>ENA-ORRN01001562-ORRN01001562.1-human-gut-metagenome-genome-assembly--contig:-NODE-1562-length-15745-cov-3.846208_pt1 | contig 15745 bp, 13 predicted proteins | sample MGYA00242174_ERZ509132 | MGnify/ENA primary metagenome ERZ509132 (study PRJEB26280, sample SAMEA2338671) | human gut metagenome | biome: human gut; feature: human-associated habitat; material: faeces... | reverse complement strand
AAGGCCTCCGGCCGTTGGTATATAAGGCTTTGCGGGCGTTTTTACCGCAAAAAGGATGAGGTCGAAAACTCTTTGTTCCATGTGCTCCGTCCGTTCGTTTCCCCGTGTGGGTCAGGGTGTGGGTCAGCACCGGTGTGGGGCAACTTTCGGCAGCGTGGAAATCATTGTGTTTTTCACTACTGTAGGCAATAAGAGAATACTTTGGTAAAAGCATAGAGCCACCAACGGAGAACTCCGTTCCCGTCGGGTGGCTCTTTCGTTTTGCGGTAAGTTTTTCGTATGGGTCAAAATGTGGGTCAAGCAGAGAATGCGGGACGGATATTCTGTGGAATACTGGATTTCTCCTCCTGCTGTTTTGCCTAAGTGACACGGGTTACTTCTTCCACGAAATAGCGCTCTTTCTTGGTCGCCGTATAATAGTGGATGCCAAATTGCTGGCAAATATCAAACAGCAACTCCGTATAAGCCATGCTGCCTGCGGAGGGCGATGAAAAATATCCGCCAGCCCCCAGCTAAATCATCAATTTTCTTTCGTTCGGGTACCATATTCAAGTATCCTTATCTTCCAGACATTTTGAAGACAGCAATAATATACCACAAACATGAGTGTTTCACAAATGATTACGCTACTCATATTTTGCGCTGCAGAAAACAAAGAGAAATCGAATGAGACTGATTTCTAATGGAAGTAAAATTCCCCGCGCAAGATTGGCTTTAACAAAGAGAAATCCGCCGCCAGCAAAGCAATGTGATTACCATTTTGCCAGCGACGGCTTTGTCTATTTAACTCATTGGATTACAACGCATTATAACGCAATAGTAGAGGTATTGCTATAATGGCAAGGTCGTCAGAGTATTAATTGCCCTGTATATTCATCATTTGTTCCGACTATCTGTGTCAGATGGGTGATCGGCCCCGTGTCAGAGTGATACCAGTAATTTATAAATTTTTAGAGCAACCAGTACAATTTCGAGCATTATAAGCCGAAGTGCCAATACAAGCCATATTCTGCGTTTGAAGGACACTTTGCGTAGCCCCCCTCTCGACTGTTATGTGCAAAATTTGTCAGAGGTTCTGTGAGCGAATCAACGCACATATGTCAGTTCTGATTTTATCTGAAATTTCTGTGGCGTTCACAGCACAACACAATGCGTCGGCAGAAAAAGTGCAGCCTTTCAGCGCACATTCTATAATGGAAGCCAGATCTGCATCCATCGAGTCAGTATATACCGATATATCATGGCACATGCCGTCCTCTACTCGTAGTTGCAGATTGACCTCTCCCCACGAGAATTTGTCACCACATGAGAAATCAAATGCCAGATTGTGCCCGTATATCCAGTCATAGCTGCTGAACTCCGCCTGGAATTTATCCAATATAGACTGGTCAAAATCTTCTTCATGTAATGGAACGGATGTAAGGTCATAGACAATTTCAAACGCCTTATTCATAACAGCGGCCATTGTCGCAACTGTCAGTCCCGGGCACAGTTCTCTTAGGTTTACTACACGGGCACGAACAGAGTTCACACCGTTACTGGAAACTTTTGCTTGTGATGGGCTGAGGTAGCGACTCATTTTAGACATATCGGCGTTTATTAACAGCGTACCATTGTGAAATGCTTTTCCGTTGTGGGAATAATAGGAGTTACCAGAAAACTTTCGCCCATCGGCCAACAGATCATTGCGCCCGGACAGTTCAGCTCGGATACCCAGCAAGCGGCAGGCTGTGAGTAGGACTTGCTGCTGACGCGAAAGATCATAATTCTCTTCGCTGACACTAAATGTAAAATTCAGATTACCCAAATCATGAAATACAGCGCCACCGCCAGATAAACGACGAGCAAGATTACCTCCCTCGTGCTCTAAAAGACCCGTGCGGCATTCTTTCCAAGCATTTTGATTACGGCCAATGACTACGGTATTTTCATTTTGCCACAGATAGAGAATGCAGGATGCATTGTCTACCACTTTTTCGGTAAAATAACGCTCTGTTGCCAAATTTTGATAGGGGCTTGTACTGCTTCCGCAGTATGTATATAATCGTCGAATCATTCCCGCCTCCTAATTACCTGTGAGAGGTCATCGTCCAACAGTAAACAGAGAGCGCATTATGTTCTTGATTGTACATATTTTTCTCCTTGAATATCTGCTTTGCTCGTGTAGCATAAAAGCACAGAATCGTCTGAGCTTGACGTTTTGGCTGTATTGCCTGAAAGCTTGTAGTGAAAGACTACACTGTCAAATTAGAATGTCTCATTTTGATTTGCGACAAAGATAAAACCGCATATTGCACCTGCGTGTCCCTCTTCGTCTGTTTAGCGACTACAGCAGCATGGAATACAGTCAACATCTGCCATGCAGACATTTCATATTCCACACTGCTGTAGGGTTCTTCATAAAAAATGAGAAAGGTTTTTGTAAGATTTCCCACAAATGTCAACTGGCTTGATTATAACACTGCGTAAAAGCTGAGCTGCATATCATATGAAAGACTCATTAAATATCTTGATTTTCTAATAGCTGCGCCAATTCAGTCTCACTGTGACCAAGTAGATCACAATAGATTTCTTTGTTGTGCTGGCCCAACTCAGGTGCAGGTTCAAAGCCCAATTCATCATCGGAGAAACACAGCGGCGTTCCAGGAAAAGTAACGGGCCCAAGTCCGGACACGTTTAGCTTAATGGTAGCATTGCGAGCGTATGTGGCGGGAGAAGCCATTACGTCACTTAAATCTTTAATTTTACCGCCAGGAATGCCAATGCGGTCAAAAATCTCATCCCATTCCGCTCCGGTTTTCGTTTGCATAAGGCGATCCACTGCACCGTTAATTATATCGTAATTCTCAGGCTTCAACCGTTCAGCGTGATCCTTATATCGAGGATCATGAAGAATTGGGTCGTCAGTTATGGTCAGGAGGCGTTCAAACAAGCTGTCCTGCCCTGCGAGACAAATGACCTTACCGTCCTTGCAATTAAACTGACCAGCAGGACAGTCATAAGCGTTCTTGGTAGAGTTGCGGGTAATAATGCCGGATTGGTCAAAGAAGGGAATGAACGTGTTCAGTGCAAACAGACAACTATCATACATAGCGGTATCAATATACTGTCCTTTGCCCGAGGCCTCGCGGCGATGGAGAGCTGCCAGAATCGCAATAGTAGCCCACATGCCAGCCATGATATCGATAAACCAGATACCACCTGTGATACGGGGGCCTTCTTCACTGCGATTGATGTCCATAATACCGGATGACGCAGCCATGATGGAGTCAAATCCAGGCCGCATATAGTAGGGGCTGCCTTTCCCATAACCATTGATAGAGGCCATAATCAGTCGAGGATTCAACTTGTGAACGGTTTCCCAATCCAACCCCATCTTCTCCATGGTGCCGGGGCGGAAATTCTCGATAAGTACGTCAGATTTTTCAATTAACTCACGCAACAACTTTTTTCCTTCGTCACTGCGGAAATTGATTGTCACACTTTTTTTGTTGCGGTTCTCCGTAGGATAATACAGGTTGACGCCCTTGTATTCTTCGCCGCTGTGGCGAGTATCATCGCCCCAGATACGTTTTTCGACTTTAATGACCTCCGCACCTAAGTCGCCTAGTGTCATACCGCAAGTCGGGCAAGAAATATGGCGGCCCAGATCAAGGACACGAATGCCAGACAGAGGACCCTTATTCGCACTCATAACAGGTCAGCTCCTTTCAATTTCGTTTTGTATTGTTGTGAAAACACTCAATTTTGTTTGGATTAGCTAAATCCTTGTCAGTGATTATAATTGATGTCTCCGTTTTGTACAATTCATATTTTCGGAGTGATTAATCGGTATTTCTCATAAAGATGTATCTATGGCAAGTGCTAGTGGTTTGCCTAGTTTAAAAGGTATATATCTCTTGATAGTTCACCTTAATCGAAAAAGCAAATAATTCGTATTCAAAATGCAAATTGACAATATGTACAAAAAAAAGCTACAATGACCGCAAAGTTGATCCTTGTTGTTACATGTGGTCACATGCATCCGAATTATTACAGATTTTGATTGACAGGAGGTACCAAATGGACTTTCAACTGAGCAAAATGCACCTGCTGCAGCAGGAATTGTTCCGTAAATTTGCCGAGACGGAGATCCGTCCTCTGGCAAAGGAGATGGACGAAAAGGAAGCCTATGATCTTGACCTGCTGGCCAAGATGCAGCGCTGCGGCTTCTTCGGTATCCCCTACAGCCGCCAGTACGGCGGCGCCGGCGCCGACACGCTGGCCTATACCCTGTGCATGGAGGAGGTCTCCAAGGTGGATGCCTCCACCGGTATCACTATTTCCGTGCACACCTCCCTGTGCTGCTCCTGCATCAACAACTACGGCACCGAGGAGCAGAAGCAGAAGTTCCTGCGTCCTCTGGTGGACGGCAGCCAGATCGGCTCCTTCGGCCTGACGGAGACCAACGCCGGCTCCGACGTACAGGGCGCCCAGACCGTGGCCGTGAAGGACGGCGAGGAGTGGGTCATCAACGGCTCCAAGATCTTCACCACCAACTCCGGCTTTGCCGATGTGTGCATCGTCTTTGCTTTGACTGACCGCACGGTGCCTGCCGCCAAGGGTCTGACCGCCTTTATCGTGGATCTGAAGCACACCCCCGGCGTCACCGTCAGCGAAAATATCGAGCGTATGGGTATCCGCGCCGCCAGCAACTGCATTGTCACCTATGACAATGTCCGCGTGACCCCGGATCGTGTGCTGGGGCCTGTGGGCAAGGGATTTAAGATCGCCATGGGCGCGCTGGACTGCGGCCGTATCGGCATCGCCGCTCAGGCGGTGGGTATCGCCCAGGGCGCGCTGAACGAGGCTATCAAGTACGGCAAGGAGCGCAAGCAGTTCGGCAAGCCCATCAACTCCTTCCAGAACACCCAGTTCAAGATGGCGGAGATGCAGACCAAGATCGACGCTGCCCGTCTGATGACATGGCGGGCCGCCATCGCCGAGGATCAGCACCAGAACTTCGGCCCGCTGGCCGCTATGGCGAAGCTGTTCGCCTCCGACGTGGCCAACGAGGTATGCCGCTTCGCCGTGCAGGCCATGGGCGGCTACGGCTACTGCCGCGAGTACCCGGTGGAGCGCATGCTGCGCGACGCCAAGATCACCGAGATCTACGAGGGAACCTCCGAGGCGATGAAGATGGTCATTTCCGGTTCCATGAAGCTGAAATAAGGAGGGGGAGAAGCATATGAAGATCGTTGTTTGCATCAAGCAGGTTCCCGATACCGCCGAGGTAAAGCTGGATCCCAAGACCAACACCCTGATCCGCGAGGGCGTGCCCAGCATCATCAACCATGACGACAAGGCCGGTCTGGAGGCCGCGCTGCGGCTGCGCGAGCAGGTGGGCGGCACCGTTACCGTGGTGTGCATGGGCCCGCCCCAGGCGGATGTGGCTTTGCGGGAAGCGCTGGCCATGGGCGCGGATGAGGCCTATCTGCTGTCCGCCCGTGAGTTCGGCGGCTCCGACACCTATGCCACCGCCACCATCATCGCCGCGGCGCTGAAGAAGATCGGGTTCGATCTGGTCATCACCGGCCGTCAGGCCATCGACGGCGACACCGCACAGGTAGGCCCTCAGATTGCCGAGCAGCTGGGCGTGCCCCAGGTCAGCTATGCCGAGGAGCTGACGCTGGAGGACGGCAGCGTAGTGGTCAAGCGCCAGTTTGAGGATCAGGCCCACATGCTAAAGGTGCAGCTGCCCTGTCTGGTGACGGCGCTGTCCGAGCTGGACGAGCCCCGGTATATGTCCACCTGGGGTATCGTGGACGCCTATGAGAAGGATGTTACGGTGTGGGGCTTCGACGACCTGAAGGATGCGCTGAATCCGGAGTGGATCGGCCTGAAGGGTTCTCCCACCAACGTGTTCATGTCCTTCGGCAAGCAGGCCAAGGCGGCGGGCACGGTGCTGAAGGGTCTCAGCGCCGACGAGGCCGTGGCGGCCATTATGGACAAGCTGATCCAGCGCCATATCATCTGACAGGAGGGACAAGAGATGAGCAAGAATATTTTCGTATTTGTTGAGCAGCGGGGCGGCAGCATCCAGAAGGTCAGCCTTGAGCTGATCGGCGAGGCCACCAGACTGGCCGCCGATCTGGGCGAGGCGGTGGTGGCCGTTCTCATGGGCCACAACATCGCCGACAAGGCCGACATGCTGTGCCAGTACGGCGCGGACGAGGTGCTGGTGCTGGATCATCCCGTGCTGGCGGAGTACACCACCGAGCCCTACGTCAAGGGCATGGAGTATGTGATCCGCAGCTATGCGCCCAACATTGTGCTGTTCGGCGCCAGCTCCATCGGCCGCGATATGGCACCCCGCATTGCCGGACGCATCCACACCGGCCTGACCGCCGACTGCACCCGTTTGGATGTGGATGTGGAGAAGTACAAGGGCTATCTGCGTGCGGCTACCTCTCTGCCGGAGGAACGCATCGAGAAGCTGGACACCGCCGACCGCAACCTGAAGATGACCCGTCCCGCCTTCGGCGGCAACGTGATGGCTACCATCATCTGCCCCAACTACCGGCCCCAGATGGCCACGGTGCGCCCCGGCGTCATGGAGATGCCCCAGCGGGATATGAGCCGTCAGGGGAAGGTCACCGTGGTGGACGCGGGACTTTCGATGGATGACCGCAATGTGGAAATTTTGCAGGTGGTGCATGACGATAAGAAGTCCGTGGACATTACTGAGGCCAAGGTGCTGGTGTCCGGCGGCCGGGGTGTCGGCAGCGCCGAGGGCTACGCGCCTCTGCGTGAGCTGGCCGAAGTGCTGGGCGGCGAGGTGTCCTCCTCCCGTATCGGCGTGGACAGCGGCTGGATCGAGAAGGATCGTCAGGTGGGCCAGACCGGCAAGACGGTACACCCTGACCTGTACGTGGCCTGCGGCATCTCCGGCGCTATCCAGCATCTGGCCGGCATGGAGGGCAGCGAGTTCGTCATCGCCATCAACAAGGACGAGACCTGCCCCATGATGAAGCTGGCGGATCTGGGCATCGTGGGCGACCTGCACGTGATCGTGCCCAAGCTGACCGAGGCCATCAAGGCCTACAAGGCCGCGCAGAAGGTGGACTGACTCTTGCTGTGTTAGCCGCAAAACAAGTGTTATCCTCTTTCCTTCTTTGAATTCCATACAATCTCGGCGTCTTTGCGGCTATTTCACATTCTTGCTCAGCAAGAAAGCAGGCTCCTCTGTCATTTAGGACAGAGGAGCCTGCTTATGTCTATCGAAAATCAAGCTCTGCTGCTTTAACATAGCGTTGAATCTCTTCTACAATAGGGCGTGTGCGATTTTCGCACTTGCGATTATACATAATATAGTTTTCTTCCCACGGGGCTGTTTCAGACGATTCAAAGTCTAAAAGAACCAATTCGCCTTTTTGCAGATAGTGCTTTGCTACCCGCATAGGAAGGAAACCTATTCCTAACTGGTTGCGTAACATCTGAATAAATAGAGAGGCTCGTTCTAGTTCAAAAAAGTGAGATTGGAGGCAATATGTTTCATTGAACCATTCATTAAAAGAATCACTCCAATGGCAATAGATCAAAGGAAATTCATTGAAGTTTTGCGGCGTCATGCAATCACTAGGTAGAACCATATCCTTATGTGATACAAGAACAAACGGGTTTTTTGCTAAAGGAACATACTCAATATTAGGATGCCGGACGGGAATAAAGCTGATGCCAACGTCTAGGCGGCCATCGATAATCATTTGATTAAGAACCCATGAATGATCAGAGACTAACTTGAATGATATCTCTTTATGTTCCATAAAGTACCGCTCTAATGCGGGAAACAAAATGTTGTTCCAAAAAGAATCTGGTGATCCAATTGCAATTTTATAATGAAACGTATTTAAACTGACCGCTTGCATCCCCTCTTCATATAAGTTTTCAATACGCATTGCGTAAGTAAGGAAATCCTGACCAGCTGGAGTCAATTCAATACGCTTTGTGGTACGGTTGATCAAAGGACGTCCGATTTGCGATTCGATGTTCCTGATACGAAAGCTGATTGTGGACTGAGAGGTAAAGAGTATATCAGCGGTGCGACTAAAGCTTTTGGTTTGTGCCAGTGAAATAAATGTGTGCAGTTCGTCAAATGTCATAATGTCACCCGTTTCCGCAAAATAATTGTATTCATTTATCTAAAAGAATGATAAGTAAAAGAAAACATTTCCTGTTGCACAAACAGAATACACTATTTTTGTGAAAAGTGCAAGAGAAATTCGCCGAAAAAAGTCCTCTGTTTGTGATTATTTAATTTTTTGCTAAACTGAGACAATTTTTTGCATTTGATTTTTTGATAATTCAATACTATCATAGAACCATAGCAGTCATGACGCTACAAAAGAAAACGACATCATCAAGTCATAAGGAGGACTGCATTATGGGTAGTCATGTTTTGTACGAGAAGAAGGGCTACAAGGCGTATATCATCCTGAATAAGCCTGAAAAGCTGAATGCGCTGGATGGAGAAATGTATCAGGATGTTCTGGGATATCTGAAGGAGGCAGACGCCGATGAGAGCATTCGTGTTGTCATCTTAAAGGGTGCTGGCCGTGCTTTTTCTGCCGGTTATGATATCCAGGCTGAGATGAATCTTGTCGAGACCCCCATGGAAGAACGCGCCGGCTTCCGCGACGGCAGCAACGCCGCCCGTTGGAAAATGTGGGAAATGGGTAAGCCGGTGATTTGCCAGATTCAGGGCTATTGTCTGGGTGGCGGCTGTGAACTGATGATGCCCGCCGATTATGTGATTTCTTCTGATGACTGCCTGATTGGCGAACCTCAGATTCAATTCGGCGCTGCGTCCGTGTATTTGATGGTGCCTTGGCTGACCGGCCTGCGCAAGGGTAAAGAATTGATGCTGACCGGCGAAAAAATCAACGGAAAAGAGGCTGAGGCGTGCGGCTTTATTACTAAGTCCGTACCTCTGGATGAGCTGGAGCAGTACGTTGAAAACTTGGCTGATAAGCTGATCAAGATGCCTCCTGAAATCATCTCTGTGCAGAAATGGGGTATCAACAAGCAGTTCGAGACCATGGGCATCCGCACCGGTCTGGATATGTGGCTTGATTATACTATGTACTTCCGCTTCTTCAAAACCCCTGAAATTGAGGAGTTTAGCCGTATTTCCAATGAAAAGGGAGTCAAGGCTGCTTTGAAGTGGCGCGATGACTATTTTGCTGGTAAAGCTGGTATTGGTGACGAATAACCTCTCTGTCCGGCTTTGAGATAGAATGGATCACGGGTAGACCGACCGATCATTCTATGCTATCATTAAAAAAGCATTAAGAGAGGAATTTGCTACGCAGAGAGAACTTCTATAAGAAAGAAATCATATATAGGACAACATTATTCCCGCAAAGAGAGAAAACAACTTTTGACATGGGGAAGGCGGGTATATGGTGCAGCTTCATTCTTTCCTCGCATTATATACCCGCCTTTCCGAAGTTCAGAGAACAATTGAATAGGAGGAAAGAACTTGGAAACGAATGTAAAAACAACAGAGAAAAAAGCCCCTTCTTTTGCTTTATCAATTGCAGCTATCGGCATTCTGGTGCTGTTTGTTGGCGGCGGTTACATCGGCCTTGGACTGAAAGTCGATATTATGCTACTTTGTTCCGCTGCTTGTGTTGCCATTATGGCAATGACACTAGGTTATACCTATGCGGATCTTGAGGCTTTTATTTGTGAACGTATCTCTAAAACGATGTCCACTATTCTGATTATCTGGGCGATTGGTACGGTAATCGGTACGTTCATTTTCTGCGGAGCCATTCCGATGGTTATTCGGTACGGTGTTATGCTCATCAAGCCGTCTCTGGTCATTCCGATGTCCTTTGTCTTGTGTGCTATTTTCTCCACGGTGACGGGAACCTCATGGGGAAGCGCTGGCACCGCGGGTGTGGCCTGTATTGGGATCGCCGCCGGTCTGGGTGTGTCTTTGCCGATGACGGCCGCCGCTATAGTCTGCGGTGCAACTTTCGGTGATAAGATTTCACCTCTATCTGATACGACCAATTTGGCACCGCTGTGTGCGGGATGCACCCTCTATCAGCATATCGGATCAATGATGTGGACAACAACCCCAGCAAGCCTTCTTGCTTTAGCAGGCTTCTTTATTCTGGGGCATACCAACCAAGTGGCAGCCGATGGCCTGCCTCAGGCCGCACTGGATATGATTGCCACTCTGGATGGTATGTTTAACTGGAGTATTCTGTTGATTATCCCCTTCGTAGTCATTGTGATTGGCGCTATCACAAAGAAGCCCCCGGTTCCCACTATGCTGGCGGCTGCGCTACTGGCCATTTTGATTGGCTGCTTCTATCAAGGATTTTCTATTCAAAGTGGTGTGCTGTCAGCGTACAGCGGTTTTAAGATGGACATGGTGTCTGGTTTAGATGCAACATTAGCTGATCCTATGGTTTCCAAGCTGTTGGTTCGTGGCGGCATCACCTCCATGGCCAGCATTGTGATTATTATTTTCTGTGGATATGCCTATACCTCTATTCTGAGCGGTGTTGGGTTTATGGATACTGCTATGAAACCTTTTACCTCACGTATTCGAGGCAGGGGCCCGTTGATGGCAGCGGCTTTTTGCACTAGTTTCATCCTATTAGCACTCTCTGGTATTACCTATGTTAGCTCTATTTGCCTGCCTGACATGTATAAACGTTCTTTCTTAGAGCATGGTATGCCTGCCCGAGTGTTGTCCCGTACCATTGAAGATGGCTCCACTATCATGGCTCCGTTGATTCCGTGGGGAACCTCTGGTTTGCTGTATGCGTCCACTTTGGGCGTCGATGTTTGGGGCAGTGGTGGTTATGGAATCTATTGCTTTACTTGCTGGCTCACGCCTATCATTGCGATTCTGCTTGCTGTTACGGGCGTTGGCATCTACAAGATGAACGATGAAGAAATTAAGAAAGCTCTGGCAGAATACGATGCAGAACAGGACGAACTGCGGCATTCAATTTAAAAGCCATAATACCTTCACAGATACATACTAATTTTTCCTAAGTAGAAAGGTCGTCTTTTGACGGCCTTTTTACTTAGGAAACAAAGATGGTGCGATACGATGAAAGAAATTAATCCGATACACATTGAAAAATTGTTAGAGTTAGCAAACCAAAGCCCATACTGTCGTTTGCTGGGACTGCAAATTATTGAAGTCTCCCCCGGACGGTCGAAGATAATCTGCCGTGCCGGCAGGCAAATGGAGAATATGTTTGGAGGTATTCACGGCGGTGTATATGCAGCGCTGGTCGACACAGCTGCATATTGGGCCGCATATTGCTCGCTAGAAGCGGATTGTGGATGTACTTCAATCGATTTGTATGTAAACAATCTTGCTTCGACACGCGGTAACACATTAACTGCAGAAGGATTATTAATTAAGGCGGGGCATAAATTGTGTGTGTCGTCAGTGTTGATTACGGATGAATCCGGGAAGCAAATTGCTTATGGCAGTGGAAAACTAATGATTTTGCACGAGCGTCAGTCTATTCGTCAAAGTACTGAGAATCTTGGGTATCCTCCTCTTCCGCCGAAGTTCCTTTGATTGCGCCAAGTAAAGAGTATATACCTATGCATCGTTCGATATAAACACAACGCTTGCTACTCTGAAATGCGAATTGTTCCGTTTTTTGTTGACTTTCTTCCTTTTCTGTGATACTTGTTTGTTGCGGGAGGTGAGAACCATGTACGACACCCTGCGGGAGCTGCATTGCAAATTCTGGAAAGAACTGCCCAAGCCAGAAATCGAGCGGCAGTACGACGAGGCCTTTCGTGAGCTGATGCGTGGGCTGGAAAAGCTGGAGCGCAAGCTGGTGCTGCGACTTCTAGACACAAGGGACTTGCTGGCAGAGAACGCTGCGTTCGACAGCTTTGTGTGCGGCTTCCGGCTTGCGCTGGAACTGACAACCGAATCACAACTATACCAAAAAGAACGGTCAGAGGAAGCTCTGACCGTTCTTTGCGCAACGGAGGAGAATGAAGATGAAAACTAAGATCACATTACTGACAATCAGTGCGACGCTGCTGCTCACGGCTTGCGGGCAGGTGGAACGCAGCTCAACAGAAACGACATCGCCACCAACACCGGCGGCGCGGGAAGAAGCACAGCAGCCATATGTATGCTTGCTAACAAAAAGCAAAGGAGTTGATTCGATGGCGAAGAAACGTGCAAATGGAGAAGGAAATATCCGCAAAGTGATTGTTAAAGTACAAGTCGAAGAATAATTGCCTGATACAACAAAGGCCGGTATCTTCTTTAAAACGAGAAAGTAACATTCTTATAAGGAAATACCGGCTTCTTTATTCTCTCTACATTTCAGAAAAGTATTTATCGCCAAAGCAAATTAAGATTATCCAATCCCTTTACAAGAAATTGAGCCTGCCATCAATAATTTAATCCGTAACGATTAATTGCAGCAAACAAACAAATCTTTTGTTTTATATGTTCTATTTTTTCTCTCATAATATTTGTTTTTCAAATATTATCTATATTTGATTTCAAAATAAATCTCACAGCATGGATGAGCAAATAATTTGTCTTGATTCTCCCACTGATTTTATGGTTGGCAAATATGTTTCTGCTGACGAACTTAAACACCTTATGAATGTTCCCTGTAAAATTAAAGCAGGCGTCTTCATTCTTTGCATGGAAGGGTATGTCTGCTCGACCATCAATCTGGCAGAATACAAAACAACCAAGTCCAACATAATTACACTAACTCCCAACAGTTATATTCAGGTACATGAAATGTCTGATGACATTCTAATCTATTTTGCAGCTTTTTCTTCTGATTTTATGAGTTATGCAAATTTCTTAAGAAGTACAATGAGTTGTTTATCTATTATTTACAGACATCCGGTTATTCCTATCTCTCAAAAAATATCGAATCTGATTGCCAGCTTTTATGAGCTTTTATATCAGTACGCCGTTTATCCCAATATATCGAACAACAAGGAAATGATAAAAGCGATTTTCACAATGTGCAGTCAGGGAATTATAGAATTATACGATAGTAACCACTTTTTAGAGAAACAGGAACTCAACCGCTATACAGAGATTTATCAGGATTTTATAAATCTCGCCCTGCAATATTATACAACAGAACGTAATGTTACATTCTATGCAGACCGTTTAGGGTTGACACTCTCCTATTTCTCCACCTGCATAAAAAAAGCTATCGGGCAAACTCCCCTTGAAGTACTGACACAAATAATAATCATAGACGCCAAAGTACAACTGAAAGGAACAAACCAGGAAATTAAAAACATAGCAATGGAGTTAGGTTTCACCAATTTATCATTCTTCAATAAATTTTTTCGCCATCATGTAGGAATAACACCTCAGGAATATAGAGGAAAACTATATACATATTCCAATTATCAAAAAGATATTGATTAATATGATTTCTTTTTATAAGAATAAAAAACAGAACATATTATCCCAAAAATATATCACGCATATTCACTCCGATAGCCTTTACTTTGTAAAGCTATACAAATCATAATTTATTGGTGCTAAAATAAATACATTATGGAGAGAAATATCATACAATCAGGAACAAATATCGAATACAGTTTGCTGATGAGTCTCATGGGAGTCAGCGTAAGCAAACATTTACTGGATGAGCACTTCACCCTCTTATGGGCAAACGATTTCTATTATGATTTGATAGGTTATCCGAAGGAAGAGTATGAGAATCTTTTCCATAACCAACCTGACTTATATTTTAAAGGTCATGAAGAAGCATGGAATATATTGGGACAGAAAGTGTATGAAGCAATAGCCAATAACTCCAACGGCTACGAGGCCATTATGAAAATGCCTGTAAAAGGAGGTGAAAGATGGACAAAACTGACGGCTACATTCACCGACCAGATTCAGGACGGGATTCCAATATCCTACACGGTAATGACCGATATTGAAGATATAATGCAGGCCAAACAGGAACAAACAATCGCTTACGAAAATCTCCCGGGTTTTATCTCAAAGAACAAGATTGGCCGTGACGGAAGTTTTACACTGCTGGATGCAAATGATAAATATATGGAGTTCGCGGGGGTTAGTAAAGGAGAATATCCTTTTTTCTCCCCCTTCTCCCGTCTGAACGAAAAAAGCCGGGAAGTACTGAAAGAACATGTAGCACTTATGCAAAAAGGAAAACCAGTGCATTTTGTTATCCAGTCGAAAGACAAGAACGATAACGATTCCTGGTTACAACTGAATGGGGAATGTATTGGCTGGGAAGGAGATGAACCAATCTATCTGATTGTATTTATCGATATCACCGATATTACCGAACAACGCGAATTACAAAAAAAACTTCAGGAACAATCCGAGCAATTGAAAGAGGCACTCGATTCTGCCGAAAAAGCCAATCAGGCTAAATCAGATTTCCTTGCCCGCATGAGTCATGATATCCGAACTCCCATGAACGCTATCATTGGAATGACAGCCATTGCCAAAGCACATGTAGATGAACGGGAACGGCTACTTGACTGTATGGAAAAAATCAACGGAGCATCCAAATTGTTACTTAGCCTGATTAATGAAGTATTGGATATGTCGAAGATAGAAAGTGGCCGGCTGATTTTGTCTGAAGATGAATTCAACATAGGAGAACTTCTACAAGACCTCGTCGTCATGATGCAGTCTGAAATTAAAAATAAGCAGCAGACACTCGATATCCATGTAAAAGGGTTAAAGCATGAAAATGTGACGGGCGATATACAACGCATCAAGCAGGTACTGATGAATATCCTCTCCAATGCAGTCAAATATACACAGGAAAATGGGCAAATCACCATAGACATCAACGAAAAAGTAACCTGGGATGGGTTCGGTGACTACGAATTTGTCTTTGAAGATAACGGAAGAGGAATGAAACCCGAATTTCTTGACAAAATCTTTTTGCCGTTCGAACGTGCCAGCGACAATGGTATCAAGAATATACAGGGGACCGGACTCGGGATGGCAATCAGTCATAAAATCGTAAAGATGATGGGGGGCGACATTAAAGTGGAAAGCGAATACGGCAAAGGTTCCCGCTTTACAATCAACATGCCATTACGTCATTGCGAACAGGTTCCGGATGAGAAAATAAGAATAGACGGATTGGAAGTGCTTGTTGTCGACGATGATAAGATTGCATGCCAAAGTACTTGCAGTTGCTTGCAGGAAATCGGAATAAAAAGTGACTGGGTATGTTCCGGAAATGAAGCCATAACCTACGTCCGGAAACGGTATGCAGAAGCAAACAACTACTTTGCTGTCATTATTGACCTGAAAATGCCGGAAATGAACGGCATAGAAACAACACGGCAAATCAGGAATATTGTTGGGACAGATGTTCCGATAATCATTCTTTCCGCATACGATATTGAAGAATATGAAGCAGAGGCCAAAGCTGCAAAAGCCAATGGTTTCATAACCAAGCCCCTCTACAAATCAAAATTATTCCAGATTCTGAAACGTTTCCTTTTTGAGGGGGAACAACCGGAGCCGGTCAGCCAGTTCAAACTGTCGGATGCCGACTATTCCGGCAAACGCATCTTGTTAGTGGAAGACAATGAGTTAAACCGGGAGATTGCCGTTGAAATCATCGGGTAAAATCAAATCGGTTTCGTTGCCCTCGTATCCTACCAGATACACTCCGTCTTCGCACGAATAGAACAAATATCCGTCTTTATTTAC
>ENA-ORRN01001542-ORRN01001542.1-human-gut-metagenome-genome-assembly--contig:-NODE-1542-length-15865-cov-2.358001_pt1 | contig 15865 bp, 21 predicted proteins | sample MGYA00242174_ERZ509132 | MGnify/ENA primary metagenome ERZ509132 (study PRJEB26280, sample SAMEA2338671) | human gut metagenome | biome: human gut; feature: human-associated habitat; material: faeces... | reverse complement strand
AGTGGATCGTGAAACTGACGAACTTATAGAAAAAGCAATTGCTTTCAAACTTGCGTATCGACAGCAATACCAACAAAAAGCTGGATGGAATTATGAGCCTTCTTTTTGCTGAACGCCCACTGGTTATAAACACACAGCTTGCGATGAAGATTGGCTTAAATGAAGCCATTGTGTTGCAGCAGTTGCATTACTGGTTGAGAGATACCAATTCCGGCATGGAATGTGATGGTGTTCGCTGGATTTACAACACAACGGAACAATGGCTGGAACAGTTCCCATTCTGGTCAGAGTCAACGTTAAAGCGCGCGTTTGCAAGTCTGAAAACGCTGGGGCTTTTGCGTTGTGAAAAGCTCAATAAATCAAAGCGCGATATGACCAATTTCTACACGATTAACTATGGAAGCGAGCTTTTAGATGATGGCAAATTGAGCGAATCCATCGGTTCAAAATGCGCCGCTCCATCAGGTCAAAATGACACGATGGAAGAGGTCAAAATGAAACGCTCCATTGGTTCAAAACGACCCAATGTCATCGGGTCAAAATGGCCCGATGATCCTACAGAGAATACAACAGAGATTACTACAGAGAATAAAAACACTTTTCGTCCGGAAGCTTCGCAACCGGACCCGCAGACGGCTGAACAGGATTTTTTAATCCGGCACCCTGGCGCAGTTGTGTTTAGTGCGAAAAAACGCCAGTGGGGTAGCCAGGAGGATCTGGCGTGTGCGCAGTGGATATGGGGGCGGATCGTGGGTCTCTACGAACAGGCCGCCAGTGATGATGGCGAGATCATGCGACCAAAAGAGCCTAACTGGACTGGGCCAATGATGTGCGCACAATGCGGATGCTGGATGGCAGAAGCCACAGACAAATTTGTGAAATGTTTGGTCGGGTACAGCGGGATCCATTCTGGGTAAAAAACATCATGAGCCCGTCAAAGCTCCGCGAAAAATGGGACGAACTGGTCATCCGCCTGGGGCGTTCACCTGTACAGCGTTGTGTTAATCATATTTCTGAACCGGATACAGAAATTCCGCCTGGTTTCAGAGGATAAGTTTTGATTTCAGGTCATGAGGTAATTTTAAGGGGGACTTGTGGCAAAAGTTTTTACACAAGAAGAGCGGGAAAAAATTAAAGGGCAGGTGGTGGAACTCGTGCGCCAGAGCGGTCGTGAGACGTTACGGCAACTGGAAGCTAAAACAGGTGCGACTAGATATCTGATGAGCGTTCTTGCCAGAGAGCTGGTAGCCAGTGGCGATGTATACAACTCCGGCTACGGGTTATTCCCGTCTGAACAGGCGCGTAAGGACTGGCAAAACGCCCGCAAAAAACTCTCGAGGGCAAAGGTGAAGAAAACAGCTGTGGTTGATCCGGACCTTATCTGGTCGTTACCTGATGGAGAAATACGTCGCTACGACAGTCGCCTAAACATAATCTGTCGCGAGTGCCGGATGAGTGAAGTTATGCAGCGCATACTGGCATTTTATCAGGGATAATGTTAGGTATTTTAGACGTTACTAGATTAAAAAGCATTAGTTCAGGAGTGAATTGACATTCTCATTTTTCATGGCACAGGGTAGATCTGGCGTGGTTGTCCGCTTTGTGCCAAAAGCGGACATCGAATAATTTCAGCAGCACTCAACCTTATTAACCAAATCGCCTCAACTCATATGGACATGCATCCGGAAGTGCCAACTTCGTAAACTTATTCACTTTAAGTCTGAGCCTCACTCTCTTGGCCATAAGTGGCTTGCCAGTATCTCGCCGTAGGGTTCATTAGAATGTGCAATACAAGCCACCATGCAAAAATGCAGGGAGGTTGATTGTAGTAACCGGCAGGCACATATCCGTGAGCTAGTTGATTTCGTAAATCACCATAGATTTTATCTACCAGTAAGGCCTGAAGATTGCCAATTATGTCTACGCCGAAAGCTTCAATAATCAGTGGATTATCTAGTAATCCCTTGAGTCCATTTCGCTCTTGCGAACCGTCCCCGTGAAGCTGCGATGGTTCCTCACCTTTAATTTTAGCCACATATCTCAGACTATTTTCGATCTGGGGAATCAACACGTGGCATGCCGTCATAAAATCTCCATTGAAACCGCAAACCATACCCTTGATGAAAAACTCTTCATGCCCAAACGGGATGAAGGGATGATTGATGAACATATCGCGAAAAAACGCCTCCGAGATTGGATATTTCATTGTGATCTCATCTGTAGCAGGAATAATTTGCCCAGCTACTGCCAACTCATGGTCGATACGCATTCTCGTCATCATTATGGGCCAAATAACTGCCCCATTTGCATCATCAATCCCCAATCCTGCGGGTATGCGAGCAAGTGTCATTCCCTCATGATCAATATGTGTTGATCCAAACATCCAAGCTATGCTGTTGGCCTTTTGTTCTATTGCTTGAGCCTTAAGTCTCTCAATGCTGGTTGGCCGACAGACCAGCATCGCAAGTCTGAAAACCATATCAAACATATCTCTTCCGACTACCCGACTCTTGGCTTGATGGACAATCTCACTAATATCTTGAGGGGGAGACTGAAGGATAGACATCTGGTGACGGGATTCGATTTGGTAATCACGCATTTCTTCATACAGCGCAAGACGTTCTATTCGGGTTCCTGGAATATTAGCCAGTGCTTCAATAGCATTCTGCATGCAGGCTGCCGAAATCATACCGCCATCTTGGAATTTTGACTCTTCCAGATGTGTATCGGCAAGAAGCCGCCAGAATTCAAACTGTGTATCTCTGTCACAGCACCTATTCGCAATCGTGATTGCGGTTTTACAGGCATCGACGGCAAATGAAAATAATTTTTGAGCCAGATAGTTTTTTGTCAGAAACAGGAGTTCCTGGGCAATAAAAGATGGCTCACTCACTTTACAGTCGATATCGAGTTGCAGGAGTCGCAGCGGATAAGGTGAATCGCCTTGTTCTCTGGTACGTTCATACTCTGCTAGTAGATGTGCCGAAAGCTGATCAAATTCATCCCTGAAATCAGTATTCTTTCGAAAAAAACAACACAGCCTAAGCGCACGCTCTAGGCGTTCTAAAGCACTAACCCACGTCCCTTGCGATGTCATAATAGCTATACTGGACGCATAATAAGCACGGACTGCCAGCAAAGGAAAACGGATTCCACCAATTTTACGAACCCAAAGTGTATCAGCAATACGAGCTTGAAGTTCGGGTAGCTCTATCGTCGGGCAAAATTGAGAAAGTACCTCCAGCGACAACCCGTTAATGTCATCCGGAATTGCAGATCTACCTTGGCTGCTTTGAAAGCACGGACCAAATGGTACCTGTGGATTTTCGGGACGAAAGTGAAAACCGCAAATATGGGTTAGCAGTCTTATCTCCGCTCTTCCATCACCTAGGCTAGAAAGATACTTTGTGATATCAAAGCAGGTAACTGGCAGCTTACTCTGGATTAAGGGGGATAAATCAATAGTGTTAAGTTCGTCGAGGCTGATATTAATATCGTCCATGTCGTCACCTTGATGATTTGTTAATGCGGGGGCAACATTAATAAATGTACTTGAGACCGCAATTTGTCGATGGAGCCAACATTTATAACTATGTGCTTCTACCCTCTGAATTTTTACATGTGAATTGCTAGCTTGAATAGCTCTATCATTATATACGTGGCACTAAATTATGGCTGTTTTTCGCTCAAAGCGGACTAGAAGGTTAGCTTGTGTCGGACTTTGCGTATTAAAAGAAGTGCTGGTGGTGACTAGTGGTTGTGCCCCATTTCCACAGAAAAAATCAGAGAAACTATACCCAATAGTTGTATTGAATCACTGACGAGACAGCCTCATATTCATCAGGACTGGTCTACGTCCAATACAGGAGGTTGTGGTGCTGGTTCTCAAATGTGCGCTGGCTATTACGGCTGTAATGGCGATTTATTGTCTTGCTATTGTTCTTATGGATCGCCTTTCTGACTGATTTCATATTGGCGAGGTAACGGTAGTTAAGTAGAATGGCTGCGGGTGCTTGAGGCTATCTGCCTCGGGCATGAACACCAAAGGCAGATAGAGAAAAGCCCCAGTTAACATTACGCGTCCTGCAAGACGCTTAACATTAATCTGAGGCCAATTTCATGCTAGACACATGTAGGTTAGCCTCTTACGAGCCGAAAGGCAAGGAGAAGCAGGCTATGAAGCAGCAAAAGGCGATGTTAATCGCCCTGATCGTCATCTGTTTAACCGTCATAGTGACGGCACTGGTAACGAGGAAAGACCTCTGCGAGGTACGAATCCGAACCGGCCAGACGGAGGTCGCTGTCTTCACAGCTTACGAACCTGAGGAGTAAGAGACCCGGCGAGGGAGAAATCCCTCGCCACCTCTGATGTGGCAGGCATCCTCAACGCACCCGCACTTAACCCGCTTCGGCGGGTTTTTGTTTTTATTTTCAACGCATTTGAAGTTCTGGACGGTGCCGGAATAGAATCAAAAATACTTAAGTAGCGCGCAGGGATAAGAGGGATGGTCCCTTAAAGGGGAGAGCTAATTATCCGGAAGGATTCTGATGATGAACATCGAAGAACTGCGTAAAATTTTTTGTGAAGATGGCCTCTATGCTGTGTGCGTTGAAAATGGAAATCTTGTTAGTCATTACCGCATTATGTGTTTGCGAAAGAATGGGGCTGCGTTAATTAATTTTGTGGATGCTCGGGTCACGGACGGATTTATCTTGCGCGAAGGTGAGTTTGTCACTTCATTACAGGCATTGAAAGAGATCGGAATAAAAGCTGGCTTTTCTGCTTTTTCAGAAGAATAAACTCATCTACAATCTTGCGCGGGGCTGAACTCCCGCTGAGTAACACCGTGCCACCGGAGAAAACCGATGGCACGCAACGCAAAATATTACAATCATGATAATTCGACCGTTCTTGCCCACACGCACGAGCGGTATTCTCATGCATTTAAGTCAGACTGGTACCAGCATCCCCCATGCACTGAAGAACAGGCCGAGTGGCTAATTCAGTGCTACCGCAGACACGGATACGAGATTAAGAAAGCCCTCAGCCTCGATTATCGTCACTGGATAATCTCCGTCAGGCTCCCTTACTCCGAACGGCCACCGCGTCCGTCCCGCACATTCCAGCAACGCATCTGGAGGTAACGTGCGGGTATTACTTCGACCTGTTCTGGTACCGGAACTTGGGCTGGTGGTGCTAAAACCGGGCCGTGAATCCATGCCGGTATTCCACAATACCCGGGTACTGGTGGAGCCGGAACCGAAAAGCATGCGTAATCTGTCGTCCGGGGTCGTTCCTGCCGTTCGCCAGCCGCTGGCGGAGGATAAATCATTACTGCCATTTTTCAGCGACGAACGAGTGATTCGTGCTGCTGGTGGCGCTGGCGCATTGTCTGACTGGTTACTGCGCCATGTTAAATCCTGCCAGTGGCCACACGGCGATTATCACCACAGTGAAACCGTCATTCACCGTTATGGTACCGGCGCAATGGTGTTGTGCTGGCACTGCGACAACCAACTGCGTGACCAGACATCGGAATCACTGGAGCTGCTTGCTCAACAAAATCTGACAGCATGGGTGATTGACGTCATCCGTCACGCAATAAGCGGTACGCAGGAGCGGGAATTATCTTTGGCTGAATTATCCTGGTGGGCGGTCCGCAATCAGGTGGCGGACGCGCTACCGGAAGCGGTATTACGTCGTTCGCTGGGGTTGCGTGCGGAAAAAATCCGCTCAATGTACCGTGAAAGCGACATCGTACCGGGAGAGCAGACCGCCACCAGCATACTGAAACAGCGCACAAAAAATCTTGCGCCGCTGCCTCACGCCCACCAGCAACAGAACCCACCACAGGAAAAGACGGTGGTCAGCATTGCCGTTGATCCGGAATCTCCGGCTCAGTATCTCCAGCGCCAGAAACCACAACGGGAAGAGATGCCTGTATACACGCGCTGGGTAAAAACGCAGAAATGCATGACGTGTGGCAATCAGGCAGATGATCCGCATCACATCATTGGTCATGGACTGGGAGGGATGGGAACAAAGGCTGACGATTTGTTTGTTATTCCGCTGTGTCGTAAATGCCATAACGAACTACACGCCGGGGTAAAAGATTTTGAAGAAAAACACGGTAGTCAGTTGTTGTTGCTGATTCGTTTTTTAATGCACGCGAGAAATTCGGGTGTTCTGAAGTGGAAAGCATAAATGACCGAACGCATAGAATTTGTTTTGCCTTACTCGCCGACGGTGAACACTTACTGGCGACGCCGTGGCAGCACATATTTTGTATCAAAAGCCGGGGAGCGTTATCGCCGGGCAGTGGCGCTTATTGTTCGCCAGCAGCGACTGAAATTAAGCCTGTCCGGACGGCTGGCAATAAAAATTATTGCAGAGCCACCGGATAAGCGTCGTCGTGACCTGGACAATATTCTGAAAGCACCACTGGATGCGCTGACGCACGCGGGGTTGTTAATGGACGATGAGCAGTTTGATGAAATCAATATTGTACGTGGCCAGCCAGTATCTGGTGGACGGCTGGAGATAAGAATTACAGAGGTGGGTGTGCATGAATAACCAGTATTTACAGTTTGTTCGTGAGCAACTCATGATTGCCACTGCAGATCTCAGTGGGTCGACAAAATGCCAGCTGGAAGCCTGGCAGGAAAATGCCCTGTTCGATACAGGGCGTTACAGACGCAAAAAAATTCGTTACCGCGATGAGGTAACCGGAAAAATGATCACGCGGGATAATCCCCCGATCCAGGGTAAACAATCACTGGCGAAAGGCTCATCAATTGCGCTGGTCAGTCCTGTTGAGTTTGCAACATCATCGTGGCGGCGTGCTGTTCTGGAACTGGAAGAACATCAGAAGGCGTGGTTGTTGTGGTGTTATGGCGGAAACATTTGCTGGGAGCATCAGATCGCGATAACGCAGTGGGGGTGGAGTGAATTTAAAACTCAGTCCGGCTCCAGAAAAATTGCAGTGAAAACGCTGGAGCGTGTGAAGAAGTTGATCTGGCTGGCGGCACAGGATGTCAGAGGATGGGTTACCGGGTGTGAGGTCTACCAGAGACAGGAGCTTGCCAGACTGTGTGGAGTTAAGCCTGATAACTGGAGCCATAATTATGCGAACTACTGGCGTGAGATGTGCGATATTTTTAAGCGCCTCGATAGAGAATCCTTGATTTGCTCCGTGAAAATAAGAGCGCAACAAAAAGCGACCTTTTCACGACGAGATATTGCAAAAGTCAATTAAATCGCGTATGTTTCGTATAAATCTGATATTTTGCCGATTTTGTACGTGATGGCAAAGTAAGAAAAAACCACCGCCAGGTGGTTTTTTTTATGTCCGAAAATCGCGTCAGTACAGTAAACGCGCTGGTGGTTGCGAATACGGGTCTTTCAGCTTGCCGGCTTTTTCGACAAGAGTTATTGGTATGTCACGTTAACCGGAAAAGGGAAAAAGACATGCTAAAACAGCAGGATATGACAGAAGCCGCCAGAGTGGTGTTTAATGAATTAAGCGTTACCGACCCGGCGACAGTCAGGGAGATTGCACAGAATACTTACCTTTCACGCGAACGCTGCCAGTTAATACTGACCCAGCTTGTTATGGCGGGTCTGGCAGACTATCAGTTTGGTTGTTACAGACACCTTCAGTCCTGAAGGCTTTTTTATTTGTGGTAAATGGGCGGCTGGTGGGTGTGGTGGTTGTTGCTTTCCCGTTGCTGAAAAAGAAAACGCCAGACTGTTAGCCGGGTATCAGTTAGCGGGAGAAATTTTTAAATACTTCACAATTCAGGCGGTTGACTGTTGTCTGGTTTGCGGGGAGTTTGTTAAAAGAAACTGGCATGGTGAATCCCCCTGTGCGGAGGGGCAATCAGCGAGTAGGTATATGGGATAATCGCGGATTCAGGTGCTGGTACTGAATTCACCGGGAGGCACCCGGCACCATGCAATGGCACATAGCGCCACTCTCCAGCCCCTCTCCGGAGGGGCTGTTTATATTGATTTTGTCAGATGTGAGTAAACTCCTTATGGACTTTGTTGTTTTAGCCCATAAGGACATATTTGCAGAGTGCAACGGTTATTAAAGCATTCATTCAATACGTTATCTGTATTTGTAGGGCATTCCTGGCTGTTTTTGATTAAATTCCAGAATGTTTTATTGAATGGTACTACGTTGTAAATGGTTACAGGTAGCACTTTGTTATTGAGCATGATACCTGTGTGAGTCAGTGTAAATATACTTTCAGGAGGTAAGAAAGCATCCGATTGATACCAGATTATTAATTTTATTTTACTCCATATGACTGAAAAAGATATTCCGCATGATGGCTGGATAACTGTATCAATCACAATCCACTTCATTTAGTTTCCTTGTTTATGCCTTGCTGGTGATGTTCTGAAAAGTATAAATGATATTTTTGATTGTAAACCATAGAGCAGAATTATTTTTCTGATGTTGTTTATTGTTTATTTAAATGCAGGGTGGTTTATATCTCGTCTTGTAGTTTATCCATGCATATCTGCTTGATGATGAGGTTTTTATTTAAGGTATGGTTTTGTGTTTTTTCTGTATTACATGTCAGGTATTTTAAAGAATCATTTTTCAGATGGTGGAAAGAACCATGGCATTTAAACACTATGATGTTGTCAGGGCGGCGTCGCCGTCAGATCTTGCGGAAAAGCTGACACATAAACTGAAAGAGGGCTGGCAGCCGTTTGGTAGTCCGGTGGCCATAACCCCTTATACCCTGATGCAGGCGATTGCAGCAGAAGGTGATGTGGTGGTCAGTGGTGCAACTGAGCCGGAGTGATACTACGTCATCGTACTGGCCCGGCATTCCAGGCCATAAAAGACGGTCTGGCAGTGGGACTAAATGCACTGACGCTGACGGATATTACCAAAAATGCAACGTATGGCGTTGAGATAGAAAGTCTGGTGCTGGAGATAAATGCACCGGCATCATCATAAAAAGTGAGCCAGTCAAATGGAAGGTATCGTTAAACTCACCGGTAGTGTCAGTGGGTCGTCTGAGACGCCTGCATGAGTTATCAGAGCCATCAGTACTTAACTGGTGGCTTTTTTATTGTTGTCAGCTTCCGGATAACGGGAGACGGGGTATGTACCAGATGGAAAAAATCACAACAGGTGTGTCATACACCACGTCAGCGGTGGGAACGGGCTACTGGTTCCTGCAGTTGCTGGACAGGGTTTCCCCGTCTCAGTGGGCGGCAATAGGCGTGCTGGGGAGTCTGCTGTTTGGGCTGCTGACATATCTGACTAACCTGTATTTCAAAATCAAAGAGGACCGGCGTAAGGCGGCGCGGGGAGAGTAAAGTGATGAATAAAAAATATGAACTGGTTGTTAAGGGGATAAATAATTACGGGGATAAGGTTACTGTTACTGTGAAGTCGGAAGGTGACGGGCAAGCGTCGCTGTTGTTGCCAGATGTGGCGATTAGTCTTGACCGTACTGAAGGTGCCACGCTGGAGGTTTACGAAGCTGAGGCGAAAAAGCAGGCGAAGCAGTTTTTCATGGATGTTGCTGCCGGGTTATGTGAATGGAACGAACCGTTGCCGGAAAAGCGCCCCGTAATTTTAGAGGCGCAGGATGTGTTGATAACCTACAAAGGAAAGCTACCGGGAAGAATTACTTGTTCTCTGAAGATGCCGCCGTCAACACTGCGGTCAGAAAAAGATGATGTTGAATCACGTATTGAAAAACTGGAGAGCTACGTCGTTGAGCTGAATAAGAAATGGTCGATATTGGTGCCTTCTGGCGATGAAAAGCAGTTTGCTGCGTTTGACGATTATTGTCGGAAAGTGATGAGCAGAAATCTCGCAGAGTGTTTCAGTATTCATAATGATAATTTCAGTGACCCGGAATGGGAGTGTAACCGGCCATCCTTTGTTGTATCCGGTGATGCTGGGAAAATAACCATCTCAGAAAATGGGAAAGTAACACCTCCATCGCACCAGCACAGTGAGGAGCTCATTGAATTTGCCATTGATTACCTGAAGAACAATAAAAAGCAGGGGCTGATGAAGCGCGTTGGCCGTTGCATGGGATATCTTCAGGTAGCCGCTGAGATTGAAGCGCTGGCCAGTGGTGCTGATAAGGATGCAATTGTGCGGGAGGCTCTTCTTCGTGATTTTAATACTCCACCCTTTAAAAAAGGGCCGGCTTACTGGCTTCATCCGGGGCTGACTTATCTTAAAGTGCGTATTTAGTGGGCCAGGGACAGCGGCTGAATATTTAATATATCCATGAACACCAAAATCAAATACGGCCTGTCGGCTGCCGTTCTGGCGCTGATGCGCCTGCGCCTGACATTCTCGACCAGTTTCTGGATGAAAAGGAAGGCAACCACACCACGGCATACCGTGATGGTGCAGGTATCTGGACCATCTGCCGTGGTGCCATCATGGTGGATGGCAAACCTGTCGTTCCGGGCATGAAGTTGTCGAAGGAAAAATGCGACCAGGTTAACGCCATTGAGCGTGATAAAGCGCTGGCGTGGGTGGAGAAAAACATCAGAGTGCCGCTGACCGAACCCCAGAAAGCGGGGATCGCGTCATTCTGTCCGTACAACATTGGTCCCGGTAAGTGTTTCCCGTCGACGTTTTACAGACGAATTAATGCTGGTGATCGAAAAGGTGCCTGCGAAGCGATTCGCTGGTGGATTAAGGACGGTGGCAGAGACTGCCGTATTCGTTCAAACAACTGTTACGGTCAGGTATCCCGTCGTGACCAGGAGAGCGCGCTGGCGTGCTGGGGTATCGACAGATAAGCAGAATATTTTGCTGAAAAATGAGGAATGGCCACGCGGGCGGATAACACGAAATCCTGCGAACTGGCGAAACGTAAGTGAATAAAAGTAAAAACCCCGTTTGTTGGCACCAAGCGAGGTTTTGTGTTTCTGACCTTGAGTAAGGCAAGGGAGAACATGGCGAAGTGTAAACGAATTCTGTTGAGGTTGACTATGAAAAATGGCCTTGAACTGAAAGCGCCTGTAACTGATGACATCAGCAGAGCACTGGCTTTTGCCATTAAGTGGGTGGCGGTCGGTGTTGCTGTGTCCCCGATGCTGTATGGGCTGGCAAAACTGGTCATTGCGTTGAAATCGTGAAGGGAGGATTAAGCATGTCAGACAAACTCATAACGCTGGCGAAGATCCTCTGTGTAATTGTCGGCATTTCATTTTCACTAATGCTGGTTGCTCTTTTTCTTTCCATGGCCTGGATGATGTTGTCTTCGTCGGGGTTGCTGGGGTGAACATAAACCGAATGCTTTCCGCGTTTATCGTTATTCTGCTGGTGGCCTGTGGTGCGCTGTGGATGGCAACAGACCATTACCGTGATAACGCGATTACCTACAAAGCGCAGCGCGATAACAAAGCCAGTGAACTGAAGCTGGCGAACGCAACCATTACTGATATGCAGGTGCGCCAGCGCGATGTTGCTGCGCTCGATGCAAAATACTCGAGGGAATTAGCCGATGCGAGAGCTGAAAATGAAACTCTTCGCGCTGACGTTGCCGCTGGTCGTAAGCGCCTGCGGATCAACGCCACCTGTCCAGGCTCCGTGCGTGAAGCCCCCACCACCTCCGGCGTGGATAATGCAACCGGCCCCCAACTGGCAGACACCGTTACACGGGATTATTTCACCCTCAGAGAGCGGCTGATGACGATGCACAAGCAACTGGAAGGGGCACAGGACTATATCCGCACTCAGTGCCTGAAATAAGTTTTGTTGATGCGCCGTATCGTCGCTATATTCCCTCATTAACAGAGACCGCAGCCCGACAGGGAGACTCCTCTGCGCGAGTGTGCGGGGATAATTAAAAACGATGCACACCGGGTTTTTACCGCGTTAATGATTCGCGGGTTTATCCCGGTGCGATGGTGGAAGAAACAGGAAGCTGTATTACAGAAAGTGCTACTACTGTATCCCGATGCGATGTATGTAATGTGAGTCAGATAATGGCACAGGATGTGGTGATGTGGCAGTCTGGAACACAGGATATATTGTCAGAATAAGACCCGTAGGAATAAAAATGAAAAGACGCCTTTTACTACTTTTTCTGTTATCTGTCCTGGCAGTGGGATGCTCGCAGCAAAAAGCTGATGAGCCCCGGCAATTAGTGACGGTGTATCCACGATATCCGGAATATGCTGCAGCAAATTATATCAAGGGGCTGGTTGAGGTTAAGTTCGATATTGGTGCTGATGGGACTGTGACACGGATCGTTTTTCTCCGCTCAGAGCCTCATAATTTGTTTCGTGATGAAGTGGTGAAGGCCATGGCGAAATGGCGATTTGAAAAGAATCGCCCCTGTCAGGGAGTGAAGAGACAATTTATCTTTACGCCGTCACGTCCTTGATGCTTCCAGGTAGAGAGGGGCTGGACGCAGGAGAAAAATGAAAGAGCCAGCGGTTATATTTTTGTCATGGCTGACGAGGAATGATGGAAGAAGGCGTTGTATGCCACACAACGCCTCACTGTTCATTTCTTCTTTTTCTCTGGTGGAACCCGATGAATAAGAGTTGCACTGGTTTCCGATGAGATGGCGATATACTCGGGCAAAGTATGCTGGCAGTTTTCCAACTGGTCAAAAATACCTGCTCTCGTCTGTTGCAATGCCTGCAGCATGCGGCGGCAATGCGCCTTGCTTTTACTAACCATCTTTCCTTCCTCTATCAGTCGCTGCGTGAACTCGTCATGTAATACCAGGTAAATGCGGATGTTATCGGTTTTGGCTACGCAGCATAGTACAAAACGGACAGGTGCATCCCGGGACGGGGGAGGCGTCACATGTCCCTGTGATGGTTGTTCCGGGTAATGCACTGTGTGGGGCATAAAAATGTCCGATAATTTTACTTTCTACCGCAGTTAGTTGATTCGTTGGTCCTGGTAGCACATTGGGCGAGGATTTAAATGCCAGGCAACTGAAGGATGATGTTGCAAGGGAGATAGCGAGAATATTTCTGATTTTCATTTGATGATGCCTCTGTGTGAAATGACGGTAAACGACGCACTTGTGCCGGCACATAATAGCAAGCACCATAATAGATCAGATTCGATTCTTGCTGTAAGTGATAATTATTCTCGTTTTCGGGTCCTTTCCGTCGATCCAACAGGTTACGGGGCGGCGACCTCGCGGGTTTTCGCTATTTATGAAAATTTTCCGGGAACCATGTCCGGTTTCTCTTCAAGTTAACTATATGAAAAATAAAAAAAGAGGTCTTCTGTGAACCGGACATGCACAAAAAATAGACATGTAAGCCGGACATGACCGGTTTTGTTGTGATTGTGAAGTGAGAGTTTTTGCGAGGTGAGGAGTGGCTACGCAGACTGAAGTTGCCAGGCATTTAAGTCTGACCGATCGCCAGCTTCGCAGATTGCAGAAATTGCCGGGTGCCCCGATATCGAATAAGCGAGGGCAACTGGATCTGGATGCCTGGCGCGATTTTTACATATCGTATCTGAGAAGAAGTAAAAACGATGTGCCTGATGGCGATAGCGAAGACGACTATGAGGAGAAATTGCTTATTGCCAGATGGGAACTGACAGCAGAACAGGCTGTTACACAGCAGTTAAAAAATGAGGTGTCAAAAGGAAAACTTATTGATACCGGGTTCTGTATTTTTGCCCTCAGCAAGCTGGCAATGGCGTTATCCAGTACGCTTGATTCCATCCCTTTATCCATGCAGCGACAGTTTCCTGATTTAACACCGCGCCATCTTGACCATCTGAAAACCCTTATTGCGAAGGGGGCAAATCAGTGTGCGCGGGCGGGGGATAAATTACCGGATTTACTCGATGAATATATCAGAGCAACAACTGAATAATATGATGAGTGCTGTCACAACAGCATTACAGCCCCTGATAAGGGCATTGCCGGTGACGCCAGTTGAATGGGCTGATCAAAATTATTATCTGCCTAAAGAATCTTCATATGGTGAGGGAGAATGGAAAACGCTGCCGTTCCAGATCGCCATCATGAACAGCATGGGGAATGATCAGATCCGGACTGTTAATCTGATTAAATCTGCCCGTGTTGGCTATACAAAGATGTTGCTGGGGGTGGTCGGGTATTTTATTGAGCATAAATCCCGAAACAGTCTGCTTTTTCAGCCCACGGATTCTGCCGCTGAAGATTTTATGAAGTCTCACGTGGAGGCGACGATTCGGGATGTGCCATGTCTGAAAGACCTTTTTCCATGGCTGGGGCGTAAACATCGTGACAATACCCTCACGCTGAAACGCTTTTCATCGGGTGTGGGTTTCTGGTGCCTGGGCGGCGCTGCCGCCAAAAACTACCGTGAAAAATCCGTGGACGTGGTCTGCTATGACGAACTTTCCTCGTTCGAACCGGATGTCGAAAAAGAGGGTTCGCCAACCCTGCTTGGGGATAAACGTATTGAGGGCTCTGTATGGCCCAAATCCATTCGCGGCTCGACGCCTAAAATCAAAGGCACCTGCCAGATCGAAAAAGCGGCCAACGAGTCGGCGCATTTCATGCGTTTTTATGTGCCCTGCCCACACTGTGGGGAGGAGCAGTATCTGAAATTTGGCGATGAATCCACGCCTTTTGGCCTTAAATGGGAGAAGGACAGCCCCGAAAGCGTTTTCTACCTCTGTGAACATCATGGCTGCGTGATCCATCAGTCTGAGCTTGACCAGAGCAACGGGCGGTGGATCTGTGAAAACACGGGGATGTGGACCCGTGACGGTCTGACGTTTTTCAGCGCCGCGGATAATGAAATTCCGCCGCCGCGCTCCATCACGTTCCATATCTGGACAGCGTACAGTCCGTTCACCACCTGGGTACAGATAGTCTATGACTGGCTGGATGCACTGAAAGATCCCAACGGCCTGAAAACCTTTGTGAACACCACGCTGGGCGAGACCTGGGAAGAGGCCGTGGGCGAAAAACTCGATCACCAGGTGCTGATGGATAAGGTTGTGCGTTACACGGCGGCGGTGCCTGCCCGGGTGGTTTATCTGACGGCGGGCATTGACTCGCAGCGAAACCGTTTTGAGATGTATGTCTGGGGATGGGCACCGGGAGAGGAAGCTTTTCTGGTGGATAAAATCATCATTATGGGGCGTCCTGATGAGGAAGAGACGCTGTTACGTGTGGATGCGGCGATCAACAAAAAATACCGCCATGCGGATGGCACCGAAATGACCATTTCCCGTGTCTGCTGGGACACCGGGGGGATCGATGGTGAAATCGTCTACCAGAGGTCAAAAAAACACGGTGTTTTCCGTGTGCTGCCGGTAAAAGGCGCGTCTGTCTATGGCAAGCCGGTGATCACCATGCCGAAAACCCGCAATCAGCGGGGCGTTTATCTGTGTGAAGTGGGGACGGACACCGCAAAAGAAATTCTCTATGCCCGTATGAAAGCCGAGCCCACGCCTGCGGATGAAGCCACGTCGTATGCCATCCGTTTTCCTGATGATCCGGAGATTTTTTCGCAGACAGAGGCGCAGCAACTGGTCGCGGAAGAGCTTGTGGAGAAGTGGGAAAAAGGAAAGATGCGTCTGCTGTGGGATAACAAAAAGCGGCGTAACGAAGCGCTGGACTGCCTGGTGTATGCCTACGCGGCATTACGTGTGTCCGTGCAACGCTGGCAGCTTGATCTGGCTGTACTGGCAAAATCCCGGGAAGAAGAGACGACCCGGCCAACCCTTAAAGAACTGGCAGCGAAGCTGTCCGGAGGAGTGAATGGTTACAGTCGCTGAACTGCAGGCGCTGCGTCAGGCGCGCCTTGATTTATTAACCGGTAAACGGGTGGTGTCTGTCCAGAAAGATGGACGAAGAATTGAATATACGGCGGCCTCTCTGGATG
>ENA-ORRN01001541-ORRN01001541.1-human-gut-metagenome-genome-assembly--contig:-NODE-1541-length-15867-cov-15.224450_pt1 | contig 15867 bp, 13 predicted proteins | sample MGYA00242174_ERZ509132 | MGnify/ENA primary metagenome ERZ509132 (study PRJEB26280, sample SAMEA2338671) | human gut metagenome | biome: human gut; feature: human-associated habitat; material: faeces... | reverse complement strand
GATGCCGTGCCGCAGCTGCCGGAGCGGTGCTTAAGCCGCAAGGCGGGAATTGTGCAGTGTTGCCTTAGGACCCCGAGGGAGAAGAACGGTACTTTGGCACTCCGGCCACCGTTGCCAGTCCATTATATCCCACTGCCTTTTACAATGTAATGTGCGGTACCTTTGGTCAGTGCTGTAACTCCTAACTCCTCCCCCTTACCTCCTAACTTAATGTTTTTGGCCGCCCGCATGGTTTGTGCAGTAAATCGAACGCCGGAGCAAAACAACCGTTCCGCCGCTGGATTTATTGCTCAAAGCATGGGGCTGCCTGAACCGCATATTCCCACCAGGTATCAAAAATTATATCAGAAGGAGAATTACTATGGCACTGGAATTTGCATCCCGTAAGGCAACCTTCCCCAACTACCGCAAGTTTGAAACAACTTTTGCCGGCCGCCCGTTTGTGGTGGAAACCGGCAAGCTCTGCGGCCTTGCCAATGGCAGCGCAATGATCCGCTATGGCGAAACCTGCGTGCTGTGCAATGTTACCATGAGCGAAAAGCCGCGTGAAGGGGTGGATTTCTTCCCCCTGAGCGTGGAATTTGAAGAAAAGCTGTACGCCGCTGGCCGCATTCCCGGCTCCTTTATGCGCCGCGAAGGCCGCCCCGGTGAACACGCCATCCTGTCTTCCCGCGTGGTTGACCGCCCCATCCGCCCGCTGTTCCCCAAGGATATGCGCAACGATGTCTGCGTGACCATGACTGTGATGAGCCTTGACCCGGACTGCTCCCCGGAGATTGCCGGTATGAACGGCGCATCTCTCGCCATTGCTATGTCGGATATTCCCTGGAATGGCCCCATCGGCGGCGTGGCAGTCGGCTATGTGAACGGCGAGATCGTGCTGAACCCCACCAAGGAGCAGCGCGAGCGCTCTGACCTGGCCCTGACCCTGGCTGCCAGCATGGAAAAGATCGTCATGATTGAAGCCGGCGCCAACGAAGTGACCGAAGAGGTCATGATGGACGCCATCAAGGCTGGCCATGAGGAAATCAAAAAGCTGCTCACCTTTATGAACGGCATTGTTGCAGAGATCGGCAAGCCGAAGAAGAGCTTTACCCCGGTGGAACTGGACCACGCTCTGTTGGCGGATGTGTACGCCAAGCACCTGGAAGATGTCAAGGCTGCCATGAACACCGACGACAAAAACGTCCGCGATGCTGCCATGCTGCCCATCATGGATGCTATTGCCGAGGAACACCCCGAACTGAACGCCGCCGACCTGGATCTGATCAGCTATAAGCTGCAGAAGAAGGTTGTGCGCACCTGGCTGCTGGAAGAAGGCAAGCGTGTTGACGGCCGCGGCATCAATGAGATCCGCCCGCTGGCCGCCGAAGTCGGTGTGCTGCCCCGTGTGCACGGCTCCGGCCTGTTCACCCGCGGCCAGACCCAGGCCCTGACCATCTGCACCTTGGGCTCCACCAAAGATGCCCAGATGATGGACGACCTGTCCGACACCCCGCTCAAGCGCTACATCCATCACTATAACATGCCGCCGTACTCCACCGGCGAAGCCCGCGCACCCCGCAGCCCCGGCCGCCGCGAGATCGGCCACGGCAACCTGGCGGAGCGTGCCCTGATTCCCGTGCTGCCCAGCATGGAAGAGTTCCCGTACACCATCCGTACCGTTTCTGAAATCATGAGCTCCAACGGCTCCACCTCTCAGGCTTCTATTTGCGCTTCCACCCTGGCCCTGATGGATGCTGGTGTGCCCATCAAGGCACCGGTTGCCGGTATCTCCTGCGGCCTGATCACCGATGGCGACCCGCTGCACGGCGGCCGCTGGATGACCATGCTGGATATCCAGGGCGTGGAGGACTTCCACGGCGATATGGACTTTAAGGTTGGCGGCACCCGCCGCGGTATTACCGCTATCCAGATGGATATTAAGGTGGACGGCCTGACCTATGATATTGTGGCCGAAGCACTGGAAAAGTGCCGCAAGGGCCGCCTGTTCATCCTGGACGAGATCATCAAGCCCTGCATTGCCGAGCCGCGCGCAGAGCTTTCCAAGTATGCACCCAAGATGTTCAGCATGCAAATCCCCGTTGACAAGATCAAGGACGTCATCGGTAAGGGCGGCAAGGTCATTCAGGAAATGTGCGCCAACTTCAACTGCAAGATCGACATTGAGGAGGACGGCCACGTCTTTATCTCCGCTGTGGATCAGGACGACGCCAAGCGCGCGATTTCCACCATCAAGACCATTGTGGAAGATCCCGAAGTGGGCGCTATCTACAAGGGCCGCGTGACCCGCCTGATGAACTTTGGCGCATTTGTTGAGATTGCCCCGGGCAAGGAAGGTCTGGTTCACATCTCCAAGCTGGACGACCACCGTGTAGAGCATGTGGAAGATGTTGTTGCCGTGGGCGATCCCATCATCGTTATGGTAACCGACATCGACCAGCAGGGTCGCATCAACCTGTCCCGCAAGGATGCCCTGGCCGCCATCGCCAAAAAGCGCGCGGAACAGCAGCAGTAAAGTTACGGGAGTTTTGTTCCTTCTTTGAAAAGAAAAGAACCGAAGAAACTTTAATAGAATAAAAACAGGCAGTGCCGCTCCCGGAAAGGGGAGAAGGACACTGCCTGTTTTGGTATTGGGTAAAAAAGAAAGTGGGTACTTGAGCAGAAAAACAGCGCAGAAACTTTCGCTTCTGCGCTGCTTTTATATGGAGCGGGTGAAGGGAGTCGAACCCTCGTCCCCAGCTTGGAAGGCTGATGTACTAGCCGTTGTACGACACCCGCATTGAATACTTGTTTATTTTACCGCACGGGTGCCGGTTTGTCAATAGCGGATTGCCGATTTTCAGCTGTTCCGGCCTGATCCGGCGTGTTTTCACTCAGCGTTTTTACCGCCGAGCAAAAGAACCAGGAATTCCCTCAAAACTCTCTGCGCTGATAAATTTGTACGCTCAAGGCCCAGCTGCCAAGGTAGAGCAGCAGCACGGCCGCGCAGGGCAGCAACAAAAGCACCGGCTGCGCGGTGAGGGCATTGCCCAAAGCGTCCAGCTGGGAAATGACGGAAGAACGCTGCAGATAGGGCAGATGCTCCATGGCAAAAATTATGAGGAAAACACCAAAGAATGCGACCAGGTACACCCAGGTGCGGGCACGCACCGCGCCGAATTTGTAGGAAAACGGCATGTTGACGGCAAACAGCAGCAGGGAAAACGCGGCAATGAGCAGAATCGAGAATGCCGCTTCCAACACATCTGTGTATTGGCCGGTAAGGAAAATCCCCACCGCGGCGCAAACGCTGCCAAACAGGGTGAACAGTAGCCCCAGCAGGTACTTGCAGCCAACAACCTGCCCCGGTGTGACCGGCAGGGTGCGGGCATAGGTATCCCACTGGGCGTAATCATCAAAATTCATGGTGCTGGATGCGTAAACGCCGCACACGGCAACCAGCGCATAACACAGGTAATCCATATGCAGGCAGACCGCCATGCCAAGATAAAGCACAACCATAATAAGGAAATTTTTCTTGTAGCTGTTCACCAAAATGGCCCAGTCTTTGCACAAAAGACCTTTCATTGTTATCCCTCCTTGCTGGTCAGACGCATGATGTCATCAATGCTGGCGGCATCGCATACCACACCGGGCAATGCGCGCAGGACGCTGACCCGCGGGTGTACCAGGCTTTCGCAGCCGGCGGCGGTGCGGCAGGTGGCGGCGATCCACTCCGGCGGCAGGCAGTCAAGGTCCTGCTGGCTGCACCGCAGAATGCCGTATTCTTCCATCAGGTCATCCTTGTTTTTGGCAAACAGCAGCTGCCCGTGGTGCAGGTAGGCAATGGTATCGGCGATCTGTTCCAGGTCGGTGGTAATGTGGCTGCTCAACAGCACGCTGTGGCGCTCATCCTGGATAAAATCAAGCAGGATATCCAAAATCTCGCTGCGGGCGGCGGGGTCCAGCCCGGAGGTGGCTTCGTCCAGCACCAGCAGCCCCGGCCGGTGGGCCAAAGCGCTGGCAAGGTTCAGCTTCATCCGCATGCCGCGGCTGAGTTCTTTAATGCTCTTTTTCGGCGGCAGGTGGAACTGCTCCAGCAGAGCGGCGAAATAACCGGCATCCCACGCTGGGCCAAATATGCCGCGCAGGCTGGCCCCAACCTGTGCGGGGGTCAGCGATTCATAAAAATAGGCATCCTCAAACACAACGCCAATTTTCGCGCGCACGGCGGCATCATCTGGGGTGGCGCTCAGCAGCTCCACGGTGCCGGCATCCGGGCGGTTTACACCGGTCAGCAGTTTGAGCAGGGTGGTTTTGCCCGCGCCGTTTTCACCAATCAGGCCAACAATGCTCCCGGCGGGAATTTCCAGGTTCAGCGGGCCAAGGGTAAAACCGTGGTAATGTTTTGCCACACCATGCAGTGCGGCGGCCAAAGGTTCAGCCATCATGATTCCTCCCACAAAAGGTCAAGGGTTTCGCGCACTTCGTCTTTGGTAATGCCGCCGCGCCGCGCGGCATCAATGGCGTGCTGCAGGTGCTCTTCCATCTGTTTTAAGCTTTCCTCCCGGTGTAGGGCCGGGTTTTGCGGCGCAACAAAGCTGCCGCGCCCCGGCATGGTGGTAATAAAACCATCGGCCTCCAGGTCCTCATACGCGCGCTTGGTGGTGATCACGCTGATGCGCAGCTCCTTCGCCAACAGGCGGATGCTGGGCAGTGCATCGCCCTGCTGCAATTCGCCGTTCAAAATTTTGGCTTTGATCTGCCGGGTGATCTGCGCGTAAATGGGTTCCTGGCCGGAATTGGAGATATACAGCTCCATGCCGTGTTCCTCCTTGCAATCTGAACTGTTCATATGATATATATACAGTATATACGCAATATACACAGCTGTCAACAGGTAAAATAAAAAAATCCCCGCCCATATTCAGGACAGGGATGGGAAATGGTGGGAACAGGCAGTCAGGTTTCCGCCGCCGGTTCTTCCTCCGGTTCGCTCACCGGCAGGCCGCGGTGCTCCACCGGGGTGGAAAACACGATCTGCGTGCGGGTACGGCCAAACTGCTGCAGATGGTTGATAAAGGTATCCAACTCCTGCGTGGTGCCAAACAGCACTTCAATCAGCATGCTGTAATCGCCAGTCACGCAGTTGCACTCCACAACATTGCCGCAGCTTTGGATGTAGGGGTAAAACTCCGGCTTGAGCTTGGGGTCCATATCCAGGTTGATGAACGCCTTGACCAGCTGCCCCAGCTTGAGCGGGGCAACCTGCGCCTGATAGCCGGTCAGTACGCCGTCTTTTTCCAGTTTGGCAATGCGGGCCGAAACCGCAGGGGAAGACAAAAACACCCGGTCGGCAATTTCTTTCAGCGGGGCGCGTGCGTTTGTTTGCAGAATATCAATGATTTTGCGGTCAATGCGGTCCATACCATCCACCTCCATTATAAGTAAAAAAAGGGAACAATGCAGCCGCCAACAAGGGCGGACGACATTGTCCCCATAAATTACTTAAAATTCTAACACAAAAAACGGAAAAGGTAAAGTGGATTGCAAAATTTTATAAGAATGTAAAGCAGTGCTATAAAGTAGGAAACAGCAGCTGCGCGCTGAACCGCCCGCCGGGACCAAACATTTCAAAGTGGCAGTGGCAGCCGAAAGAATACCCGGTATCCCCCACATAGCCAATTATTTGGCCCTGCTGCACCACATCGCCCTGCTTGACGGCAAAAGCGCTCATGTGGGCATACAAGGTTCGGTAGCCATCCCCGTGGTCCAGAATGACATAGTTGCCATAGCTGAAAACGCTGTTGTGGTAGGTGGCCGTTACCACCGTGCCGCTGGCTGAGGCAATGATGGGGGTGCCGCGCGGCGCGGCAATATCCGCGCCCTTGTGGTTGTCGCTGCCGCCCATCCAGCGGCTTACATGCTTGTACTGCGGCACCGGCCAGATGAAGGTGTGCCCGTCCAGCTCCGCCGTCATGCCCGGCGCAAGATGGGTGCCGCGGGCAGTGATCTCCGGCACTGCGGGGGTCAATATATCAATATGTACCACCTCGGCGGCAGTTTGCACGCCGTTCACATAGGTGATCTCCTCGGTCAGCTGCTGGGTGCCGTCAACACCCTGCTGGATGGTTTCCACCACGCCAAAGCCAAGGTCGCTGCGTTCCACCGTCTGCTGCTCATAGGGGATCGGCTCCTGATACACGCGGGTGTACACAGTTTTGACCTGCAGCAGATCGCGGCTTTGCAGCTGCTGAACGATCTCGCCATAAGGCTGCACCGAACCCGCCAGATAGATGCCATCCACCAGCCGGAGCTCATGCAGAAATGCGGTGCGCACATTGCTTTGCCTAGGGGCGCGCCAGGGCCGCTGCAGCTGGTTGAAAAAGCAGCGCAGGTGGTCGCCCTCTACCGTAACAAAAGCAAGGCTGCCATCCAGATACACTGCGGTGCCTTCCACAATGGAGCTGCCGCTGGCGCGCAGAATAGCATCCGTCAGCTGCAATTCCGTCATGGGGGTACCGCCGATGTGCAGGGTATAGGTTGGCTCCAGCACCGGCAGGGCGGCGGTATCGGAATCCGCCAGCTGCCGTGCGGCGGCAAGGCGGGCCTGGAGGTCTGCGCGGGCGGTATCAAAGTTCTGCTCGGTGGCAACGCTGCCAACCACGGTGCCGTTTACTTCCACCTGCAGGGTAAAGTGCAGGTTCAGCCCATGGGCAACCACAGCCCAAAGTATCACCCCGGCGGCGCAGGGGGCAAGCCATGGCACCAGCTGCCGCAGCGGGTGCGGCCCGGCCAGCGCGGTGCAGAATGCCTGCCCCAGCTCCAACACCGGGGCAAGCAGCAGCCAGATAAGATAAAGCGCAGCATCCCGCGCAGCGTGCGCCGCGGCGGCAGCCTTGCGGCCCAGGCAGATGAGCCAATATTCTGTTAAAAAGCCGACGGCATAAAAAATCTCGCCAGTTCTGTGCCAGCCGGGCAGCCGGCGCAGGTTGGTGCGGCGGGGGTTGCGCGGTGTTTTGTGTTGCAGTTCAGCCATAGTGTGTTTGTTTTGTACGTTAGCCGGTCAATCAACATTCACCGTTCAGTGCGGGATGTATTGCAGCGGGTCGGTGCGGGTGCCGTTGATGCGCAGCTCCAAATGCAGGTGGTAGCCGCCGTTGGCACCGCGCACATCCCCGGTGTTGCCCACATAGCCGATCACATCGCCCTTATGCACCGTCTGCCCCGCGCTGACGCAAAAGCTGGACATGTGCGCATACAGGGTGGCATAGCTGCTGCCGTCATCTGCGGTGCCGTGGTCGATCTGCACACAGTTGCCATAACTGGGCCGGGCGGATGCCGCGCTGACCACGCCATCCGCCACAGCGTAAATGAGGGTGCCGCTGGCGGCAGGCATGTCGGCCCCTGTGTGCGGCTTGTTGTATACAGCATCCGGCTCCCCAAAGTAGGTGCTGATGCGCCCCACGCTGGGCAGGGGACAGGTGAAATCCAAACTGCAATGGCGGGCGGGATCCTGGTATTTCTGGCTCTGCGCTTTTAAGTAGGCATCCAGCGCGGCGGTGGCCTGTTCATAGGCCTTGCGTTTTTCTTCGGTCACGGCGGCCTGGGCTTCGGCGGCTGCCTGCTGGCTGTCCAGTTCCGTGCTGGCCTGCTGCAAGGCCTGTTCCAGCTGGATCTGCGTCTGGGTCAGTTCATCCTGGCGCGCCTGCAGGGCTTGGGCGGCCTGTTCGGCCTGCGTTGCAGCGGCTTCGGCCTGCTGGCGTTGGGTGTCCAGAGCCTGAGCTTCCGCATCCAACTCGTCCAGCAGCTGTTTATTGTGCTCGGTCAAATCGTTCAGCACCTGCCAAAAGGTCAGCAGTTCGTACAAATCATCCGCCTGCATCAACAGGCTGATTTCCCCGCCTTCGTTCAGCAGCTGCATGGCGGTCAGCTGCTGCTTGCAACTGTCATATCGGGCGCTGAACGCAGCCTGCTTTTCTTCCAGCGCCTTGGCCGCAGCGGTTGCTTGGTTCTGGGCTTCGGCCAGCTCGGTGCGGCTTTGCTCCAGCTGGGCCACAATGCTGCCCAGTTGGCCGCGCAGTGCGTCGGTTTGGCTTTGCAAGTCGTTGACCTGCTGGCGGGTGTCACTGGCTTGCTGCTGCATGCTGTCCAGTGTGCTGGCGGCGCTTTCATATTCGCGCTGCGCCGCGCTCACCTGGCCCTGCAAGGCAGCGGAATCCGCTGCATGGGCGGGGAATGGGTACAAAAAAAGCAGGGCTGCCGCCGCAGCTGCAGCAGCCCGTACATAGAATGTTTTCAGTTTCATTTGGTTTCTCTTATTGCGGCAGCATGGCCAGCGGGTCAATGGGGGTGCCGTTTACCAGCAGCTGGAAGTGCAGGTGGTTGCCGGTGGAACTGCCTGTGCTGCCCACATAGCCGATCACATCCCCCTGCGCGACCCGCTGCCCCACCTGCACGGCGGGCTTGCTTTGCAGGTGCGCATAGCTGGTGGCATAGTTGGCAGGGTAAGTGCCGTCATCGTTGGCAGTGGCGTTTGCACCGTGGTAGATGGTTACAAAGTAACCGTGGTCATCATCCCAGCCTGCCTGGGTCACAACGCCGCTCTGTGCAGCCTGTACCGGTGTGCCGCCCGCAGCGGCAAAATCCACGCCAAGGTGGGGCGGTGTATCGGAATCATCGGTGCGGAAGGGGGCAGAAATTGCCGTGTAGCTTTCCAACGGGCAGATAAAATCCAGCGTGGTGGTCAAATGCAGGTCCGGGGAGGTGGTGTTATCGTAAGGAATCATCGTGCGGGTATCGGTCAAGGCTCCATCCACAAACAGCTCCAGGTGCAGGTGGTTGCCGGTTGATGCGCCGGTGGAACCCACGGTGCCAAGCTGCTGGCCTTGGGTTACAGTGTCGCCAACGGCCACGCTCAAGGTATCCATGTGGGCGTACAGCGTGCGGTAACTGTGGCCGTCCGGCAGGGTGCCGTGGTCGATGACCACATGATTGCCGTAACTGGGGTGGATGGAGTTGGCAACCGCCACTGTGCCGCCGTACACCGCCAACACCGGCGTGCCCTTGGTGGCGCCGTAATCCGCCCCGCGGTGATAGTCTGATACAAAGCGGGCAATGTAATGGAAATCCGCCACCGGCCAGCCAAAAACCAGCGGCTCTGCCGTGGCCTGGGACTGCTCTGGCTGTGCGGTGGGTTCCGCGGCGCTGTTGGTCAGCGTATCATCAGCAGGAGTGGCAGGTTCCGGCGTGGGTTCTGCCGCAGCGGAAACGGGTTCGGCCTGCGGTGTTATGGTTTCCGCCTGGGGCCGCAGGGCGCAGGCACCGCAGCCCAGCGCAACCAGCACACAGCCAAGGGCTAACAACAGCGGGGCGGGTTTGCGGTATTTCAGCAAGTGGGCCACCCGCTTGGCCACCTGGCCCTGCCCAAAAGCGAGGGCACCGGGCATCTGGCGCACCGTGGCAAAGCGCAGAATGCTTTCGCAGTAATCCGCGCGTTCGGCAGCGGGAGCGGTGCCGATGGCGGCTTCGTCACAGGCAAGTTCCATGTATTGCTCAAATTGGCGGAACGCCAGCCACGCCAGCGGGTTCCACCAGTGCAGGCAGGCGGCCAGATAGTACAGCGGCTTGGTAATGGGGTCACCCCGGCGGATGTGGGTGCGTTCATGCAGCAGTACCGCACGGCGTGGGGGACCCTGCAGGCTTTGCGGCATATAAATGCGGGGGCGCAGCACGCCAAGTGTGAACGGCGTGGCAACCGCGGCGCAGGTGTAGCAGCCATCCGGCGTTTTGCAGGCAAGGGTCACCATGCGGCGCAGGCGGCAATAGCCAGCCGCCGCACGCACCAGTAAAACCACTACCCCGGCAGCCCAGATCGCTGCCAGTGCCACCCAGATGTTAAACATGCTGCCGGGCAGGGGAGCACTGCCTGCCGCGCCCGGCAAAGCCTGCGCCGGGAGTTCCGCGGGCACGGTGAGCGCCTGAACCACGGCGCCAGCCTGTTGAATGGGGGCCGCGCTGCCCGGCTGCCGGATGGATACCGGGATGCCGCCCGGCAGCAGAAACCGCAGCCCGACCGCCAGCCAAAGCAGGCACAACAGTTTGCTGGGGGCCCGCAGCCTGCGCAGCAGCGCGCACAACGGTAGGCAGAGCAGTACCAGCAGGCCGCCGCACATACTGGTGCCAACGGCATACAGCACAAAAGAACGGATGCTGAACATCATGGCGTTTTTCCTTTCCGTTAAGCAGTAAGCAAGCAGCATTCAGGCATCGCTGTCCTGGCGGCGGGCGTCATCCAGCATGGCGCGGATGGCGGCAGCTTCTTCCTCGCTGATGGAGCTGGTGTTCAAAAAAGCGGCCACAAAGCGGGGCAGGCTGCCGCCAAAGCTTTTCTGCACGACGGCGGCGCTTTCTTCCTGTTGAACCTGGGCCTGTTTGACCAGTGCCGTTACGGTGCCGTTTGCATTGTGTAATATACCGCGCGCACACAGCTTTTTCAGCACGGTATAGGTGGTGCTTTTCTTCCAGCCAAGGGCTTCATTTGCCAGCGCTACCAGTTGGCCGCTGCCCAGCGGCTCGTTGGCCCACACCAGGCAGGCAAAGCGGTATTCGCCTTCCGCAAGGCGGTAATCCTGTTCCATTTCGGGGTGCTCCTTCTCTCATTTGGTCTATTGCTATAAACCTAGTCTATAACAATAGACCGAGCTTGTCAACCCCCTGTAAAAAATGTTTGCCTTGCGCGCACACAGATGGTATAATAAGCGCACTTATGAATATTATGCACAAGGGTGCCCCGCCCCTGCGCCAAGGCACCGTGCAGTGAAAAATAAAAGGAGAACTCTAATTTATGAGAACGATCCTGCTGATTGCAACCGGCGGCACCATTGCTTCGCGCCCAACGGCGGCGGGCGGGCTTGCCCCGGCCATCACCTCGCAAGAGCTGCTTTCCTGCGTGCCGGAACTGGCGGAATTCTGCCGCATTGATGCCATCCAGCTGTATAACCTGGATTCCACCAACATGGGCCCCGAACAGTGGCAGGGCATTGCCGCCGCTGTGCAGGAAAACTATGACCGCTATGATGGTTTTGTCATCACCCATGGCACGGACACGATGGGCTATACCGCCGCGGCACTCAGCTACATGATACGCAAAAGCCCCAAGCCGGTGGTGCTGACCGGCAGCCAGAAATCGATTTATAACCGCGATACGGATGCCCGCAATAATCTGTGGCGCGCCGTGGCCTATGCCTGCCACCCGGATGCCTGGGGCGTGCAGATCGTGTTTGACAATCAGGTGATTTTGGGCACCCGCGCCCGCAAAACCCGAACCAAGAGTTTTAACGCGTTTTCCAGCATTGATTATCCCGAAACTGCCATGTTCCGGGACCGCCGCCTGATCCAGTTCCTGCAGCGCCCGGCGGATTATACCCATGCGGTGTTCAGTACCGCGCTGGACCCCAATGTGTTTGTGCTGCGGCTGGTGCCGGGCATGCGGGCGGATATCATCCCCATGTTGGAGGGCCGTTACCGCGCCCTGGTGCTGGAAAGCTTTGGCGTGGGCGGCCTGCCCGGCGGGGATGATGGTGCCATGTTTGCCGCCGTGCGGGACTGGTGCGGCGCGGGGCACCTGGCTGTGTTCACCACCCAGGTACCGCATGAGGGCAGCGACCTTGCCGTGTACGAAGTTGGCCGCGCGGCCAAAGCCCTGCCCGGTGTGCTGGAAGCGCACGATATGACCCCCGAAGCCACCGCAGTCAAACTGATGTGGGTACTGGGCCAGACCACCGACCGTGCCGAGGCGGAAAAGCTGTTCCTGACCCCCGTGCAGTGGGATATCCTGTAAATCGTTCATTATCACATGAAAATAAAAAAACGGCGCAGAACCGGAGGAGATAACGCCCGGCTCTGCGCCGCTTTTTGATGTTATTTAGAATGTCAGCTAAGGAAACTTAAAGCAGAAATAGTATCAGATTACGTTGTGGTCCATCCACTTGTTGCTGACAAAGCGGATCATGAAGAATACGCTGCGGCAGATCCAGTCAATGAACATACCGAACCACACGCCGGTCAGCCCCATGTTGAGCTTGAGCACAAAGATGTAGCTCAAAATTACGCGGAACAGCCACATGCTGAAAATGCTCACCGTCATGGTGTAGCGGGCATCGCCGCCGCTGCGCAGGGCGTTGGGCAGCGTAAAACTGGTAGCCCAGCAGACAACGCTGAACAAAGAGAACCAGTGCATAACGGTAACGCACATGTTGAGCGCAGTATCCGAAAGGCTGAACAGCCGTGCAATGTAAGGAATCGTAAAAAACAGGCAGGCGTTGGTGCAGAACAAACCGAGCATTGCCATCAGGATAAACATCTTGGCGTAATACTTGGCCTGTTTTTTGTCTCCTGCGCCAAGGCAGCGGCTGACGACGGGGATCATGGCAAGGCCCATGGTGCTGCCGGGAATGTTGGCAATGCCGCTGATGGTGTTGGCCACCGCGTTGGCCGCAATGGCGGAGGTGCCCAGGGTGGAAGTCAAGCTGCTGACGCACAGCTTGCCAATCTGGAACATGCCGTTCTCCAAACCGGAGGGAATGCCAATGCCAAGGATGCGGCGAATCAGGTCGCCGTCCGGCTTCATATCCGCAATATGGCGGATGCAGAGCGGGTTTTCAATTTGCTGCTGCTGCCAGAACACCCACGCCGCGGCAAACACGCGCCCCAGCAGGGTGGCCAGTGCAGCGCCCAGTACCCCCATGCCCAGCCCATAAATGAACAGGGCGTTGAAGCAGATATTGATGATGTTCATGACCAGGCTGGCCAGCATGGAAATGCGGCTGTTGCCCTGCGCACGAAACAAAGCGGCCCCGGCGTTGTAAAACCCGATAAAGGGGTAGGAGATGGCGCTGATCAAAAAGTAGGTCTGTGAAAAGCTCATCACATCGTCATCAATGCGGCCGAAAACAATGCGCAGGATGGGGCGGCTGAGTACCAGAATGACCAGCATGACAGCGATGGTGCTGACTGCAAGAACGGTGTACAGCTGGGCGGCGCTTTTGGCGGCTTTTTCACCATCGCGCCGGCCAAGGTACTGGCTGCTGATGACCGCGCCGCCGGTTGCCAGAGCGGACAGGATCTGGATGATCAAAATATTCAGGCTGTCCACCAGACTCACGCTGGACACAGCGGCTTCGCCAACGCCGGATACCATAAGGGTATCCGCCATGCCCATGGTTACCGACAAAAACTGCTCCGCCAGCAGCGGCAAAATCAGCCGAACCAATGCCTGGCGGTTAAAAATCGGCTCCGACAGGGTGGATTCGGCACTTTTTGTGTTGCTCATTCGTTCCCGATACTCCTTATTCGCTTTACGAAGAATTAACATGTTTATCATTATAAGACGAGAAAAGCAGAAAAGCAATATCTGTGCGAATTGAAACGATATTGTCCTTGCAAATGAGCAATTTCGTTTTCAAAAAGCAAAAAAAGAATGGATTTTGCACGGGTATCTGAAACGAAAAGCAACGATGAAAACAGCGCTTGAGCGAAATTTGTTCTGAAAGAAAAGGGAAAAGATAAAAACAAATATCGACTAATGGCAAAATCCAGCGTTAAACACCGGGCAATTTCAGTGCGGCAAGGAAACAATCTTGCAATACTGGCGCACAAAACCGGGATAAACCGCCCCGCCAGCACATACGCTTGTGTGTGGAAGAAAATACAGGGGGAGGCAGACCGCCATGAAACAGACCCACCGCCCGCCGCGCAGCATTTACCCTGCGCAGAACCGTCACATGCGGCGGCGCACCCGTGTGCTGGCCGGGCTGGTGGCGGTTTTGTGCTTTGGCGGGCTGCTGGCCCGGCTGTTTACCCTGCAAATACTGGACCCCAGCGGTTACGCCAACCGTGCCGCGGTCCAGCAGCTGCGGGATACCACGCTGCCCGCCGCCCGCCGCCCGCGGCGAAATTTATTCCGCCGATGGCGTTACCCTGGCCGCCAGCAAAACCTGCTGGACCATCCGGGCCTCCCCGCGGGAACTGGCGGATGAGCTGGTGCAGCCCGCCGCCAAAGCGCTGAGCGAAATTTTGGATATTGATTATGACGCTACCCTGCAAAAGCTGAGCAAGCGCACCAGCAACGACTGCCTGCTCCGCCGCCGGGTGGATGCCGATCTGGCGGACGCCGTGCGGGCCTGGTGTACGCAGAACAACGCGCTTGGTATCCAGATTTTGCAGGATACCAAGCGCGTTTACCCGCAGGGCAACTTTATGGGCTGCCTGCTGGGCTTTACCGATGTGGATAATCAGGGCCTTTGGGGGCTGGAACTGCAATATGACGCCCAGTTGACCGGCCGGAACGGAACCATCCTGACTGCAAAAAATGCCTGGGGGTACGATATGCCCACCCATTACAGCACCCTGCAGGATGCTGTGCCAGGGAATGATATCACCCTGACCATCCGGGCGGACATCCAGCACTATCTGGAAAGTGCGCTCAGTGCCGCCGTGGCGGAGCATCATGTGGCGGCCCGTGCGGTGGGCATTGTGATGGAGGTCGATACCGGCGCGATCCTTGCCATGTCCACCAAGCCGGATTACGACCCCAACGATCCGCGCACCATTGTGGATGAAACCATCCGCCAGCAGGTGAACGCCCTGAGCGGAGAAGAACGCAGCAAAGCCTTGCAGACCGCCCAGCAGGCCCAGTGGCGCAACAAGGCAATTTCCGATTTGTACGAACCCGGCAGTGTGTTCAAGCTCATCACCTGCGCTGCGGCGCTGGATACCGATGCCGTCACGCGGAACAGCCGCTTTGTCTGCGCGGGCAAGATCAATGTGGCGGGCACAAATTTCCGCTGCGCAAACGGGCATATCCATGGCAGTGAAACCCTGGCCCAGGGGCTGGCGGTATCCTGCAACCCCTGCTTTATCCAGGTGGGGGCGCGGCTGGGCAAACAGAACTTTTGCGATTACTTTGCCGCCTTTGGCCTGCGCGCCGCAACAGGTATTGACCTGCCCGGCGAGATCAAGCGCAGCGAATACTATACCGCCGACCGCATGGGCCCGGTGGAGCTGGCTTCCTGCTCCTTCGGGCAAAGCAGCAAGGTGAGCTACCTGCAAATGATCACAGCCGTCTGCGCGGTGGTCAACGGCGGCAAGCTGATGCAGCCCCATGTGGTGCAGTCCATCCACGATGCCGAGCGCAATACCGTGCAGCAGGTGCAGCCCACCGTAAAAGCGCAGGTCATCCGGCCCGAAACCAGCGCCGTCATGCGCGAATTGATGGAGGGTGTTGTGACCACCGGCACTGGCAAAAACGGTGCTGTGGCGGGCTACCGTGTGGGCGGCAAAACCGGCACCAGCCAAAAGCTGGACAGCGAGAATGAGCGCGCCCGCATTGCCAGCTTTGTGGCAGTGGCACCGATCGAAAACCCAAAAATCGCAGTCCTCATCTGCCTGGATGAACCCCACAGCTGGACCACCAGCGGCGGCGCGCTGTCCGGCCCGGTGGCGGCGGAGGTGCTGCAAAAAAGCCTGCCGCGCTTAGGCATCCAGCCCAGCTATACCGAAGCAGAACAGGCAAAATATTTTACCACCGTGCCCGATGTGACCGGCTGGAAAGCCCCCGCCGCGGCCCAAAAGCTGAGCGAGTATACCCTGACTGCGGATGTGCTGGGGCAGGGGGAGCGGGTCGTCAGCCAGTACCCGCGGGCAGGCACCACCGTGCGGCGCGGCTCCGCCATCCAGCTGGACACCACCGGCCAGCTGGACCCCGCAGCGGACGAAGGATAACGCCGAGTGGTTGCACCCCCGCCCCATTTGCGATACAATAATATAAAGGCAACACCGCACAATTCCCGCCTTACGGCTTAAGCACCGCTCCGGCGGCTGCGG
>ENA-ORRN01001533-ORRN01001533.1-human-gut-metagenome-genome-assembly--contig:-NODE-1533-length-15925-cov-3.408129_pt1 | contig 15925 bp, 25 predicted proteins | sample MGYA00242174_ERZ509132 | MGnify/ENA primary metagenome ERZ509132 (study PRJEB26280, sample SAMEA2338671) | human gut metagenome | biome: human gut; feature: human-associated habitat; material: faeces... | reverse complement strand
ATATCCTGCCATAAAATATGGTTTAATCGATACTATATTATCACTTATCATTACATACTCATTATTTATAAAAGAAAGTTTATTAAAAATCATAATACTAAATTTTAACTAAACGAAGACGTTCTCGTATTTTTAATAATCATGTGTAATACTTCGTCTTCATTAAATATTGTATCTTCATATATTTTCTTTTTAATTAAATCTAAATACTAAAAACGGGGAGCAAAGAATCCTCTGCTCCCCTAAATAAAAACAAAAAAATTAACCTTTCTTCTCCATGCATTTACTGCATAAAGTTTTTATCCAGCCAGTTTTTGTTTGTGATACATTTTCGGTTGAACCACAATATTCACAAGTTTTAAATGACTGTTCTTCAGCATCATCAATTAATTGATCTAATTCAGGAGTTGAAAATGATGTATAAATTCTTAATCCACCAAATTTCTCTTTTATTTGTAAGATTTTAATTTTATCATCATGCCCAGAATTATATAAATCAATATAATCAAGTATAGGTGTGATTAATTTATTCCATCCTTTTTCGCATTCAATACCAAATAATTCATATGGTTCTTGAGGTTCTTGCTTATTTGGATTTTCTGTAATAATATATATATTATTCCAATTTTTTATTCGTTCTATCTTTTTCTGATATTCTTTTTCTTCCACAGGTAGTAATTCTCCGACTTTTATCATTGGGCCACCAGATGGATCTACACCTATTAAAGTCTTATTATCGTGATCATATATAATTCGTATAAAATTGTTTTCTGTATGAAGAATATATGTACATTCTCCTATTTTCTGCAACCAATTATCTTCTCCTCTTGAAAGTAATTTAATCTTCTTCATATTTAAATAAATGATATTCTGGATTTTTTAATTCTTTTATTTTTTCTTTTAATTCTGTTTCAGAATAAACAACATATGAGCCATCATCGGATTGAATAAAAGCATATTCGGAAAAATATTTATGATTTACATCATTTGAAAAATAATATTCACAACCTTCTTCTACGTCTTGATAATAGACTTTAATCTTTGGATATTTTCTTTCAATATATTTTCTTACATCTTCTTGTTCACACCATGCTGTTTCCATATGAATTACAAGAGTATCATTAAACCAGTAACAATCAACGATATCACCTCTTGCTCTTTTATTATTTGGATCTTTACATCCTAATGCAATTAATAGATTTCCAAGCCACAGATTTCCAAAATCATTTTTAATTAAGTTGTACTTTCCTTTTTTGCAATCTCGTATATTATTATATAATTGTATTAGTTGTCTTTTAGAACCATCACAAATATAAGTAGTATCACACCAGTTTGGCATATTAAAATCCCATTTTATTTGAGTTAGGAGGCATCATATCTTCGACTTCTTCACGTATAGCAGTTTCCCTATACCAGGTTGAATATAAGATACCAAATAAATATTTCTTTTTTACATAGACAGCTTTATCGTTTTTGCGATATTCTTGAGATATTTCTTTATACATTTAAAATAATTTTATTTAATTGATTGTATAAATATTCAGATATTTTGCTTTTTTTGCTTTTGTTAAACTACTATTTGCCATATATTATATTATTTAAATTATCAATATAATATAATTATTTTTTTAATAATCAAAGTTAATTTTTATTAAATAATTCATCACAATATGCCCAGTACTTAGCTTTTAATAAAATCAAATTATCCCAAGATTGTTTATTATTAATTATTTCTTTATTATCCCTTACTGTATAATAATGAAATTCCGGAGTGTTTGGTTCAAAACAAAATAGTATTAATCCGTCTTTCTCAGGTCTTTCATTCATAGTATGCCATTTCTGGTTATTATTATCTATATTTAATACAATATTTTCATATTCTTCTTTAAATTTAGATATTTTTTTCTTTGTAGTATTAATTATATATTTTGAAACAGCTAGTACTATTTTAAACGTCCTTTTCATATTCTCCTTTATATCCAAAATTTTCAATTAATTCTTCAATTATAATATTAGGATTTGCATCAGAATCTTCTATAATTTTAGCAAATACTTCTGCAAGATTATATGGTATGTTATCATCATCAGTAGGAGTATTTAAATGAAATTGTATATTACCTTTTCTATAATAAATATTAAAATCTTGTATCATAAATTATTTTGATTTCTATTATATTATTCTATATTTTTCGAATAAACTCTAATTTTCTGTTCAATTTGTCTTCCTTTAGACCAATTCTTAATTTTTGTTAAATCATTTATACCCTGACTTTCGTCATATTTATTTAGGGATTAGACTATACCATCAACCATTGCTGGTTGCCTCTTGGTAGTCGTTGAGACCTTTTATTAATTTAATAATAACTATGTCTGCTGATTGCCCATTGTTACATTTTTGAGATTTTTACACTTTGGTACTCAAAACTTTAGGGGTTTCCAGCATATTCAAGGTTTTCTATAAATATTACTATTTATAGGGACATTTACGTTTATCCAATTACTCTGTCATAATAACTTATGTTTTTGCTATCACATTTCGGACATTCTTTTATAGGTACTTTTGTGATATATCCACAATCATCGCATTCGCTATTTGGAACATTAAAAGTAAAATATTTACATCCAACTTCTGCTGCATATTTAATAATTTTCAAATACTGTTCTTTGGAGAGATGCGAATCTAATCCGATATGCGCTGCGGAACCTCCATCTAAATTGTCACCACAAACAGAATTTCCATGAAGATATAACTTATCAAGCACTGATATATTTGGATCATTTGGTTTGAAAATATATGATGCATATAAATTCGTGTCATTTGGAACCCAATAACCATCTTTTTTATCTCGATTGTATAATTTAATTGCAGCTGATTCTGCCAATTCTGTTACACGCCTTCTGGAAATAATTCTTTTAATTTCTAAATTGGTGAAGGCTGATCTAATATATTTTATATATTAAACGATTAATCATTTCTGATTAATTCTTCATATTACTATGAAGTTCGGACTATTGCATAATTTTATTATAAAATAAAATTTCTCTTTATTTAGTCTCTCAGGCTGCACATAACATTATTGTTATTGCTTGCCCCTCGTTGTCCTTAAAAAGGAGTTTCGAGTCAATTAAAAGAGATTTTACGTGCCCACAGTGTCTAGGCACAAATTCAGTGTTGAACATACAATCATCTGTTTTATGCAAAGTATTTTGTTCCTTTATTGTACTAAATATAAAACTACAAAAATCTTCATATTCTTTATTTTTGTTACACTCCATTCCTAAATATTCTGCAGCCTGGTTAAGTCCATTAATGCCAATAGTTAAATATTGCTTTTTCATATCAATGAAACCTGCATTATAAACTGTAAGAAGATCATTTTTATGTAAATATTTAAGAATTTCATTATATGCAATTTGATATTTATACACTCTTTCGAGAATATTTATTAAATAGAATTTTAAAGAATCATGTTGGTTTCCTACAGTTGGAACACCTCCTATAGATTTGCACCAATCTTGGATAATTCTATTTAAATTTAAAGTAATAACATTTTTACTACCAGTCATTTCACTTAATTGTCCATTTGTGAAATTAAATTGGGGTTTAGATATTTTAGAAGATAATCGACAACATGAACTCAAACTATCTGCACTATCTGAAATATAAGTAAAGAAACTATCGCCTTCTGAATATTCTTGTGCTGCAAATTGATATAAATCTTCATCAAGAAATTTATGATCTTGATAAATTAAACAAAGAGATACTACAGGAAAAGTAAGAATACATTTCAATCTCTCTTGATTTAACCAATGCATAAAATCTTTTTGAAGCCAAGATAAAGATTCCCATTTTGGTCTTGTGCCGTCTGGAAAATAAAAGTCTCCATACATAGTATCAAAAAAAGGTTTATCAAAAATTGACAAATTCCAAAAACATGCTTGGTTTCCTCTTGAACCAGATGGTTGCATCAAAGAATAACATATTTGCTGAAAATATTGATGTATTTGACTTTTTATAGTCATCTTTCTTAAACAATGGTCAGAAGAAATTATTACATCATTTTTAATATAATAATCATCTCCCCATTCTTTTCTAAGGAAATAATCCATACATAGTAGTACTCCTGGAGTAGCAACAGCTCCTTTATATTGTGCAGCTATAGAAAAAACCAAATTAATAAATAGTCCACAAAAACTATCTATATTCTTTGGAGCAGCACTTAATCCACCAATATCTTTTATTCCATTTAACAAGAATGGGTATAAAGATATTGCAACACAATACGGCATGCCTATTTGAGAAGATAAATCATGAGCATAACAAATTGTATTTAAATCAACAATAAATTGTTCTGCTAATTCTTTACCGTATAATTCTTTAATTTTATTATACCATATTCTAATATTTGTTTCCTTATTGTCTTCTTTGTGAATTTCTGTATTCATTACTGCAATATTGTGGGTAGACACATTACTGTTATCATCAATAGTTGCATTTGCAGTATTATCTGATTTTATAAAATTATCAATAAATTGAAGATTTCTTTCAACATTATTTCTTATATTTTTGTGTTTCTCTCGATATAAAATAAAACTTTTTGCTACATCATAATAGCAAAATCTCATCAAGGTTTCTTCAATAATATCTTGAATAGTTTCAATATTTATTTCTTCTTGACCAAGGATTTCAATAGAAGATAAAATTCTTTGCATTATTTTATCAAAATGATTTTTATCAATTTCTTTATTACATGAAAAGAAAGCCTTCTTTATAGCTACTTCTATTTTACTTGCATTGAATTCTTCTTTGTTTTTAAGTCGTTTAATTACGTAAACCATTATTTTTTATAATATAAAAATAAAAATACAAAAGTATCTTCAATCTTAAAAAAATAAAAAGTGACGGATTTTACTCCGCCACTTATTTATTTAAATGAATATATTTACATAATCTACTTGGTTTTCAGAATCAAATGATTTTAATTCTTCAACATATACTCCACTATAATTTTTAAAACTATTATTATAAAGATCCATAGCTTTAATTATATCAAGTTTTGAATATTTATTATTATTTTGAAGAAATCTATTATATGAACCTGATTCAAGAATTTCTGGATATTTATCAAGAATATTATTTAATTCTTCATTTGAAATTTTCTCTGAAATACTATCTATACTCGAAATATATTCATTGATTTTTTGAGAGCATTTAATAGCAATATCTTTTGTATTACATATTGCCATATTTATATTTTCATATCCTAGTTTTATAAAAACAATATATCTCTTTTTCATTCAAAATCTTTATTTTCAATATCGTCAAATTCTACGTTATATTCTTCCCATTCATCTGTTTTCACTTCTGACAAGGAAGCGATAACATATTGCTTCTTTGGTTTAATATCCAATGTTCCAATTTTTGCTGTCATTCCAAGTACTTCTACTTGAGCTTTTGCGTCTTTGTATGCAAAACGCAAATCATCAATAGCTCTTGAAACCATCAAAGGAATACGCAATTTTGGATTTTCCGATTCTACAATAATACCATATACTTTCATATAATTATAATTAAAGAGTTCCTAAAACAATATAAGATCCTTTTTTAATATTTGTTGATGGAGAGTATTTTGCCTTCATAACAATATTTACTCCTTCTTTAACAACACGAACAACTCTACACATAATGTCACCAGTATATCCTTTTTCATAGATTTCTCGAATTTTTGATTCAACATCTTTTTGTAGTCCTGTTACTTCTTCAATAATTGTATTACTACTTGGATCAATCAAAAGATATGCTTTCATAAAAGTTCTTTGACCTTTATTTGGATTCTTTGAAATTTTATATGGATACTTCTTTGTATTCAGAATAGGATGCTCTAATTCTATATAATATGCTTCTCCTTCTTGAATATCCAACAATTTCCAAAGTTGATATAGAGCTTCTTCTTCATCATTTGTTTCTTTATATAAATCATCGAGTTCTTTTCTTGGAAGCTCGTTTATTTTATTAAATCCAACAGAAGAAAGGTAATCATGTATAGAATAAGTTTCAATAGTTTTAATCATAATTTAAAACGGTAAATAATTCATTAAAATTCTCTTTATCTCTTTAGGCATTTCTTTATCTTCAAAACCAAAATTAGGAAAATCATTACAATTATATGAAAAATCTTCACAAATTATAGCCAATGCTTGTATAAAGTTTTCTGGAAGCTGTTCTCCTATAATTTTCTTTATTATTTGATAACAAGTAACATTTGGTTTTTTTCTAGAAAATATATGTGTTAATTTACATATAAGAGAAATTAATACAAATTTATCTTGAATATTTCCATTAATATTTCCAAGAGAAAAATTCTCACTATATAAATTCTGTAATTGTTGATAAGTTAGTTCCATCGATATCCTTTATAATAATAATATGCTACTTTTTTCATATAAAAAAGGAATTCTTTCCAACCTTTTGCAAGGTCTTCTCTTGTTACATGATATACTCCAGTATTAAATGGTTGTCTTGTAGATACTATTAAACAATTTGATTTTATATCAAATCCATTAATGTCATATTCTTCTTTTGCTACAAGTTTCAATAATCCACAATACATTCCAAGTTCTCTGTAATAATTGAAGTTTATAAAATTATCATGGAAATTTTCAATTCCTCTACCGATTGTTTTAATATCATTAACTGTAATAGTGGCAGTATCAAAATCAATTATATAATTATCAAGTTTGGATTTAATATGAAAGACATACTTTTGCCCTTCTGGCATAGTTGCTTCCATATCAACTGTTATAGCCTGCTCATTTTCTACAATTGGTTGCTCATTAAAATATACTGGATGAAGAAGATTATATATCATATTGTTGTTTTGTAGTGCATCTACACATCCTAATACAACATTTCTTGCATATCCACCTAAGTGGATCATTTCCTTTCCTTCTTCACCTTCATAATTTAAACGATTTTTCCAATATGGAATACATTTTTGAATTACATTGCTACATATTTTATCATCTATTTTACCTTTATAATAATCAATCTTATTCGAAGCGCGAATAATATCTTCTATCATTATAGGTCTTTCGATAAAAGTTGTATATAATTCATCTGCCATTGCTCCGAGTTTCGCTGATGGTTTGCCTAAATCTGGTGCCATTGCAAAATATTCTGGCTGTAAGCAGAGTTCATGTACAGCACTTCCTAATTCAAAAAACTCCTTAAATCCTTGATCTTCAAATCCTTTGAAGAATTTTTCAGGAGAGCCGTCTTTGGCAGGATCCAATAACCCAAATCTTGAATTACTTATATAATTTTTATATTTTTTACTAAAATATACTTCATCTTCGATTTTTGATAATTTAAAAGTTCCTGGAACAAACCGAAGTTTTATATCTTCCGCTTTCATATTTCATTAAACATAATATTATATTTATATACAATTTCATCATAATCCAGCGAATTAATGCGATATTTAAAATTATAATTAATATTATGTGGTCTTGTTATAAGAAATGCAGGAAGCCCTTTCTCAAGTGCTTTTAATACATTTCCAAGACTATCATCTATCAATACATCACATCTACCTTTTATTATATCGGCTTTATTACCATGTTGATATAAAGTTTGATATATAGGTTTAACTGGAAGTCTATATTTTTTCAAAGAATTAATAGTATATTCTTTTCTATTTATACGTTTTGTTGCATAAATATGAGGTTCAAAATTTGGTTTTTCTATTAACGGAAGATTTTCCCAGAAGAATTTATCATATTCGAGTTTCCATACATTTTTAGTTATTTTCGCATCTTCCCAATCTTTTGGATTTGGGAAATACCTTTTATACGTACCGTAAAAATCAAATATACAATCGTCTAGGTCAAGTGCGATTTTTAATTTAAAATTCATCTATTTCTTTAATTTCACCTATTAATATATCTTGATTCTTGTCGAGATCCTTCACAAAGTCTGCATATTCATCACATTCTGAATAATCTCTAAACAACTCCATTATTTTGTCTTCACAATGAGAAAGAGAAACTCCATCAAGACAAATATTATATACTTTGCTTTTTTGAATCTCGCAAATAGGAATAATATATTTGTTATACATTATTTATAAGTTTATAAAAATAATCCTTTGGAATACAAACGAATTCTTCTTTATTCGTTGATCCATTAACTTTCTTCCAGAATATAGCAAGTGGTTTATCTTTTAATCCTACTTCTTTATTAATTTGTGATAAATTTGGTTGGCTTTTAGTATATTTACATTGTACATAAAAATCCAATTTGTTTTCAGTATCACAAATATCTATTTTTGCATTATCAAGATTTTTACTTTGACTTCTTGAACTAACCAGTCCATCAAAGCCCAAATCAGTTAATTCTTTTATTATAGTTAATTCATATGAATTACCTTTTTTTCTAGAACGTTTTGCTGAAAATTTTCTAAAAGTACTATCATTTATCCATTTACAAAGATAACCATCTTTACCGATGCAACCCTATCTTGAGGAATTGCATCGGTTTCGGATAGCTTTTTCAGATAACCCAGTAACTTCACTTGCTTGTTTAATTGTTTTATAAACAACTGGAGTAGAGTCTTTGTAGGTTATTTCAACTCTTTCGTCTGTCTAATTAATTTTAGCCATTTTTTAACATTTAATATAGCTTCTTTTGTCTTCATAAATCCATATTTTTTTCTGAAATCTGAAAAATCTTTTGCTCCGTATTCTTTTGGGATTACTAAATATATTAATTCCGGATGTTCTGAACGAATCTTGGCCATATTTAATTTGCCCGTTCTGTCCTGATCATATAGGACAATAATATATTTAAATCTTTCTTTTAGATCCTCTAAAACATTATCTGAAATAAATAAATGCTCTGAGTTTGGAGCAATAGCCGGTATTCTATATGCGGCAAGCGCCATTACATCTTTCATAGATTTTGTAATGATACATATTTTTCCTTTTTTTGGAAGCTGATTAAATCCTTGAATTTTTTTTGCTGACCAATTTGTAAGAAAACGATGACTTTTTCGAAATGGGAAATAACATCTCCACAATTCTTTTTTGTCTTTATCTTTGCCGCCATAATAACCATAAATAGGGCATTTATCCGAAGATTCGGCAACAATTGAATTATTTAAAAAAACATATTTACAGCTATATATATTATACTTTTTTAACAATTCAATTGTAATACCGTAATCATTCCACCATTTTAATTCATTTTCAGAAAAATTCTGTATTTCTATTTGGATTTTCGAAGGTTCTGTATCTGTTATCTTTATTGGTTTAAGATTTATTTTTCCTTCATTTTTAGTAATATTATTATTTTGTACCAAACCAAAATCATTTGCTATAATATCCAATGCTTGATAATAATTGCAATGAAACTTTTCCATAACAACTCCAAAACAATTTAGATGCTGTCCTGTAGCGAAATCCTTGAAAATCAAGATTCCTTTATTATTTCTAAATATACTACAAGTAGGCATTTTATCAATACGTAGTGGACTTCGAAATAATTTCTTTTTATAGATTGGCACTTTTAAATAATATTCCATTATTTGTTCTTCTGTAAAATGGGAAAGAATTAAATCTTTGGTTACTACAGGATCGAACCGAAAATCCATATGAATTTATTTAGAGATCGCTAAAGTCTATACCATCCAAATCATCCTTTGAATCTGTTTTGTCAACGTCTAGCACATCGGGCATAGGAGATGGTTTTGCATTAACCATATTAGCCTTCTGTCTCTCTTCATAGGCGCTGAAATATAGTTTATCACCAACAAAATTGTCAGATACAAATAATTTTCCCTCTTTATTTACTGCAACAAACTTTGGTAACTGAGCATTCACATTTCCCTGTTTATCAGTATGACCAACAAGTTTGAGATTTGTTTCCTTGCCAACAGCAGGTTCCATAATTTTGATAAATCCTTTTACTACATCATCAAAACTTTTAAAAGAACCCTTTCTACTTATGGCTTGAAATTTTTCAAATCCTTCTTTGTTAAGCACTGTTCCAAGTTGTGCAATCATAGTTTGAACTCGTTCCCAATTGGAGGCCATTTGATATTCGTGTCCATCACGATTTGTAAAAGTCCTTCTTTCAAAGAACTGGTCATCAGAAGGATAGAATACGGACTCTTCATAATATCCATCTTCTCCTTCAAAACGTATTTTAAGAATGTCATAAGTCTTTGATGTATCGGCCTTTCCCTGGATAGATTCTTTTCTTGCACCCATAAATTTAACTTTATAAATTCCCCATGGAGCGAGTCTTCTATTACCACTAGCCACTGCATCTAAATCTCCAAAAGTGTTAAAATTCATATTCATTTTTTATTATTAATTAAAATTCAAAAATATCATCATCAGCTTCAAGACCTTCAGGATTTTCTATTTCAAATTCTTCAGGTTTCCAATTCTTAGATTCATCAATACCAATTTTATCATCAGTATTAATTATATTTTCTTTATTTATAAGCAAAAATTCTCCTTTTCTTTGTGTTTTTTCAAGAATAAAATTCTTTCCATATTGAGAAAGAGTATCATTTTTAACTCCTCTAAAAGAAATAGAATTTGATTTCGTAAGTTTATTCCCACCTTCAACATTAAATGCTTCTGCAGTACCAAGTACTGGAACAGAAGTTCCATTATTTACTTTATACTTTATATCCATTAAAGTTCCAGGTTTTACACCAATTAGCTGGATTGCAGAATTGTTAAATACAACTTTATTGCTTTCCAAAGTTACTCTTGGTGTTTCATCTTCAGGATCTGGTTTTTCAGAAACTACAACCTTTTTATCCAAAAGTTTTGAATTTATAATTTCTCCAGTTTCAGTATCAACTGTTTGTTCATAAACAAACGAATATGTTGTAAGAAATGTTTCTTTCATATTTATCCTTTCAATGATGGGTATATACGATTCCAATGTGAAATAAAAGTTCCATCTTCCTGTCTTTCAGCTACAATAATATCTTTATTTGCTAAATGTGCTGGTCTTGCTCCAGCTGAGGCAATGCCTCCAGTTTCAAAATTAATACAGAGATTACTATTTTCATCTCTGTGAACAAATCCAATTGCATCCGATTTTGCTGCAAATATTCTTGCTGCTTTTCCAGTTAAATCGAAGTCCTTAACAGACCCGACTTCTTTTCCTTCTGCAGATATAATTGATTTGTCTTTTACATGCCCTACAATAATTATATTGTCAGTTACAGATTTAATTTTATCAATAATTGATTCCATTGCTGCTCGTTGGAATGAATACATTTAGTACCCTCCCTTTCGGGATATTTTATTAGGGATTAGACTATATCTTTTATGTTAATTTATCTATTCATGAGAATATATATAATTTTCTGTAATATATGGCATTTTATTTCTTAAATATCCTTTATAAACGTTTAATTTTCGTTCCAATTCTGCCCTACTTCTAATAATTTCAACAAGATTATTGTTTTTATCGTATTTATATACTTTTTTATTTTTAGAACAATGCTATCTTGCTTTTTCTCTTCTAGATTCAGTCCATTCAATTTTATGTGGAATAAATTTATATGATTTATTTTTATTATAATTTTCTTCATAAATCAATGTAAATCCCATTATTGAACGGATTTTTCCTTTACAAACACCAGAAATATTTGTAGTTGAAGTTTTAAGAGTTTTTGCAGCTTCTGTTACAGAATTAAATTTATAAACTAGCTCGCCAGTTAATTTATTAAAAGCATATACTTTTTCTTCTTATTTTCACTTGCTTTCTTTGCAAAAAGAGATAATTCTTCATGTGAAAAACAAAATAAATCTACTGGAACTAAATTATATCCATTATTAAAAGTATCAAATTTATCAATATATTTTTGCTCCAAATTTCTTAAATCCGAAATTTTAATTATTGGAAATAAAGCCAAAATTTCTATTTCAAAAGATTCTTCTCCATATTTATTGAAATCATTTTGTAATTTTATATTCGCATGATAATTATGTCTTAATTCACAATAATGTCTTTTTAATCTTCTTGATAAATTATTTGAAGATCCGATATATGATAATTTGTTTTTAATATTAATTATTCTATATATTCCCGATATTTTTTCAAACTATGATTTAAAATTCATATTTTTAATTTAATAAAAATTAACATAATCCTGGTATTTCCAGAATTTTATATCTGTACTCTTAAAATAAGATAGTCGTTGAACCTTCTTCCAAAATTTTGGAAGCTCGGCTGCGCCAATAACCCAATCCAATTCATTTTTACTATACTTATAATTATTATTTATAACCATCTATATATTACTATATAAATTTAGTAGAATTGGCTCTAAGGGTGTTCCCGCAATTAACCAGGAAACGGCCATTCGTTGACCGATACCCATAGGCGCTTGGAGAATATCTCCAGTATAATTTGCTCCAGCAGGAGTATCTCTATACATTTTTAATGCTAATGGTTTTACAAATTCCTCTAAAGCAGTTACAGTATCAATTGTAATAAATTTATATTTGTGTTCTGACTCTTTTAATGCTTTATATACTTCGGCAAAATCCTTTAAAGAATTAATTTCAACTTTTAAAGCCGATACGTACTTTGAACCAGATTCAAAATCTAAAATTAAGTTGTCATCCAAAGTTGATAATACAGTTGTCTTTCCTCATTTTGTTATCACTAGGCTTTTTATCCTAGTTTCTATATATCGCTATATAGTTCGGCATATATTTTTATCCAAATAATTTGGATATTGGACACTCGTGGGAGAATTATATTTATTCATCTCCTATGCTCTACATTGTTAAATAGCCTTTCGTAATCTATTTAATTAACACGGTATTAACTTTTATTAAAGGTTTTCCACCGTTTTTGCCCAATTATAATTTAGAAAATTACTTTCCTAAACGACAGGTTTCTATCTTTGGCAATCCATATATAATTAAATTCTGAGGATCTTGAGTTGCTGCTGGTAATTTTGTTGTAGGTAATTTAATAGCCATTATAATACAAATTTAGAAGAATTATTATTGTTTATCTCTTTAATCTCTGTATTATCTTCGCTTTCTAAAATCCATAGTGGATTTCTATATTTCTCATAATTATCAATACATTCTGGTCTTGGGATTTCGGAAAAATAATTAATCCAACCATAAAATGCACAACCCACTTCTATATCACAATCTCCAAATCTATTTTTTAATACTTGTATAGATCTAAAATTTGATCCAAGTTTTTCAATATCATATTGTTTATATGTCTTTAAACCATCTCTAAATGGATTATAAACAGCAATCATTATATTACTGTCATTAACACGAATTATTATCCTATAGGCTCTTTATCCTATAGTTCTGCATTTTTATTTATATATGCAGTCTAGACTATATCTTTAATTCATTTTATATTTTCACAAATATTACTCTGAACAGTGCCCCGCTTTCGTGGATGATTTTATATCCTCGTCTTTCTCGTTAGGAATCACATCTAGTCGTTTAGCTTTTTCCTCGGTTTCTCGAGGGTTTAGCACAGGAACATCCTTTTCGGATTTACCCTGTTTAACGGAGTTTAACGAATACCATAATTTATATTTACAATCTGGATGAATATAATCAGCAATAAGTTGTTCGAATTTTCTAGCATCTTTTGAAATTAAATACAAAGTATGATTTTTCATAATATGAAAATGTAAATTAAATTTTTCTTCAAAAAATTTACAAATTTTCTCTAAATCCTCTTTTGTAAAACAATTTGTAGATAAACTATATGAATGATTTGAATGTTTACACCCATCATCCATATACCAAATTGCAATACCTAAAGGATCTAGTTGATATAGAACTTCTTCATTTATATATTTAATTTTATCTTTATAAAATTTATCATAATATTTTGTAAATAGTGGATTTACACCAGTACGAACATCTATTCTATTATAAAATTTATTTGTACGTTTATCAAATATTGAAGAAATTATAGGAGTTTTACAAAAACGTTTTAATATTTTATATTTGTACATACAGTAATCCGTTTGTTTTAAACTATGAGCAAAAGAAAGTTGTGCATTTGTATAATTTTTTGACAAACTTGCGTCACCATATATAGTTCCTATAAAAACTTGTAGTTCTTCGTATGAAAATTCTGTTAATTCATATTTATGATAATTACTTGTATATCCATTACTAGAAGCGTATTCTTGTATTGCAGAATTAGAAACTTTTAATTCTCTAGCTATTTCAGAATAATTTAATCCTTTATTATATAATAATTTAAAAAAGGAGGCAATATGAAAATATTAATAATCGAAGATGAAAAAATTATAAGAGAAGAATTACAAGAATTACTTTTAAAAAATGGTTATGAAGTTTTCCTGTTAACAGATTTTACAAATGTTTTACCAATTGATCCTGATAAATACGATTTAATTTTATTAGATATTAATTTACCTAACTTAAATGGAGAATTTTTATTAAAAGAAATTAGAAAAACTAGCAATATTCCAATTATCATGTTAACAAGTAGAGTAGATGAAATGGATGAGGTTTTATCAATTACAAATGGAGCAGATGATTATATTACTAAACCTTATAATCCAATTATTTTACTTTTAAGAATTCAAAATATCTTTAAAAGAATTAATTCAAATCTAGATTATCTTAAATATAAAAATATATCATTTGATTTGAAATCTGGAGTTATTAAAAAAAATAATTTAAAAGTTGAATTAACTAAAAATGAAATGATAATATTTAACTATTTATTAACAAATAAAAACAAAATTATTTCAAGAGATGAGTTAATGACAATTTTATGGAACAACAATGAATATATAAATGATAATAGTTTAACTGTTAATATTAGTAGATTAAGAAAAAAATTAGATGATTTGAAAAGTGATGTTGTAATTGAAACAAGAAAGGGTTGCGGGTATATATTATCATGAAATTATCTAAGTATTTTAAAGATAAATTAGGTTTAATTTTAATTTATTTTTTTAATTATTTTATTATTATTAGTTTATTAATTGCTTTTAAAAGTAGTATTTCTTTAATAATTGCTATTAGTCTTTTAGGTTTAATTAATTTTTTACTTATCTTTTTTCTTTCGTATTTTAAGAAAAAAAACTTTTATGATAATCTACTTAATAATTTAGAATTACTTGATAAAAAGTATTTAATTTTAGAAACTTTATCTAAACCTTCTTTTTATGAAGGAGAATTACTTTTTAATATTTTATACGATATTAATAAATCAATGATAGAAAATGTTAATATTTATAAGAATTCGGTTGCTGATTTTAAAGATTACGTTGAAATGTGGATTCATGAGGTTAAAATACCAATTTCTAGTTTAGTTTTAATGATGCACAATAAGAAAAATATAGATAAAAGATTTATTCAAGAAATAAGAAAATTAGATAATTATATTGATCAAGTATTATTTTATGTTAGAAGTAATTATACAGAACAGGATTTTCTTTTTAAAAAAATTAGTTTAAATAAAATAATAAGTCAAGTTGCAATTAAAAATATTGATGATTTGCGTTTAAATAAAGTTAATTTAGAAGTTTTAGTTAGTGATATAGTTATTACAACTGATCCTAAATGGTTAGAGTTTATTATTAATCAAATAGTAAATAATAGTATCAAATATAAAAAAGAGAATAATTCTTATATTAAAATTTATTCTAAGAGTTATCAAGATAGGGTATCTTTATTTATTGAAGATAATGGAATAGGTATTCCAAGGAAAGATTTAAGTAGTGTTTTTAATAAATCATTTACCGGGGAAAATGGGCGGAAACATGCGAAATCCACAGGTATGGGGCTTTATATAATAGACAATCTGTGCAGGCAGCTGGGACATAAGCTGGATATAACGTCAAAGGTGGATGAATACACAGATGTG
>ENA-ORRN01001532-ORRN01001532.1-human-gut-metagenome-genome-assembly--contig:-NODE-1532-length-15928-cov-4.592075_pt1 | contig 15928 bp, 28 predicted proteins | sample MGYA00242174_ERZ509132 | MGnify/ENA primary metagenome ERZ509132 (study PRJEB26280, sample SAMEA2338671) | human gut metagenome | biome: human gut; feature: human-associated habitat; material: faeces... | reverse complement strand
GGCCAGCGCGAAGGTCATCTCCAAGAGTACTAACTTTACCCTGGCTGCAAGCGACCTGGGGAAACTGCTCCGCGTCACCAACGGGATCACGATCACCATCCCCTCCGGGCTGGACGGCGAAGTGGAGATCTGGCAGGACGGAGGATCCACCGTCACCATCTCCGGAAACGGCGTGACCTTTTACTTCCCCGGTAATGCCGATACCGCCACCAGCTTTACCATCAGCGACACATACGGCCTGATTGCCGGTAAGGCCCTCTCCTCCACGGAGTGGCTATTTGCAGGCAGCGTATGAGGATGAGCAGGATCCTGGGGCTCATAGGCGGCGGAGAGGCGCCCTTTGATGCATCCAGTTATACGTTTACCGGCCACGCTCAGCTGACCACGGATGCGGACGGCAACTGGGAACTGCAGCTTAAGACGTCCGGCACTCTCACATTCAACCGCAAAAAGAAGTTTGCCATAGACGTCTTCTGTGCCGGCGGCGGTGGCGGCGGTGCCAGTACCACTCTTGCCAACTACGGGTCCGGCGGCGGTGGCGGCGGCATGTACTATGGCCTGACGAACGTCGGCAAGGGCGGCAGCGGTATTGCCGTTATCCGAAACCACAGATAAGGAGGCAGGAGCATGAACGAGACGTTTTACGCACTGGTGGAAAACGGCGTGGTAACGAATGTCATGGTGCTGTACCCGCCCAACGCGGCGGAATTTGAGGGGGCTGTGCCCTGCGGGGACTTGCCCGTGGCGGTCGGCGACACCTACGACGGGGAGCATTTTTACCGGGGCGGCGAAAAGCTGGACAGCCCCCTTGCAGTGGCGCAGCAGGAGGCCCAGACCCTGAAAGAGGACATCCCCATGCTGAAAGCCCAGATCAAGGCCATCAGCGACCGAAACGATTTTGTGGAGGACTGTATCGCTGAAATGGCGACGGTGGTGTACGCAGATGAAAAGTAAATGTGGAGGGTGCAAAGCACCGAGGGTTGAGGACAGCCTGAAAGGCTCCGCAAACCCGAAGCCCGTAACGCGCCGAAGGCGTGGAACAGGCCGAAAGAAAGGGTGAGCAAAGTGAACCGAGCGTTGAGGACAGCGGCGAAGCCGCTCCGCAGACGCGAAGCCCGTAACGCGCCGAAGGCGTGGAACGGGCCGACAAAGGCGATAACGGCTGTAAAGCTGTTCGCAATAAAAATCATCTTTGGAAAGGAATGGTGTATCATGATGGCTATGTTTTTCGCGCAGCGGGTGATCCTTGGGAAGACCACGTTTGTCAATGTCCCGAAGGCCCTGAAGGCGGGCGTTGCGGAAGTGCTGATTGACAGTGGCCTGCCGGAGCTGGTGCCGACCGAATACGGCGGCACGGCGGACGGGGAGTAAGGGAGAAACGGGGTCTGCGACGGCCCGAAGCGAAGCCCACGACCCGCTGTAAGGCGTGGGCGTAGGCCGAAAGGAAGGGGGCCGAAGGCCCCGAGCCGTGAGCACGCCCCAAAGGGGCAGCGCAGCGGCGAAGCCCACAACGCGCCGTCAGGCGTGGAGTGGGCCGAAAAAGGGGACGGATGGAGTTCATCCGTCCCTCTTTTTTCAGAGAGGAAGGGAACCAATGAGACCAACAGGAAAAATGGCCGCTGCTGCGGCGGTGGCGCTGGCCCAGAGCTACCACAGCTATCAGGAGATGGACTGTCAGGCCCTGATCGAACAGGCCGTGCGGAACGTGGGCGGCCAGATGGACTACCGGGGCAGCAACGACATGGCACGGAACGCGGCGTGGCTGGGGACCCTTGAGAACGCAGGAGCCGAGGGGAAGCTGGTGCCGGGGGCGCTTTTGTTCATTCATGAGGACGACGAAAGCGGCCTTCCGGCCCGGTATCAGGGGGACGGCTTCGGGGACTTCTCCCATGTGGGCATGTACGTGGGGGAGAACGCCCTGACCGACACGGGCAAAAACGGCCAGCGCCGGGAATGCGACGTGGTGCACAGCTCCCAGAGCATGGGCCGGGTATGCGGCTCCACGCTGCAAAACGGCTGGACGCACGTGGGCTTAGCGCAGGAGATCGACTACGGTGCGGAAGTCAAGCCGGGGGTCACGCTGGGGGCGGAGATCGGAACGGAGGGCGAAATTTCTGGCGCAGCGGAGCCGGTGCTGGGAGACGCAAAGAGCGCCTTTTCGGCGGTAGTGCGCACGCCCGACGGGAACCCGGTCAAGCTTCGGAAACGTGCCTGCAAGACGGAAAATCTGTACTGGAAGGTGCAAAACGGCGAGACCGTCCTTGTGGAGCGGCAGAAGGGCGAATGGTCGCTGGTCACGGCCATCTGCACCGACGGCGTGCGCCGCCGGGCGTGGATGATGAGCCGCTATCTGGAGGGGTAGTCCGATGGAAGCGCTTTTGGACTGGCTGGAAAAACACTGGGGCTGGCTGCTCCCGCTGCTGGCCTCGTGCATCAAGGTGAAGCCCATGGAGGTCTCGCCCATGGTATGGCTGCTTCGGAAGATCGGCAACGCCCTGACCGGCGATCTGCGCCAGCAGCTATCTGAGATGGACAGCAAGATCGACCGCAACGAAATGGACCGCATCCGCTGGGAGGTGCTGGACTTCGCCAACAGCTGCCGCAACAAAAAGCAGCACACGAAAAGCGAGTTTGAGCACATCATCGACCTGAACGAAAAATACGAGATGCTATTGACGCGCACCCGGGAGAGCAACGGCGTTTTCGAGGAGGACTATCGGTACATTCGGGACATCTACCGGGAATGCTGCGAGGAAAACAAGTTTATTGCCTGACAGGGCAGAAAAGGAGGAAAGGAAACATGAAGATCAACTGGACGGTCCGACTGAAAAACAAGGTATGGCTGGCGACGTTCCTCAGCTTCATCGTCAGCACGGTATACCAGTGGCTGGGATACTTCGACATTGCCCCGGTGGTGACGCAGGACGCGGTGCTGCAGCTGGTGACGGCGGTTTTGCAGGTGCTGTCCCTGCTGGGGCTGATCGTAGACCCCACCACGGCGGGCGTGGCTGACAGCCAGCGGGCGTTGGGGTATGAAGAACCTTACCAGCAGGAAAAGGTAAAACCTCCCGAAGATAAAATGAATGAAGTTGAATAATCATACGACGCCCCTTCCACGGTTTCATGCCGCCGGAAGGGGCGTTTTTTAGGTGGGTTTTGGCAACCTTTTGGCAACCTTTTTTTCAAAAACAGGTGGATGTGTAGAGGGAAAAGTGTTGAGAAATAAGGGACTTATGAATGGGGGAGGGTGAGATAATTCTATTCTTACAAAAATGACAAAACAGCCTCAATACCTCAAATTATTTAGCTTTTCGTATTTCCGACAACATGCTTTGGCAACCTTTTGGCAACCTGCTCGGAAAGAACGTTGGCGAGGCGGAAGGGGATTCTTTCGTTGCCCTGCTCGAAGATGTCGTCGATATGTGTATAGATATTGATGGTAGTTGTATAGTCGGCGTGGCCGACGATCCGCATGGTGTACTCGGCAGGAATGCCGGCGAGGACGCAGGCGGTGATGTAGGTGTGACGGAAGGTATGGGGCGTGACATCGGCTTTGTAGTCGCAGCAGGGATTGGGGGAAACGATTGGCTTTCCGGCCTTTTGCCAGCGTTGGACCTTTTCGGCGTATTTGGGAGACAGAGAAAGACAATCCGCTTCCTTCATGATGTGATTCCAGTCATACCGATACCGCGCCTGAGAAAGCGGCTGATTACCTTTGTCGGATAAGAGATGCAGGTGGGGCAGACTGCGGTGCGGGCGGAGAAGATCGATCAGCACATCGGGCAGAGGAACGGTGCGCTCACCCTGTGCGGTTTTGGGCGTGTCATCCTGCCCCGGTTTCTTGGCGGTAAAGTCGTAGGCACGTCGGATGTGTACCACCTTGCTGTCCCAGTCGAAATCCCCCCATTGCAAAGCCAGCATTTCGCCGCGGCGGAGGCCCAGATAATACAGCAGGGGAATCATCAGCCCATTGGGGGCAGCTTCAGCAACGGCCAGCAGCTTTTCGGCCAGAGCGTCCCCGATGGTCTGCTTCTCCGGCTTCTCCCTGACGGCGGGCCACATGAGGGAGGACGCGATATTGTGCGCGAGCATCCCTTCGGTCACGGCGTATTCCATGGCGTGGATGAGAACGGCGCGTACCAGGCGGATGGTGGTCTCATTCATGCCGGTACAGGTGTCCAGACAGGCCTGCAGATCGGCCCGGCGCACAGCCCGAAGGAGCTGCATTTCCGGGAAAAAGGGCATGATATGCACATTGATGGCGTTCTGATAATTGCGCAGCGTGGCGGCAGTTTTGATGCGCGGCCGCTTGATGACGTTGAACCATTCCAGAATCAGCTCCTGAAAGGTGACGCTTCGCGGGTCAATGCCGTCGATGAACTTTTCGCGGATCCGCCGGGCGTTTTCTTCCAGCTCCCGGCGGGTGGTCCCGCTGGCATATTTGACGCCCACGCCGGGAATGGTGATCTTCTTACGGTAGCGGCCGTCTTTCTGTTTGGGCATGGGTGCCTCCTTGAAGTGAACAGTAGGATTCAAAAAAGGGCGGTTTATGCCGCCCTTAATTCTTGCTTTCCGTCCAGGCAAGCTCATTAAGGTTGATATTCGGAATAATGAGGCCCGGTTGCATACCGACAGCAGAGGTAGCTGCGGCGATCTGCGCCCGGAAGATCGCCAGTACGGAAAAAGCACCGTTCATTTTCAGCAGTTTGATGAAGCGTGCTTTTTCTTCCTCAGTATCTTCAGCTTCATAGATAAAATAAGCGTTGATCTCTGCTTGCAGCCGAAAGTCCTTTTTTTCTTTGTCTTCGGCAGCATATTGGATAGCTATTCCACCATTCCAGTGACCGTCGCTATGATCGGCAACCAGGAAGGAAGCCTGTAAATCGTGCGAAAGTATATTTTTATCAAAGGGACCGATTTTGTTATTTTGATAGGAGAACTCGCACATTTGGCAGCCGATGTTTTGAAAAGTTGACATCAAATTCTGGTTCATGGCATGGGATTCCTTTCTGAACTACAAGTATTAGGCTGCGTTAAAGCTGGGCATTTCGCAAACGTTGCTGTTAATGGAAGGAATGCCTTCCCCAAATTTGGGCGTCATTTCTTTTTCATCTATAGAAAGAGTAAGATCTAATCCCAGTTTGGAGCTTACTTCGGACAAAGAACGGATACTCCAGTTATAGGTGCCGCTTTCATACTTGGAGATCATGGACTGCCCGACGCCAAGTTTTTCTGCAAGCTGTTCCTGAGAAAGTTTGTTTTTGCGGCGATATTCCACCAAAGAAATACTAATGTCGCACATCAAACAGGTGGCCCGATAGAGAGCCTTTTCATCGGATGTTAGAGTGGAAACTGCAGAGCGAACGTAAGAAAAGGCATTCACAAAGTTTTCAGTTTTGAGCATGGTTGGTCTCCTCCTTACAGGTGTAGCTCGGAAACGCGCTGTTTCGCAATTTCGAGCGGGCGCTGATAGTCTGTGCCGGTTTTCTTTTCCTGAAAAGCGGTCAGTATCCAAGCACAATGATCAGCGACACAATAGAGTATGCGCAGATTGCTAAGGATTTTTACCTTGTGAAAGCGCATAGCACGATAAGGGGCATTTTGCTGAACCGGTTCAAACCATTCGGGGTGGTCAAATTCGCTTCCTAAATGGTCAGAGAGATATTCCAGCCGTTTCTGGTAATGAGCCAGCAAAATAGGGTATTTTCCTCTGTCAGCCTTGAAAAATCTTTCCAATTCTGCCTGCGCAAGCCTATGGATATAGACATTGCGAAAACGGAAGGGTTCAAGGCCTGGAGGGAAATCGGGGGTGGAAAAGTCGCTTTTCAGGGGGGAGCATCTCCTTTCACCGATACTATATCACCAATAGGTGATAAATACAACTGTTTTTTTGTGAGCCTCAATGAGTGGTAGTAAAGCTTTTGCTTTTTGGAAAATGCACGTTGAATCTTAGGACAGTTCGAAACAGGACCAATAGTCCTATTTATGCTTTTGAGAAAAGTTTGGATCATCCCTCTGCATTTTGCGCTTTGAAAAGCTCAACAAATTTTTCACAGCGGATGATTTTGACAACGGCGCCCTGTGCAGCCAGTTCTTCAGCTTTGAGAATTTTGGAGGATTTGCCGCCTGCACCGCCGACGATGGAGGAATCCTCCTGGCCTACGATCAGATAATGGGTCCTTCTGGATACAGAGGAAGTGACATTGCCTCCATGCTGGAGGATATAGTTCTGTGCATCCCCGCGGCTGATACCGGGAATTTCTCCGGTAAAGCAGAAAACATGATAAGGAACGTGCAATTCAGCATCGTCCGCATAGCAGCATTCCGGCTGAACAAGGTTTTCCGGGGAGGAAGGACGTAAACGATAAAACTCATCTTTTGATTTTTGAGATACTGTCGTGACTGATTCGCTGCAGTCCATTGTATGAATAAAAGTCGAACCATTTTTAGAAAGAAGGATCATGAGTTTTGCGGCAGCCAGACTATCCTCCCCAGCATCGTGATGCTTCAATTCGATGCCATGATAATTACATAAAAATTCTAAACCATAACTCGAAAAGCTAAAGTTTTCTTTATAAAGATTCATGGTATCATAGAAATCCATTTTTGGAAGCTCTATTCCGTTACGCTTGGCAGTTTTTTGAAGAACCGCTCTATCAAAAGCCGCGTTGTGTGCTACGATTGGATAGTGGCGAAAATATAGTTCATATTCATACCATACATCTTGAAAGTCTGGTGCATCTTTCACGACTGAACGGGTAATTCCATGAATACGTATATTTTCTTCATCAAATTGAGAGTGAGGATTTATTAAAATTGATTCACAGGAATCAATTTTAGAATCAATAACCAAAGTAATACCCATGGCACAGATGGAGTCATTGCGTTTGTTTGGCGTTTCAAAGTCAATAGCTAGAAAGTCCATAATGCCCTCCTAGATGTTTTTATTTTTTCCGTAAAAGATACGTCCTGCTTCCAGATTCTCGCGATAGTAGCAATGATTATAGTAAATATCTGTTTGATGCAGACATTCGCGAGCGTCAGAGCAACGAACAAACGCCGAGCAGCAGGCGAAACTTGTATCGCCAAGTGTGCGAAAAATCTCTTTCTTTTTTAACTTACTCCAATCGAGGAAGGCAGCAGATTCAAAACGTTGATCGAAGACAAAATCAAAAAACAGGGCGTTTTCACTGCCTTTTGGTTCTGGTTTCTGAAACGGAAAGCGGCTGTCATTTGCCAGCAGCCATTCAGGAAAAGAAATGACGGTTTTTGTTTTTAGCTTTTTCAGGCGGCAAAACATACGATCGTAAAGGAAAACAGAACACTGATTTCCAGAGGAACCAGGCGAATAACGATAGGTATCCTTCTGATCGTGTTCTTGAGAAAGCTCCTGCTGAAAAAGCGAAAAGAAGGATAAAAACGTATCCTCTGGTTTATTTTTTTCGGTTTCGGATGACAACAGGCTGATCTGTTCGCTTTCCATAACGAGTATCCTCCTTTTATACGATCGCCGTCTGATAGTACTCCACGGCGCGCTGCATGAAGCTGCAGGGAACATCGAAATAATCCGCCAGCTCCCAGATCTCGGTGATACCATGGCTGACGGCTTCTTTGATCTGCCCATAGGGAGTCAGCTTGCAAAAGGCCCATTTATCGGCGCGGCGCTCGGCTTTTTCCCGAATGTCATAGGGAGAATAGCGGTTGTAAAAGCCGGCGTATTCGCAATGACCCAGCTCGTGGGCAAGGCACTCTTTTTCCTGCTGACCTGACAGATCGGAGGACAGCGCGATATAGCAGCCTCCATCTTCAATGGCAAAAGACTTCAGCTCGCTGAGGGGAACGCCGTACACCTGATAGCCTTTTTCTTCCGCAATGGAATAGAGCGCGTTGGTGGTCAACGATTGCCACGCTCCTTTATAAACTGTGCAAAACGCTTGACTTCTTCGAACTGAGCATCGGTGATGTCCTTGGAACTGCCGAAGAGGGCGAATTTCAGATCATCATCGGACGCGGGAGACCTTTGCACATCGGCGGAGGCGTCCAGCGAAGCGGCCATGGCATAGGACTGGGAAATGGCCTTCGGATCGTTGGACAGCCCCGTTAGATAATCTAAAGAAACGTCGAAAAAGCTGGCAATGGCCCGCTGCTGTTGTGTGTCCGGCAGTGTACGTTCATTTTCCCATTGGCTGACTGCCCCTTGCGTAACGTGGAGCTTATCTCCAAGGGCTTTTTGGGACATGCCACGGGATTTGCGCAGCTCAGCGATTCGAATTCCAATCATGTTTATCCACCTCGTTTTTCATTATAATAGCTGTACTATTTATTTTCAATAAAAATTAGAGACACTATATTGACACATGCAATTATCAGTGCTAATATTAGATCTGCTAATAGGAGGGTGCTATGAAGATCAAGGAAATGCGGAAGCGGTCAGGTATGACACAGGAAGAGTTAGCTCAGCAAATTGGTGTGACGCAAGGTGCTGTTTGGCAGTGGGAAAGCGGAATGGTGATGCCGACAGCCGTAAATTTGCAAAAACTTGCCGACGCTCTGAACTGTACGGTGGATGAGCTGCTTCAAAAGGGAGGGGAATGAAGGTGAACATTGTGGATGCAACGCGGCGGGTACAAACAACCATCCGCCTGCCCACGGCGCTGATGGAGCAGCTGCGGCGGGAGGCGGATGGCAAGGGGGACAGCTTTAATGGAACGATTATTCGGCTGATTCGTCAGGGGCTGGAACAGGAATGGGGCCAAAATGAGCCTCGTAAGCCTGAACGGACTGCTTCATCAGCATTTCAAGCTCTTTATTGACGGAGCGACCGTTGGCAGCCGCGACGGTTTTGAACTTATTCATCAGGGTACGGTCAACGCGGAGGGGATAGGGATTGGCCTGCGGCATGGGAACACGCCTCCTTATGGAAGATATCGTTATCGTATCAAAAAGATATATTTTGAACAAGTATTCAAAAAGATATCAAAAAGATATTGACAAGATGAGCAAAATAGATATTATATAGATATCACCAAGGAGGCCGCGAAAATGGTTCGATTTTTGATTAGCGTACCAACAGCACTGCGGGATGAACTGAAAAAAGTCGCCCGGGAAGGCGGGTATACCATGACAGGGTTGATTCGGCAAATTTTATGGGAGTGGGTAAGGGAACGGACATGACTCAATTTAGCGGAGGATTGGGAGGTTACGGAATGAAAAACGACAGTTTTTCCGGCGCGATCATTTGTGGATTTATCTGCGGCGCAGTCGTTGTGGCAGCTATTCTGCGGGCTATAGGATGCCTTTGAGCCACGCTGCCAACAGCGTTGAGCCAACGCCGGACACAAAACCCAGACCAAACTGAACCAGGGTCTTCTTCCAGAAATCCATGCCGGACTGGCGGCGGGTGTGAAGGTACAGACGGCCTTGCCGTGTGATGGAACATTCTTCGGCATAGGCACGGTCACCGCCGGGAAGAACGGCATAGTCCCTGGCAGCAAGGCCCAGCCGGTTCAAAACAAGGTAGTCTTCCTCCGGGATCGGGCGTGGATGACGGCGGAGGGAGCGCAGAGAACGAAACTCGGAAGGAAGCAGAACGGGAAGCTCGGGATTCATGGCAAAACCTCCTTCGTGTTGCTTGCCCCCATTATAACCTACATGCGGCGGCAGCTCAACGGTTTGGGGCTTTGCAAGGCCAATTTAGCACGGATTGCGGGACGGCTCGGACAGACGGGCTGCATCAGAAAAAAACACGAGGGTTGAGGACAACCCGCCTCATCATACACTCAACCGATGAAAAGCCAAGGGGGTATCGGAATGACAAGGATCCAGCTGATAAACGGCCGTCAGGCGCGGATGATCGAAGCGACGATCAGCCTGCCGGCGGAGGAACTGGCGCGGCTGCTGAGCGCGAATATCACCGACCGCCACGCGGCCATGGTGCAGCAGCATGGCGAGGCCTGCACCAAGACCACGGCGGCCAAGATCCTCAGCTGCTCCACCCAGACCGTCACGGCTATGCTGCGGGACGGCAGGATCAAGGCTGCCTGCGGCGGCGAGCGGGTGGATGTGCGCAGCCTGGCGGACTACATCGAAAACCGGGGTGAATACGACTACGCCGCCCGCCAGCAGCGCAAGGGCCGGGTGAATTATGTGTGATGTTGGTATGCCCGGATTGCGGAAGCGTGCTTACGTACCGCCGGGAAAACACGCCCGGCTGGGTGTATCGAAAGTTCTGCCGGAAATGCGGGAGGGAGTTTCCCCTCCGGCAGGGCCCGGACCCGGCCTGCTGCCTCAGCTGCGACATGCACACGGACGGCAGGCCTGGCAGCTGCCGGCTGTTCAAAGACAACGACGGTGTGAAGGATGAACAATGCGGGGCATGGAGCCCCAGATAAAGGAAGATGGATATGCGAAAGACAGAAGCGATGCAAACCCGGAACGGGGTGATCTACTTCCCGCTGGAGGACGGGAAAAGAGAGGATTGGCGGGTGGAGATCATACAGAACGCCACGGTAGTGGACGTTCTGCTGGCTGTGGCGGCGGCGGTGCTGCTGGCCGCACTGATGCTGGGCGCGGCGGAGGCCGTACAGCTGTTCATGGGGTGGCAGGGATGGTAAGAAACGCCAGACAGTCAGCCTGTCTCCGGGTGTGGACGGGCCCCGCTGTTTATCACTGCATTGAGTATATCCCCCGAACAGGCCTGAACCTTCTCAGGTACAAGCGCCGCCTGCGCCGGATGGCGGAGGAAGTTTGTCCGCCGGATAAAAGCTGGCAGGTGATCCTGCTGCTCATCGGCGCGGTGGGGCTGTTCGGCTACGCCTTCGTCAGGTGGTGGACGGGATGCTGACGATCCGTCAGGCCGTCCATGAGCCGACGCGGCGGATGGGGACGCCGCTTTTCACGGGGGAAAGCAATCTGCCGAGACAGCCCGGCATCTGGGAGCCGGAACGCCTGAACCGCCATCGGCTGGAAGGGTTTCTGTGCGACGAGGCCCGGTACATTATCGGCCGGGGCGGCAGAAAGGTCGGAGCGGACGGGCATGACAACCGGCGCAGAAAGGTGGATCCCATGGCCTGTGTGGAGTGTCAAAGCCCCTGCGGCTATGGGCTGCGCTACCTGACCCTGCTGACGCCGGAGGAACGGAAGGAGTACCGCTGCGGCGGCGACTGCGCGGAATGCCCTCAGCCCTGCAATCTGTACAGAGCTATGCGGGCCGAAGGGTGAAGAACTTCCCTGAAAAAAGAAAACAGAAAGGATGGCACACAAATGGAAACGGAAAAAGTGATGGACAAGCTCCGGGACGAAATGGCCGCGAAGCACGGCGAGCCGGGAATCCAGATCATCGGGGAGGCCATGACGCGAATGCTGCGGCTATCCCCGGATACGGCGGAGGCTGTGGGAGCCGAGGGCAAGACGCTGGCTGGAGCTTTTGCCGCGGTACGGAGCTGGGCCGAGAAGCACAAAACTGGGAACAGCTGCTTTGTCCCGCCTGCTCAGGCGGTGGAGATCGTGTGCGAATACTACGGCCTGCCGGACATCGCGGTTCTGGCCCGGGCGGTGGGAGAGCTGACGGCGGAGCAGACCGGCGGGACGGCGGAAGCGCAAGCGCATACGGAAGCTGTGCAGACTGCGCAAACTGCCGCTTTGAAAAAACACAGCAGGATGGACTTGGACGCGGAGCTGGACGAGCTGCTGGGAGGGCTGTGAAGTGAAACCCCGGAAGAAGATCCCCACGGCGCAGGAGATCATTGACGAACACCTGAACGGGCAAGCCCTGACGGAAGAAATGTGCCGGGAAATGGCGGAAAGCCTGCCCAATCGGGCATGGATTCAGGAATGGAGCCAGAAAAAAGGACACCGGGTTTATTTTGAATGCTGCGGCCGCTATGCGTCGGATGAGGATGAACCGGAAATGCAGGAGCTTCTGCTGCAGAGCAAAAACCACCGGGAAAAAGGCTACTGCCCTTTCTGCGGGGAATCGGTGGAATATTTCAGGCAGCGCTATATTGGCAGAACCGAGCTGGCGGAGGAATATCATACGTGGTATCGCCGGAGCGAGAAAGACCCCGATGTGCTGCTGCTGATCGGCGTGTGGGCTGGGAAAAAGTATTTCAGAGCGCGGAACGGCCTTGTGCCCGTAGAAAGAATCCGCCCGGAGTTTGAGCTTGGGTGCCTGTGCTATCTGCCGCTGGGGGACACGCCCCGGCGCTATGTGCGGGAAGCGATGCCCCAGCGGGGCGTGTGGGGCAGCTGCACAGGGTATTTCGGCACGGAGGAAAACGACTGGTGGGCCGCCCGGAAAAACATTGGGTGGAACGGAGCAGTCACCAGTCTGTTCGGCGGGAGAATCCACAACGAAATCCATCTGGAAACGCTGGAAAGGGCCGTGCGGGGAACCCGCTGGGCGTGGTACATGAACTGGGCCGAGGAAACGCCGGGCATTCTGTATGGCGCGGATCGGCTGAACGTGCTGGCGGTATACAGCCGTCATCCGCAGCTGGAATACTTTATCAAGAGCAGGCTCACGGCGCTGGCCGTGGCGGCGGTGAATCATGATCTTCATGGCTGCGTCCGCTGGAAGGCCAGAAAACCGGCGGAAATGCTGGGGTTGGATTCCAATGAGCTGGCCCGGCTGAAACGGATGCCGAGCCGGAAGATCAACTGTCAGGGGCTGAGAGTGAAGCAGATCGCCGGGAAGCTGGGGCAGAAGCTCAAACTGGAAACAGCGCTGGAATTGGGAGAACGCATCGCCAACTATGAGGAAATTTCTCTGTTTCGGGTTTTGGAACAGCAAGGCGGCCGCTGGGGCGCTGCGCGGCTGGCACGTTATCTGACGGCCCGGCGGGGACTGGTCGCTATGTGGACGGATTATCTGGACGAGCTGATAACGCTGGGAGAAGCGGACGATGAAAGCCGGGTTTTCCCGAAAGACCTGACGGAAGCCCACGCGCAGACCAGCGCCCGCCTTCGCTACCGGCATGACCGGGAGACGGCGGAGAAGGTTCGGGCGGCAGCGGAGAAGCTGCGGGAGCGTTACACCTTCCGGGCCTGCGGACTGCTGCTGGAGCCCTTCGAAAGCCCGGAGGAAATCGTCCGGGAGGGCACGGTACAGAGCATCTGCATCGGCAGCTATGTGGATCGCTATGCCGGCGGAGGCACCATTTTATGCAAACTGCGCCGGGAGACGGAGCCGGACAAGCCTTGGCACGCGGTGGAGTTCACCACCGGCGGCGCGATGGTGCAGTGCCGCGGAGATCACAACCGGTCGGAAGAAGAAGACCTGCCGGTGCTGAAACGGTTTTGGGCGGCGTGGGATCGGGCACGAAAGACGAAGACAGAGCTGCATGTGCAGGTGCGGCGAAAGGAGCGGGCAGCGGTATGACGGAACTGGCAAAAGAAACGGCTATGGAGCTGGAAAACAAGTCCATTGAAAGGACGGATGGTGAACGCACCCCTGAGCTGATCGCGGTGGAGATCAACGCGATCAAGCGGAATGTGCGCTGTATGATGGTCTCCAGCGCGGCAGAGATCGGCAAGCGGTTGACGGAGGCCAAGCGGCTGGTGCCCTATGGCCGCTGGGGCGAGTATCTGGCGGGGCTGGACTACAGCGACCGCACCGCGCAGAATCTGATGCGGCTGGCGGAGGAATATGACAGGGCTCCCGCCGGACTGGAGGATGTGAGCTATACCCAGGCCGTTCTGCTCTTGGGCGTCCCCCGGGAGCAGCGGGAGGAATTTGTGGAAAGCCACGATCTGGACGCTCTATCCACCCGGGAACTGCAGGCCGAGATCAAACGGCTGAAGGATGAACGGGACGATATGCAGGTGCGTATGGAGGAGCTGACGGATACGGTCGAGGCCTTCCGGGTGACGGAAAAGCAGGAAGACACGGCGGTAAAGGAGGCCGAAGCCCTTCGCCGGAAGCTGGCCGAAGCGCGGGAAGACCGGGAAGCGGCGGAGACGGCCCGGCAGACCAGCGAAGAGAAACTGCGGGAACTGAAAGACAAGCTGGCCGAAGCCGAAGAGCGCCGCCGTCAGGCCGTGGAAGAAGCGGCCGAAAAAAGCGCCGGGGAGATCGACAGTCTGAAAGAACTGCTGGCCCGGAAGGATGCGGAATACGCCGCCCAGCTGGAAAGCGCAAAGGCACAGACCACTGAACTGCAGGAAAAGCTCCGTCAGGCAGAAGAAACTCCGGCGGAGGTGCGGACGGAGATCGTCCGGGAGACGCCGGAGGAGGTGCAGCGGGAGCTGGACGCCCTGCGGGCCAGAGCGGCCAGCAGCCTGAGCGAGAGCGCCGCCCGGGCCAGTTTTGAGGCCATTCGGGACGCTTACAAGCGCCTATGCGACAGTCTGGACGATCTGGAACAGGACAACGGCGAGATCGCCGGGAAGTGCCGCGCAGCCTTTGCCAGAGGACTGAGTATCATGGCAGAAAAGGTGGGAGGAAAGGCATGAAGAAAACCAAAACCGTTATTTTCACGGTCGGCGGCCGGGATTTTAACGCCATTATGAGCGTGTGTTCTCCAGCTACCTCTCGGGATGGCAGCCGGGAGACGCTGGAGCGGATCGAGGTGCGGCTGGACAACGGTCAGGGAATCGCAACCGCTATGGATGGCTATGTCATGGAAGGGCACCGAAGGTGCCGAGGGTCGAGGACAGCCCGAAGGGCTCCCGCAGACCGAAGCCCACGGCGCATAGCGACGTGGGCCGCCTCTGGAGTCGCCGTGCCGCTGGCTTTCTTTGGTACTTTCTTTCGCTTCGAAAGAAAGTACTACCCCTCTCGGGGCGGCAGCCCCACCATTCGCGCCGGAGTCGGCGCGTCGATCCCCCGGCGGGATTTTCCTACGGCCGAGGGCTTTGCTTGTGACAAAATAGGTGCGGCCCTTCCCGCCGTGAACTCCGTCTGTTGCAGCCCATCGGCCTGGAACCTGCGCAGAAATCCTCACCTGCTTGTCACTGCACCTGTATGCATAGGTTGCATAGAAACCAGCAAAAAGTGGAAAAACATGCAGGCTGGAGAAAGAAAAAAGCACGGTTACACCCCTGCTTTGCCGCTGAAAAATAGCAAACGCCCGTGCGGTTTTTGGCTGCACGGGCGTTTATGTTAAGTAAGAATCCTTGTGAGATTCTTATTTTTCCAAGAGAGACATCAACGCTTTTTTCAGTTGAAGGTTTTCGGAAATCAGGGCGGCGTTTTCTTCTTCCAGACGGTTGATTTTGTTGGCGATCACGTCGTCATCCAAGAGAGCCTGATATTCGTTGCAGACTCCTTTTTTGCGGCCAGCCTTGGGTCCTGTCTTGCCTTCGGCTTCGGCACGCCACTTGTACAGCGTCTGAATGGAAATGCCGGTCTCGTTGTGGGTCTTGATGATACCGATCTCCTGCGCCTGGCTCAGCGCAGCCTCCTTTTGTTCCTTTGTGTAGCGGATCATGGTACGTTCCTCCTAAAAGGTTTTGGAATCTTGCAGCAATTCCATGTTTAGTTTACACACAATTTTTGTGTTGTCAACTATTTGTCAAAAGGTTTCATTATAAAAATGCAGAACTCCATTCGTGATTTGTTTGGGAAAAATCACAAAGCGCCGTCCGGGATGCCGCCGGTAGTGAAGGCGGTAGGAACGCTGACGTAGACCTCGTTGGGTTCCGGCTCCAGCCCGGCCAGAGAAAGCAGTTCTTCCACCGTGGCGGTCAAGAAGCCCCGCTGATAAAATTCCGCCAGATATTCTTCTGCCGAAACGGCGGTCTTCATATAAATATCGTGCAGAAGCAGGATACTGCCGTCCTCTGCGTTGGCCGTCAGGTGATGTGCCAGCTGACGCTCGGTGTTCTTGCCGGTGTCCCCGGCAGAGGACGACCACTGGATCAGCGGCCAGCCGACCTCGTGCTTTTGGTATTTGGCATAGTTGCCGCCGGGAGCCCGGAACAGCACCGG
>ENA-ORRN01001531-ORRN01001531.1-human-gut-metagenome-genome-assembly--contig:-NODE-1531-length-15929-cov-7.974298_pt1 | contig 15929 bp, 8 predicted proteins | sample MGYA00242174_ERZ509132 | MGnify/ENA primary metagenome ERZ509132 (study PRJEB26280, sample SAMEA2338671) | human gut metagenome | biome: human gut; feature: human-associated habitat; material: faeces... | reverse complement strand
CCAGCCGGTAAAGAGGAAGACTCTCAGGCTGTCATGAGAGTAAAACGAAACAAAAAGAGGAGGAGAATATGAAACATATAAGAATGGGAAGGAGTGAGTCTAATTAAGCAAAATGGATTTATTTTGAAGAATTTGTTGGTGGTGTTACTTAGCATCTTGCTAGTATTTACTTCAATAACACCTGCTTTAGCGAATGATGCAAGTAATAACCAAAGCGCACTTGGAAGTAGCATTCAAATCTTAGATAATAAAAATCAAGCTTTGCAAGCCACCTACTTGGCGGAAAGAAGTGGTGATGATACAATTACTTATCTATATTCTGTGGATGCAAGAGATGTTGCGTCTATTAAAATTACAGGATTAAGTCAAGATGAAGGCGATTTTGTATTAGGAATAGATGGAAAGAATGAGATCGAAGATTTAACCAACCTTATTGCATTAGAGACGTACCACTGCGAGTACAGTACTTTAAATTATGCAATACGGGAAGGAAGAAATATTGATTACAACATTTCTTCACAGTATACATACTCAGCGATAGAAATTGCTACTCAAGAGGAGACAAAATTCTATGTAGTAGTTTTTATAACCGGAGATGCGCAGCAGAGCAGTGTAGATAAGTCTGCTTTGGAAGCAGCTATCGCCGGAGCTCCAAGCCTTGATGCCGATACATTGTACCATCATGAGAAAGACCACTACAATGGCAAGGACACCAGTCGGATTGGCTTTTGGGAAGAATATAGGGCTGCTCGTTCAAATGCAGAGAAAGAATTAGCGTCCAGTGTGGCGACTGAAGACAGTGTTGCAAATGCAATCACTGATTTAAACAATGCCATCTCCAAGCTGATTCCGTCCAAGCAGGCGAATACGACCCTCTTGTATGAGGCTTTGCAGGATATTCAAAACTTGCCGGAAACAAATGAGACGTGGACAGCGGTATCTTGGGATAAGTATGTAAAGGCAAAGGAAACGGCGCAGAGCTTGTTCGACGGTCTGTTTACGGCGGGAGAGGACGGCAAGCGTGTCGCGACAGAGAACAATAAGGCTGAGAAACAAGGCGATATTGACAACGCCGCGAAGGTTCTGACGGCTGCCAAGGAAGATTTACTGCAAAGCAAGGGCTTAGAAGAGCGTATCGCGCTTTGGAAAGAGACAAGTACTTGGCTGCTCGCGCAAAACCAGCAAGTGCAGCAAGGGCAATATACCGAGGCATCTGCGGGTGCTTGGAACACCGCTTATGTATCGCTGCAAAAGGCGATGCGGGACGGTTATCAAACCCAAAGCCGATATAATGCCTATACGAGCAGCGTGGTCGCGCTCTCTACGGCATATTATGATCTGCAAGACAGCAACACGGAGGATATTACGGTACATGTTCGCGTCACGGACAACTTCGGCGCGATGTTCCCGGAATACGCCATCAAAGATGCGGCGACAGCGACCTTTGACCAGCATGTCACTTTAGGTTCGGGCAATAAGACAATCAGCGCTTTACTGCATGCAATGTCATATGACGACACGCCAAAGACCAAAACGCCAAGCAGTGGAACCCAATACGGAGAAGGCTGGAAAAATCCAGAGGTCATGGTATATATCAACGGTACCTTGGCGGTCAACCGTAGTAAGTATATTGATTCCTGGCAGGGCTACATCGGAAAAACGGAAGATGGCAAGCTGAATACTTCCAAATTATACTTTGATGTACAGCTTCACGATAAAGATGAGATTGTGATTCTCCGCGCGTTGGGCCCGGGATATAACTATTACGGCGACGTAGCGGCAGGTGTCGCACAGTATAACTTCTACTACGGTTCTCTTGCGCTGCTTAACATCAAGGAAAACGTGATTGAAGTTGAAGCAGGTAAAACGTTCACTGTAAACGTAGAGAAAACGACTGCGGCCGCGGAAGCAAAAAAAGCGACAACCAATGCCTCAGACGTCAGTCTTTTCCTCAGTGAAAAGCAGGAGACAGAAGATGCCGCAAAAGCAGCACCGGCACTGGAGGCAGTCGGTAGCAAAACCGATCTCGAGGGTAAGGCGACCGCGACCCTTTATAAAGAGGGCTGGTATCGTCTGGGAGCCGTCAATGTGACGCCGCAGACGCCAACCATCGGCAACAATAACGGTGAGATGAGCGGAGGCAAGTTCCCGAACCTCGCAGCCGGAGATTATGTGTTGGTACACGTGGTGCCGTCAACGGATACCGCGACGGTGCGTAAGACGCTGCAGGCAGAACTGGATGAGGTTTACCGCGCGTACGCGGAGGGCTTCTATGGCGAGGACGCGGAAGCGGTCAAGACGCTTTACAACGAGGCAAGCAAAGCTATCGCAAGCGCCGAGTTGCTCGGCGATGCCTACGATGCCAAAGAAAACGCGATCGCACGCATGCAGCAGCTGCAGAAAACGCATAAGATCGCAAACGACAGAACGATTGAACAAATGCTTTGGTATCTGGACAGACTGCCATCGCAGGAAGAAGTCGCGAAAGGTGGATTCACAAAGGCAAACCGGCAGAGATTTGAAAATCTCAAAGAGGTTTATGACGCAGCGACAAGCTATCAGAAGAAACTTCTGGATGGACAGCAAAGCACGCAGTATGAAGCTTTGCGAAAGGCTTACGGCAAGAATGGAGATAGCCTTCCGGAGCAGAGGCTCGCGACTGTAAAGGTCACAATAGAAGGCGATGTTTCCGTAACTGAGAAGTATCCGCTTGCGTGTTCCCATTCCTATGAGAGAAAAGAAAAAATGTACTATAACGAGCAGGGGCAGCAAATGATAACCCGGAACTCTGAGTATGGAACATTTGGACCATCAGGTTATACAGGGCAAGCTCGAATTTTAGGAACGTTTGACAGCGAAAGCTTTAAGATGCTGGAGGGCAGTGACTACTATGTCTTCGACCTTTACACAAGCCTGGAAGGCAACATCAGTAATATCGTGGGTCAACCGGTATCAAAGCTGGGCTACGAGATTTATAAAATCGAGGTCGATGGCGCAGAAGTGAAAAATAGCAGCATCAGCAAATCGGTCCCACGAAGTACTGCAATAGAACCCATTTTTGATAAGGATGGAAAGTATGTCTCCGGGCTTTGGAGACTTGCTACTGTAAGTATTGCCAATACCCCTGCCAACGATATTCATATCAAAGTTTACGTACGCAGCAGCGATAAGCCTAAGAGCCTTGCGGAATATCAGACAATAGCCAAAGAAGCGCTGGACACGAAGTATCAGAGCTATCAAAAGGCTGGTTACACGACCGCCGGCTGGGCAGCACTTGCAAAGGCTTATCAGGACGGGCTGAATTCCATCGACAAGATCACGGATGAGGCGAATGCCAAGACACTGGTTGAGAACGCGAAGCAGGCGGCACTTACCGCTATGGCAGCGGTTAAGACCCGCGCGCAGGAGCAGCAAAGTTCGACCCCGGGAGAAACGACCGGGAAACTGGGAAGCGTGACCGTCACGATTTCCAACACAACCCTGAGCGGAAAAGATGTAGACGGCAAGGATGTTCCGGCTTCGATGCAGGGAACCTTCATCGCTGAAACCATGCCGCTGAATGAGAACACGACCATGATGAGCGTGATTTTGGATGCACTCGAAAGAAAGGGGTATAGATGGGAAGGAACCGGCGGCGCGACCGCGACCGGCAAGGATATCACCTATATCGCGGCAATCACCAATCCGGAAGGCTACAGGATGGCAGAGTTTACCGGTGGACCGGAATCCGGCTGGATGGGTACGCTGAATGACTGGTTTGTCAACCTCGGATTTAATAACTTCGATGCGAAGGACGGCAAGCTGGTAGACGGCGATGTCATCGCAGTACAGTATACCTGTAAGCTCGGCAGGGACATCGGCAGCGACTGGGGCAATCCTGATACCAGTCTGTCTGCGATGAGTGTCAGCGGCGGTAAGCTCACACCGGCCTTTGCAAAGGGGCAGAAGAGCTATACGCTGGTCAAGTCCGGCAGCAGTGTCAATGTTTCGGCAACGGCATACAACAAGAACTATCAGGTGCGTATGTATCTGAACAGTAAGACCGGCTCGAACTACTATCGCAGCGGAGAATCTATTCCGGTCAAGGCAGGCGATACGATCTATGTCGGCGTCGGCGGCAAAGGCTGGCCGAGCATGAACAGCAATGCAGGGTATCAGATCAGCTTTAATGAGACCTGGTACGAGATCAAGGTGGTCGACAGTGCGAGCGGCAAGGAAGTCGCCAAGCTGATTGACGATATCGGTAAGATTTCCTACAGCAACTACAAGAGTAAAGTGGACACGGTACAGACAGCGAGAAACGGTTATGACGCGCTGACCGCGGAAGCGAAGAAGGAAGTAAAGAACTACAGCACGCTGCAGGAGGCAGAAAAGAGTCTGACCTTCTATCAGCAGATCGACGATGCCAAAACGAAGCTTGCGGCGCTGCCGAAGCTGACAAATCCGACGCAGGCACAGGCAAATGCCTACCGCAGTCAGATTAACGAAGCGACAGGGGCGTACAAGAAGCTCAGCGAGGAGCAGCAGAAGTACATCACAAAAGCTGACGTGGAAAATTACAACGCGCTGGCAAAAGCCTTAGGTGTGAGCACCATAGTAGGCGCGGATGCCGCGCCGGAGTCTCCGGTAGAAACAACCGGTAAGACCGGCTCCGCGACAACCACCTCTCCAACCGAAGTCAAGGTCAGCGGCACTACCGCGGCAGCGACCGTCAAGCCTGAGAACCAAAGCGAGATTCTCAAACAGGCTGCGGAGAAGAAGTCCGCAGAGATTATCCTCGAGGTCAGCAAGGCAGACAGCAAGGGCGCAGACAGCGTACAGCTTTCACTTGATGTAACATTCGTGAAGAATGTCGCGGACAAGACCAACGCCGATCTGACGGTGAACACCGAAAACGGCAAGGTGACGCTCGACCAGGAGACGATCAAGACCGTACTTGCTGAAGCGAAGGGCAGCACGATCCTCATCGAAATCGCGAAGGTAACGAAACCGACCGAAGCGCAGAAGAAGGCTGCCGGCACAAACGGCGACATCTTCAGACTGGTTGTGAAGTCCGGAGATAAGATCATCTCAGAATTCAACAAGGGTAAGGCGAGGGTTCGCGTGGAGATTCCTGCGAAGCTGACAGATAAGAAGGTCGCGGCAATTCACATTGCCGATGACGCGAAGATCGAGCAGCTGGCAGGCAAAGTCCTGACCATCGGCGGCAAGAAGTACTACGAATTTACGACGCCGCATTTCTCAGCTTTCGCGCTCGTTGACGCGGACGAACTGGGACTGGAAGTTGAAGAACCGCAGGTTGACGCCAAGGCGCTGACTGCGAAACTGACACCAATCGCACGTTCCGCGAAGACCGCGAAGAAGAACGTCAAGGTAACAGTCAGCCTCGACAAGCAGGATAAGGCGATCATCAAAGAGCTCAAAGGTGCGGGCTATACCGTAAAATACCGCTTCTATCGCTCAACGAAGAAGGCGGCAGGCTACAAGGCAGCCGTCACGAAAAAGACCGCTTCTTACACCAACACAAGCGGTAAGAAGGGAACGAAATACTTCTACAAGGTTCAGGTCAGAGTTTACGACGAAAACGGCAAGTTCACCGCGAAAACCGCACTCAAGCAGTGCAAATACGCGAGCAGAATCTGGACGAAATAAGATACATCATGAAAACGCGAAAACCCGATGGCTACCCGTCGGGTTTTCGCATATTCAAAATGGAACATCAATTTTCTGAAAGTGGGTGGACAGAAATGAAAGAAACAAAGCTTGGCAGCTGCGAAACAGAATAAAAATGAAGACTTGCTGTGCAGAAGTGCCGTTTGATGACGCACTTCTTTTTTTAACCGCAATTTGGAAAACCTATGTTCGTTTTTGGCTATACTTTTTATATTTTTTGTGATATACTTTTTTAGTGACCTTTTGTGTTGCCGAGTCCCGTTGGTTTTACTAAGGTTTGCGGCGTTTGGGAAATCGGTTTTCGTGACTTTCATTCGTAAAAGGCAAAAAATGGGCAAAAACGGAGAACTTGAAAATTTGGATTTTTACGAATTTCGGGCTGATACACGAGCTTTTTCGCAGGGTCACTGAGAAAGGAAAACGAGAAATGGAGTTCAAACTACATTCAGACTATACCATGATGGGCGACCAGCCGGAGGCGGTCAGCAGGCTTGCCGCGGGGATCGCGGAAGGCAGGAAATATCAGACTTTGATGGGCGTGACGGGGTCCGGCAAGACCTTCACGATGGCGAATCTGATCCAGCAGGTGCAGAAGCCGACGCTGGTGATTTCCCATAATAAGACGCTGGCGGCGCAGCTTCACGGCGAGTTTAAGGAGTTCTTCCCAGAGAACGCGGTGGAGTATTTTGTCAGCTATTACGATTACTACCAACCGGAGGCCTATGTACCTTCGACGGACACTTATATAGAAAAGGACTCGGACATCAACGACGAAATCGAAAAGCTGCGTCACTCGGCGACAGCGGCACTTGCAGAGCGTAAAGATGTAATTATCGTCGCATCGGTTTCGTGCATCTACGGCTTAGGAAGTCCGTTTGATTACGAAAACCAGATGCTTTCGCTGCGTCCGGGCATGACGAAGCCGCGTAAGGATATTTTGCGCAAACTCGTGGACATTCAGTATGTCAGAAATGACATGGCTTTTGAACGCGGGAGTTTTCGTGTGCGCGGAGACGTCATCGATATCTATCCGGCAGGAGCAGAATCGGCGGTTCGGGTTGAACTTTTCGGAGACGAGGTGGAATCCATCAAGGAAATGAACCCGGTTACAGGCGAAATCATCGGGCTCAGAAACCACATTGCCGTATATCCGGCATCGCATTACGTAACATCTCCCGAGAAGATGGAAAAAGCAATCGAAACAATTGACGCTGAGCTGATTGAAAGAGTTCAGTGGTTCAAAGACCGCGGCAAACTCCTTGAAGCGCAGCGAATCGAGCAGAGGACAAGATATGACCTCGAGATGCTGCGTGAGGTGGGAAGCTGCAAGGGAATTGAGAACTACTCAAGGCATTTAAACGGACTGCCTGCGGGCACAAGGCCTTATACGCTGATTGACTACTTCCCGGACGATTTTTTGATTATTATCGACGAGTCGCATGTTATGCTTCCGCAGCTTCGTGCAATGTATGCGGGAGACCGTTCGCGTAAGTCATCGCTTGTGGAATACGGATTCCGCCTGCCATCGGCGCTCGACAACAGACCGCTCAAATTTGAGGAGTTTGACAATCTCGTTAAGCAGATTGTTTTTGTCAGTGCGACTCCTGCGGATTACGAGAAAGAAGTTTCGGGCGGCATAAACGCAGAGCAGATAATAAGGCCGACGGGCCTTCTCGATCCGCCGATTACGGTTGTTCCCACCGAGGGGCAGATCGACCACCTCATAGGAGAAATCAACAAAGTTACGGAACGCGGTGAGCGCGTTCTGGTGACAACTTTAACCAAAAAGATGGCGGAGAGTTTGACAGACTACCTCAAAGGGGTAAATATAAAGGTAAGATATCTGCATTCAGAGGTCGATACCCTTGAACGAATGGAAATCATACGGGATCTGCGGCTGGGCGTTTTCGATGTTTTGGTCGGAATTAATTTGCTCAGAGAAGGACTGGATATACCGGAGGTTTCGCTTGTGGCAATTTTGGATGCGGACAAGGAAGGCTTCCTGCGTACCGAGACCTCGCTGATTCAGACCATCGGAAGAGCCGCACGAAATGCGGACGGCAGAGTTATCATGTATGCGGACCGCATCAGCAAGGCGATGGATGTGGCGATGAAAGAGACCGACAGAAGGCGCAAAATTCAGGACGATTACAATAAGGCACATGGAATCACGCCGGCATCGGTCAAAAAATCCGTCCGCGCAGTCATCGAAGCGACGAAGGCTGCAGAGCCGGAAATGGAAGAATACAAGGGCAAGACGCCGCTTGAATTGACAAAGAAAGAATTGAATGACTATATAAAGAAACTGGAGAAGGAAATGAAGCAGGCAGCGCAGGATTTGCAATTTGAACGCGCGGCACAGCTCAGAGACCGGATTTTTGAATATAAGGTCAGATTATAAATTGGATTACAAAGGAGACACAATGTCAAAAGACATCATTATAAGGGGTGCAAACGAAAACAATTTAAAAAATCTCGATGTGGTGATTCCAAGAGACAAAATGGTGGTTTTAACAGGGCTTTCGGGATCCGGCAAGTCATCGCTTGCTTTTGATACCATTTATGCGGAGGGACAGAGAAGATATATGGAGAGTCTTTCTTCGTATGCAAGGCAGTTCCTCGGGCAGATGGAGAAGCCGAATGTGGAGTATATCGAAGGGCTTTCGCCTGCGATTTCCATCGACCAGAAGACGACGAACCGCAATCCGCGTTCCACGGTGGGTACGGTTACGGAAATTCACGACTACCTGCGTCTGCTTTATGCGCGCGTTGGCAAACCGCACTGTCCGGTCTGCGGAAAGCCAATCAGCAGCCAGTCTGTCGACCAGATGGTCGATACCATCATGGAATTTGAAGAGGGTACGAAACTGATGGTACTTGCACCGGTTATTCGTCAGCGCAAGGGCACACACGAAAAAATAATCGAAAGAATCCGCAAAGAAGGCTTTACCAGAGTCCGCATCGACGGCGAAATTTATCTGCTGGACGAGGACGAAATCAAGATGGAAAAGACGTTCAAGCATACGATTGAAATCGTAATCGATCGAATTGTCGTAAAACCCGGTCAGGAAGGACGAATCGCTGAAGCCTGCGAGCTTGCGATTGCCCAGGGAGACGGACTCGTTGAAGTGATTGGGGACTTTTATGACAGACACTATGAGAAGACATTCAGTACCAAGCTTGCCTGCCCGGATCACGGCGTGAGCATAGAAGAACTTGAGCCGAGAATGTTTTCCTTCAACGCACCATTCGGAGCATGTCCGCACTGCAACGGACTCGGATTCACACAGAAACTTGATCCGAAACTTTTGATAGATGAGAGCATAAGCATCGATGACGGAGCTCTTCAGCCGATTTTCGGAACGATGGAATTCAGCGGTTTTTACCGCCAGCTTGTTGATGCGCTTATCAAAGCGCACGGCGTGGATTCTTCCAGGCCGCTTTGCGAGCTGCCGGAGACATTCAAAAAGGAACTGTATTACGGCACAGGGAACAAACATCTCGTATACGATTATGTGAGCAGAAGCACCGGCACGGTTTCCCATCAGGACAGGCCGTTTGAGGGGGCACTGGTCAATATCGAACGCAGATACAGAGAGACGACGTCAGATTATTTCAAAGAAAAAATGACACGATACATGGTCGTAAGGGAGTGTCCTGCGTGTCATGGCCGTAGACTCAAACCCGAAATTCTGGCGGTTACGGTAGGCGGCGTAAACATTGCGGAACTCTCTGAAATGTCGATAAAGGAAGCACTTGAATTTATCGACGGACTTGATCTTTCCGAAAAAGACGGCAAAATTGCTTATCAGATTTTGAAAGAGATAAAGGCAAGACTTCATTTCCTTGTGGATGTCGGACTTGACTATCTTACGCTCAGCAGAACCGCATCCACACTTTCGGGCGGTGAATCGCAGAGAATCCGGCTTGCAACGCAGATTGGATCCAGCCTTGTGGGTGTGCTTTATATCCTTGACGAACCAAGCATCGGACTTCACCAAAAGGACAACGAAAAACTGCTGCAGACGCTTCGCCATCTCACGGACATCGGCAACACATTGATTGTGGTTGAGCATGACGAGGATACCATGTACGCGGCGGATCACATCATAGACATAGGTCCCGGCGCCGGAATAAACGGCGGAGAACTTGTGGCACAGGGTACCGTTGAAGATATCAAAGCATGTAAGGAATCGCTTACCGGTCAGTACCTTTCAGGAGCAAAGAAAATTTTTGTTCCGGAACACAGAAGACCGGGAAACGGCGAGAAGCTTGTAATCAAGGGCGCACGCGAGAACAATCTGAAGAATATCGACGTTGAAATTCCGCTTGGCAAGTTTGTATGCGTTACGGGAGTCTCAGGCTCCGGAAAGAGCAGTTTGATCAACGAAATCCTGTACAAAGGTGCCGCGAGGGTTACAAACCGCCTTCAGGAGGAACCCGGAGAGTTCGACGAAATCCTCGGACTTGAGAATATTGACAAAGTGATCGACATTGACCAGTCGCCGATCGGCAAAACACCGCGTTCCAACCCGGCGACCTATACGGGAATGTTCAATCACATTCGTGATTTGTTCGCAAGCCTTCCGGAAGCAAAACTCCGCGGATACCAAAAAGGAAGATTCAGCTTCAATGTTAAAGGAGGCAGATGCGAGGCATGCAGCGGCGACGGAATCATATGCATTGAGATGCATTTCCTGCCGGATGTATATGTGCCTTGTGAAGTCTGCAAGGGCAAAAGATACAATCGAGAAACACTTGAAGTTAAATATAAAGGCAAAAGTATCTTCGATGTGCTTGACATGAGTGTCAAAGAAGGAGTAGAATTCTTTCAGAATGTGCCTTCCATAGCAAGACATCTTCGGACACTTGATGAAGTAGGACTGGGGTATATTAAGCTCGGCCAGCCGTCGACGCAGCTTTCGGGCGGCGAAGCACAGCGCGTCAAGCTTGCCTCAGAGCTGACAAAACGAAGTACAGGCAGGACCTTGTACATTCTGGATGAACCAACAACGGGACTGCATTTTGCGGATGTGGACAAGCTGCTTGCCGTTCTTGACAGACTCGTGGATGCCGGCAACACGGTTGTTGTAATCGAACACAACCTTGATGTAATAAAGCGTGCGGACCATATCATCGACCTTGGACCCGACGGCGGAAACCGCGGCGGGACAGTCGTTGTATCCGGAACACCGGAGGAAGTGGCTGCATGCAGCGAATCGTATACAGGACAATTTCTAAAAAAGCTTCTGTAACAATCACAAAAGGAAACAAAACGGAGGAAATCCAAAATGAAAGAAAAACTGAATCTGACGATGCTTACGGACTTTTATGAGATAACCATGGCAAACGGCTATTTCCAATCGGGCATGGCAGAGGACATTGCGTACTTCGATATGTTTTTCAGAAGAGTACCGGACGGCGGCGGATATGCCATCATGGCCGGTCTTGAACAGCTTATCGAGTATCTCCGGAACCTTACATTTACAGAGGAAGATATCGAATATCTTCGCAGCAAAGACATGTTTTGTGAAGAATTTCTCGATTATCTCAGGAACTTTGAGTTCAAATGTGATGTATGGGCCGTACCGGAAGGAACACCGATCTTTCCGCATGAACCGATTGTAACCGTAAGAGGGCCCGTTATGCAGGCGCAGTTCATCGAAACGATGGTGCTTCTTTGCATCAACCACCAGAGCATGATTGCGACGAAGGCCAATCGAATCGTCAGAGCCGCTCAGGGAAGAGCGGTCATGGAATTTGGATCAAGAAGAGCCCACGGCGCAGATGCTGCAATACTCGGAGCAAGAGCAGCTTATATCGGCGGATGCGCGGGAACCGCATGTGCAATCGCAGACAGAGACTACGGGATCGCAGCACTCGGCACGATGGCACACAGCTGGGTACAGATGTATCCGGACGAATATTCCGCATTCAAAAAATACGCCGAAATCTATCCTCAGAACTGCGTTCTGCTGGTAGATACATACAATGTGCTCAAATCGGGCGTACCGGCGGCAATTAAGGTGTTCAAAGAAATGAAACCGCAAAGCATGGGAATCCGAATCGACTCCGGCGATGTGGCATACCTGACCAAGAAAGCCCGCAAAATGCTTGATGACGCAGGACTTCAGGACTGCAAAATCGTCGTTTCAAACTCACTTGACGAATACATCATCCGTGATGTCATCCTTGAGGGAGCCTGCATCGACTCTTTGGGCGTAGGCGAACGACTCATTACTGCGAAGTCAGAACCTGTTTTCGGCGGCGTTTATAAGCTTGCAGCACTCGAAAAAGACGGCGTGCTGACACCGAAAATCAAAATTTCGGAGAATGTTGAGAAGATTACGAACCCGGGATTTAAAGGACTTTACCGACTGTACAGCAAAGCTACGGGCAAGGCACAGGGGGATGTAATGACGATTGCCGGTGAAACCATTCCTGAGCAGGGCGAGTACGAGATTTTCGATCCGAATGCGGTTTGGAAGAAAACAATCGTAAAGAACTACACGGTAAGAGATCTTCATGTTCCGATTTTCGAGAAGGGAAAATGCGTATACGAAAGTCCTTCCATTGAGGAAATCAAGAGCTACTGCAAGGAGCAGGTCGCAACTCTTTGGGATGAAACCCTCAGATTTGAGAACCCGCAGACATACTATGTTGATCTTTCGCAGAATCTTTGGGATATGAAGAACAAATTGCTGAGAGAGTATTCATCAAAATAATTTCAAAACAGAACAACGGATAAAAACTGAGAAGAACCATAAAACCGACGGACAAAAGCGTGTTTTATGGTTTTTTTCGTAAAAGACTTGAAAAAGCAGAAATATATTGATACTACTTGATATCAATTAGTATCAAATTTAAAGAATGCAAAAATTATTCAAACCGACCAAAATACAGAGTTTGGTAGACAATGAAGCTTGCAGATGATATAATATCTCCTATGTGATTGAAACAATATGAATGGGGGATAAGGAATGAATCAAAAATTAACAGGCAAGCAGTATGCCCTGGTTGCGTCGATGCTTTTCGGAATGTTTTTCGGAGCGGGCAACCTCATTTTCCCGATTATACTCGGGGCAAAGGCGGGTTCGAGTTTAGTTCCTGCACTGATCGGAATGTTGATAACGGCAGTCGGAATGCCGCTTCTGGGAATCGTTGCACTTGGCGTATCGAAGAGCAGCGGTCTGATGGAAATGTCGAGCCGCGTCGCGAAAGGATACGGATATTTCTTTACATGTGCGCTCTATTTGACGATTGGGCCGTTCTTTGCAATACCAAGATGTGCGGCAACATCCTTTACGATGGGAATTGAGCCGCTTATCGACGGGAATGTGACGGTCGTGCAGGCAATTTTTACGACGCTTTTCTTTGCGGCGGTATTGTTCTTTGCGCTCAGACCGTCGAACATCATGAATTCAGTCGGTAAATATCTGAATCCGATTTTTCTCGTTTGCCTCGGAGTCTTGGTTATTGCGGCACTGATTTCACCGGAGCAGACGGTTTCAAGCGTGCCTGCAAGCGGGGATTATGCGGAGAATGCTTTTGCAACGGGCTTCCTGCAGGGCTATGACACCTTGGATGCACTCGCTTCTCTTGCGTTCGGCATTATCGTAATAAATGTTATTACGGGCATGGGCATTGAAGAACCGGGCGCGATTGCGAAAAACACGATTAAATCCGGCGTTTTCAGTATGATTTTAATGACAGTGATTTATGCGCTGATTGCCGTGGTGGGAGCGCAGAGCTACGGGCTGTATGCGGATCAGCTTGCAGATCCTTCCTTTAACGGGGGAACGGCGTTTGCGGTTATCGCAAGACACTATCTCGGAAGCACAGGCATGATTGTACTGGCTCTGACGGTTACTTTCTGCTGCATGAAGACAGCAATCGGACTGGTTACATCGTGCGCGGACACTTTCTCGGAAATCTTTCCGCATTCGCTGTCCTATCGCAATTGGGCGATTGCATTTACAGCATTTTCGCTGCTCGTATCCAACATCGGTCTTTCAAAGATTATTTCTTTCTCGGCACCGGTGCTGTACTTCTTGTATCCGCTTGCGATCGTGCTGATACTGCTCACGATTTTCGGAAAATATTTCGGACATTCGCGCATTGTCTATGTATGCGGAATCGGATTTACGATGATTGCTGCCGTGCTTGACCTGCTGCGCGTGAGCGGACTTGCACAGGGAGTTGTGGAGTGGGCTTCCGGCTGGCTGCCGCTTTATACGATGGGACTTGGCTGGCTGGTTCCGGGCATTATAGGAACCGTAGTAGGACTCATTGCCATGAAGTTTACAAAGAGAAACGCATAAGAAAAAAATTACGCCTTTGGAAAGGCCTGCTGGGTGCAGGAAGTTCCGAAGGCGTTTTCTTATTTAATTTTACAGTGTGCCGGAAGCGTTCAAGACATTTTTAATCTTGTGCTGTACCATCGCCTGAATTGCGTCTCTGCCCGGCCCGAGGTATTTACGAGGGTCGAAGTCCGCCGGATTTTCAGCGATGTACTTGCGGACTTCCGCAGTCATTGCCAGACGAAGGTCAGTGTCAATGTTGACCTTGCAGATGCCGTACTTGGTCGCTTCGCGGATCATTTCCTCAGGAACGCCCTGCGCGCCCGGAATGTCGCCGCCGTACTGATTGCACTTATCGACAAATTCCTTCAGAACCGAGGATGCGCCGTGCAGAACAAGCGGTGTGTCCGGAATCAATTTGTGGATGGCCTTCAGCCTTTCAAAATCAAGATAAGGCTCGCCTTTGAACTTGTATGCACCGTGGCTGGTGCCGATTGCGATTGCAAGGGAGTCAACCCCGGTCTTTTCTACGAATTCCGCGGCTTCATCAGGGTCTGTGAAAGTTGCCGAACGCGCGTCAACCTTGATATTGTCTTCAACGCCCGCAAGCTTTCCAAGTTCCGCTTCAACCACAACGCCGTGTGCGTGTGCGTATTCCACAACCTCTTTCGTGAGGCGGATATTTTCTTCAAACGAATGCTTGGAACCGTCGATCATAACGGAAGTGAAACCATCGTCCACGCATTTCTTGCAGATGTCGAAGTCTTCGCCGTGGTCAAGGTGAAGCGCGATGTCAAGACCCGTATCGAGGATTGCAGCCTCAACGAGCTTCGTCAGATAAGCGGGCTTTGCGTATTTGCGCGCGCCTGCGGATACCTGAAGAATCAGCGGTGACTGTTCGATTTTCGCTGCTTCGACGATACCTTGAATGATTTCCATATTATTTACATTAAAAGCGCCGATTGCATAGTCGGATTGCAATGCTTTGGCGAACATTTCTTTCGTGGTGACTAATGCCATTTCTTACCTCCTGCTGTTTGGAACTTAAACTACATATAGTATACAACATCGGCGGCCGAAAAGAAAGATGGCAATTTTGGTTTTCCGCAATTATTCATCGGAAGCACCGCCAAGCCCCGACATAATCGGGCCGAGCATATCCATGATGCCCGAAAGGTCAGGAAGAGCCGAAGCGTTAATCAAAGATTCAGGCTCGGAAGCCTTCAGTGCCTTCGGCAGTTTCTGCGGAGTTAAAGCCATCTGTCCCAGGTTATCGACCTTGCCCATGATTCCAACCATGCGGTGAAAGTCCTTTGCAAGCGCTGCAGGATGCGGCGGTCGGGCAGGAGGCCGAACGAGGGCTGCCGCAGAACCCGGAACGGGGCCGGTATTGCCGCCATCAAGTGCGGCGAAAACGAGCAGCAGAAGAAGCACAACGCCGATGGAATTTTGATTGTTCATTTATGTATTCCTCCCAAGAATGAAAGATGGTTCGCATAATTCTATAAAACATAATATGAAAGGACGCGCAATTTCGTGCGCCGCGCCGCATAGATTATTACATAAATCGGAAAAAGGGGGAAATTAAATGGATATCAATGAAAAAATGGCGGCAGAGATTGCCGCGCAGCTCGGGCTCGGAAATAACGGGGGCGTGAACAAACAACTCCTCAGAGGACTCGAAAGTAAGTCGGACGAAGAACTGGCAAGGGACATTTTGCGAATGAAGGAGCAGCTTGCGGCGAGCAATATCAGTCCCGCGCGGCAGAAAGCAATGCTGAAAAGTCTCATGCCGATGATGAACGCATCGCAGAGGGCAAGACTGGAGAAAATAATCAGCTTGATTTCGGAGTAACCTGCTTTATAAGTGGATTCAAGATAAAAGGGGCTGTGCCCTAACGTGATATGCTCCCTTCTAGGTAGACAAGTGAAATAATAAAAACTTGTCACTTAGGA
>ENA-ORRN01001526-ORRN01001526.1-human-gut-metagenome-genome-assembly--contig:-NODE-1526-length-15947-cov-3.498049_pt1 | contig 15947 bp, 10 predicted proteins | sample MGYA00242174_ERZ509132 | MGnify/ENA primary metagenome ERZ509132 (study PRJEB26280, sample SAMEA2338671) | human gut metagenome | biome: human gut; feature: human-associated habitat; material: faeces... | reverse complement strand
GCCTGAAAATCGAGTTCTACTAGGGTTTTAATTGGCTACCATATAATATATCGGAAATACAACGGGCGTTCCGCGAGGTTTAACGATTTTGACTAAGCGGAACGCCTTTTTGCTTTTTCGGGGGGAAACCGAAAAAAACAGACAAACAAAGCTTTATTTCCGCAAGGATAGCCTTTCGTGCGGACGAACACCTGTTTCGTTCGCATTATTTTATAAAAAAAATGCAAAAATTGCAAAATTAACGATAATTTGCTTGAAAAAATATTTTAAATGTTTTATAATAGCGAATGGAGAAATAAGTTAAAAAATCTTTTATTTCAGATTTAATTCAGGAGGAATTTTTTACATGGCTAAGAAAAAATACGTCTACCTCTTTACCGAAGGTAACGCAAAAATGCGTGATCTTCTCGGCGGAAAGGGCGCAAACCTCGCAGAGATGACCAACATCGGTCTTCCCGTACCGCAGGGCTTCACCATTACCACCGAGGCTTGCACTCAGTATTATGAAGACGGAAAACAGATCAATCCCGACATTCAGGCGGAAATTATGGAATACATCGAAAAGATGGAAAAAATTACCGGAAAGAAGTTCGGCGATAAGGAAAATCCCCTTCTCGTTTCCGTTCGTTCGGGCGCAAGAGCTTCCATGCCCGGCATGATGGACACCATTTTGAACCTCGGCTTGAACGAAGACGTAGTTGAAGTCCTTTCCAACAAATCGGGCAACCCCAGATGGGCTTGGGACTGCTACAGAAGATTCATTCAGATGTTCTCCGACGTCGTTATGGAAGTCGGCAAGAAATATTTTGAAAAGCTCATCGACGAGATGAAAGAGAAGAAAGGCGTAACGCAGGACGTAGAGCTTAACGCGGACGACCTTAAAACCCTTGCAAATCAGTTCAAGGCAGAATATAAGAAACAGCTCGGCACGGATTTCCCGTCCGACCCGAAGGTTCAGCTTTTCGAGGCTATCAAAGCCGTATTCAGAAGCTGGGATAACCCGAGAGCGAACATTTACAGAATGGACCACGACATTCCTTACAGCTGGGGTACCGCCGTTAACGTACAGATGATGGCGTTCGGTAACATGGGCGACAACTGCGGAACGGGCGTTGCGTTCACTCGTAACCCCGCAACGGGCGAAAAGGGTCTTATGGGCGAATTCCTTACGAACGCTCAGGGCGAAGACGTCGTTGCAGGCGTAAGAACGCCGATGCCGATCGCTAAGATGGCTGAAATTTTCCCGAAGGTTTACGCTCAGTTCCAGGAAGTTTGCAAAACTTTGGAAAATCACTATCGCGACATGCAGGATATGGAATTTACCGTTGAAAACGAGAAGCTTTACATGCTTCAGACAAGAAACGGTAAGAGAACGGCTGCTGCCGCAATCAAGATCGCTTGCGACCTTATAGACGAAGGAATGATCACCGAGCAGGAAGCTTTGATGCAGATCGACGCTAAATCGCTCGACATGCTCCTTCACCCCACTTTCGATGCAAAGGACCTCAAAGCTGCAGACAAGAGCGACGTTGTAGGTAAAGGTATCGCCGCTTCCCCGGGAGCTGCCGCAGGTACCGTTGTATTCACCGCAGAAGAAGCGGCTAAAGAGGGTAAAGCAGGCAAGAAGGTTATCCTTGTAAGGCTTGAAACTTCTCCCGAAGATATCGAGGGTATGAAGTACGCTCAGGGTATCCTTACCGTAAGAGGCGGACAGACTTCGCACGCCGCGGTCGTTGCAAGAGGTATGGGTACTTGCTGCGTTTCCGGTTGCGGAGACATCAAGATGAATGAAGAGGAGAAGTATTTCGTACTTGCGGGCAAGACTTTCCGCGAAGGCAGCGAACTTTCTCTCGACGGTTCTACCGGTAAAATTTACGACAGAATTATAAAGACGGTTCCCGCAGATCCCAACAGCGGATACTTCGGAAGAATCATGAAACTTGCGGATAAATATAAGGCTCTCGGCGTAAGAACCAACGCGGATACTCCCGCAGACGCCGAAAGAGCAGCCGAACTCGGCGCACAGGGTATCGGTCTTTGCCGTACCGAGCATATGTTCTTCGGCCCCGGCAGAATCGATAAGTTCCGTGAAATGATCTGCTCCGAAACGGCTGAAGAAAGAGTTGCGGCTCTCGATAAAATCGAGCCTATGCAGCAGGCAGATTTCGAAGGACTTATGGAGGCGCTTAAAGGCATGCCCGTTACCATTCGTTTCCTCGATCCCCCGCTTCACGAGTTCGTTCCCACGGACGAAGCCGACATCGAACTTTTAGCAAAAGCTAAGGGTAAAACCGTTGCCGAAATCAAACAGCTTTGCAACTCGCTTCACGAGTTCAACCCGATGATGGGTCACAGAGGTTGCCGTCTTGCGGTAACTTATCCCGAAATCGCCGTTATGCAGACCAAGGCTGTCATCAAAGCGGCTATCGCCGTTCAGAAACGTCATCCCGATTGGAACGTCGTTCCCGAAATCATGATTCCGCTCGTAGGCGAGGTTAAAGAACTTGCATACTGCAAGAAGACCGTTGTCGAAACTGCAGACGCGGTTATCAAAGAAGCGGGCGTTGACCTCAAATATGAAGTAGGCACGATGATCGAAATCCCGAGAGCGGCATTGACGGCAGACGAAATCGCAACGGAAGCCGAGTTCTTCTGCTTCGGTACCAACGACCTTACGCAGATGACCTTCGGATTCTCGCGTGACGACGCAGGCAAGTTCCTTCCGTCCTACTATGCGGCTAAGATTTACGAATCCGATCCGTTCTCTCGTCTCGACACGGTCGGCGTAGGCAAGCTCATGAAGATGGCTGTCGAACTCGGACACAAGACGAGAAAAGACCTTCACTGCGGAATTTGCGGCGAACACGGCGGCGATCCTTCGTCCATCGAGTTCTGCCACGAAATCGGCTTGAACTACGTATCCTGCTCGCCGTTCAGAGTACCGATCGCGCGTCTTGCGGCAGCTCAGGCCAACATCCGTAATCCGAGGGCGACGAAATAAGCCAAAAACAGGGTTAAAAAGGTATAATTTACAATAAAACAAACAAAAAACAGCCATTCTTGCGAAAGAGTGGCTGTTTTTTTACTCCCGGTAAGTCGTAGAAAAGGTAAAATTACCCCCAAAAACGCAGGTGGCCAATAAAATGTTACAGTGCGTTGTATATACTGATATAGGTGTTAGAGGGCGACAAAAAGGAGCAAATTCATGGTAAAATATAGTCTTATTGTAGAATATTTGAAGAAGGGAAATAATTATTCGCAAATTGCGACGCTGTGTGGTTGCTCAAGAACAACTGTTTGGGCGGTCGTGAAACGAATAGATTATTTCAAAATTCAATTAGCGGATATTGACGGCATTGATGAAGTGGGACTACGGAGTATACTATTCCCCGAACGGGTGAGGAAAGACGAAAAATATTTAGTCATTGATTTCAAATGGGAAGAATTTCAAATGCGAAAACATCAATCTTCACTTCGGCTGTGTTGGCGAAGATATTGTAAGCGAGCGGCAAAGCAAGGTCTTAAAGCGTATAGTTGGGCAAGTTTCGGACTTCTATATAGTCAATATAAAAAACCTTGTGCCGACGATGACGATCCGCACGACGCGGTAAGAAACAAACTGAAACATTATAACCTATTGATGTCTTTCTGTAATCCCGATAGTGAAAGCTACCGTAAACTACAAAAGGAAAAGGATGAGTGGTTAAAATCCTTACATCTTGATGAAAATAAAATTTTGGATATTGGTAGTGATTATCTATAAAGTGAATTACCTATTGTAATCTGAACATTTTGTTCGTGACAACAATAGGTAATTTTTTTATTATGTCTTGTTTTTCGATATATTTATTATGTTTTGTGATGTGTTTTAATTGCTTTTTGGAAAAAGCAAAATGTGACACGTTTTTTGAAAATAGGTGAAAAGTGAGATATAAAAGAAAAAAACAGTCACATTTGAACTCTTGATTTGATACAAATCTATTTTGATACTATTTTGTCTTATACCGTACTTTAATGTGACCGCAAAAAGAAAACCTCCGTGCTATACTGAAACAGCAGGAGGTGAAACAATATAAAGAAACAGCAAGTGGAGTACAAAGTAAATTTAATAGGCAAAACCGAGCTGTACGAGTGGTCGGACGAAATTGTGGAGTTGCTTACTGATATGTTTGCGGAAAGATTTGTTTAGTTCTTTACGCGTTGGCTTTTGCGGTACTGTAACGGGGTTTGTCCGTATTGCGATTTGAAAGACTTGATGAAAAAGGAGAGGGAGTCGTAGCCGCATTCTTCGCAAACGGAAAGTACGGTGTCGTCGGTGTGGCGCAAAAGTTCGGCGGCGTATTCTATGCGCAAACGGCTGATATATTGCACGATGGGAATACCGGTGTACTGTTTGAAAATTTTCAAAAACTGCGAGTGCGAGTAATGGGTTTGCGCAATTATATCGTTCACTTTTTGCGTGAAGAACGCAGGCGACTGCAAATTTTTCAGTATATCCAAAAGCATCGGCGGCGCGTCGATTTTTTTAATGACGTGTTGGGAAAAATAGATACCGACCACCATATTCAAAACGGACTGCGTCAGTCCTTCCACGGGTTGGAAAGAGTCGTTTTTTTCGGGAGAATACACGAGACAAAGCGTGTCGAGATTGCGGCAGAGTAAGTCTATGGATTCGCGCATAGACGAGTCCATGTGAAACTTTAACAGACGCGAGCCGTCTTGCAGTTTGCCGAATAAATCCGCCGAATAGTTGTTGCAAATCTTTTGCACGACATCCGCCGAGAAATAAATGTCGCGGTGTAAGTGCGGGGTGGTTACGAAACGGATCTCGTGCAAATGCTGCGGCCCGAGCAAAAAAACGTCGCCTTCCTGCGCGGTATACTTTGTTTCGTTCACGATGTTTTCGGTAACGCCTTTCTTGAAAATGAGCAATTCCCATTGACTATGCCTGTGCGGCGGATTGGGCGTAAAATACTCGCGGGTGACTTGGTTGCGCTCTACGGTGAGAAGTTGAAGAACGTTCTTTTTCATACTTAAATTGTATACTCGTTGGGCTGTTCTGTCAAGCGAATCATGGGTAATACGAATAAAAAGCGGTTTATATACGATTTTCGGGGGGGGGAGCTGATTAAGATAATAAAAAAGAGCAGTTTTTGGCTAAAAAAAGACAAGACAGTCGGGGGGAAAAGGTTTATACTATATGTGTACAAATGCGAAGAAAATAAATTTGTTTTTGATTTTTCGGCGTAATAGGTGGTAAAATGACGGGACTCGTTAAAAAGCGCAAAGGTAGTATAAAAAACAAAGAACTGATTTTTATTTGGGGAATGCTTGCGTTGCCTCTCGTGCAATGGCTTGTTTTTTGGGTCGGCATAAACGGAAATTTTATAAAGCTGGCTTTTATGGACGCGAGAACGAGTACGTTCACTTTTGCGAATTTCGCAACGTTTTGGGACGATTTGACCGCACCGCACGGGTCGATAAAAATCGCGCTTGTAAACACGCTTAAATATTTCGCGACGACGATGCTTATAATAAATCCGCTTTCGCTCATTATCGCATATTTTATATACAAAAAAATCCGCGGATACAAAGTGTTTCGGATAGTTTTTTATTTGCCCGCCATAATATCGAGCATAGTTATGGTCGAGTGTTTCAGAGAAATAATACAGCCGAACGGTGTGGTCGATAAGTTTTTGCATCTTTTCGGAGGTTCGATCCCGCCCGAAGGGTGGCTTGCGAATTTCGACAAGGCGACAAACGCGATACTCGTATACGCGGTTTGGACGGGATTCGGAACGAATATGCTTTTGTTTATGGGAGCTATGGTTCGCGTACCGACCGAGATTTTGGAAGCGTCCAAACTCGACGGCTGTCCCGCGTTAAAAGAGTTCTTCGTTATGATACTGCCGATGATAATGCCTACCGTCACTACGCTTATAATAGTATCTTGCACGAACATAATTTCTTCTACCGGACCTATATTGCTGTTTACCAACGGCGGCTACAATACGTCTACGATATCGTTTTGGATATTCGAAAAAATATACGGCGGCGGCGTTTCGGGCGGACTTACGTCTAATTACAATTTGGTTTCTTGTACGGGTCTGTGTTTTACGTTGATAAGCTTGCCCGTGATTTTACTCGTTCGTTTTATTTTGGACAGAATTCCCGTGGTGGAATATTGACGGGAGGAGAAGAAAATAATGTTTTCTAAGACGAAAAGAACAATATTGACGCACAGGAGCAAAGGCGAAAAAATAGCTTACGGTTTTGTTTTTTTTATGTTTTGTCTGTATACGCTTTCGCTTATGCTGCCTTTTGTATTTTTGGCGTTCAACTCGCTCAAAGGCGGAGAAGAATATTTGAGCAGCGTGCAAGCGGGAAAGACATTCTTTCCGCCCGTCAAAGCTATATGGAAAAACTACGTAGACGCATTTAAGGCAATGAAGGTCACAGACTTTAACCAACGGGAAATCTTTTTCCCCGAAATGTTTTTCAACAGCATTTGGTACACCGTTTTATACGTCGGTATGGGAGTTATAGCAAGTTCGATAACGGCGTATATCGTGGCGAAGTACAGATTCCGTTTCAGAAGAGTCATAGACGGAATAGCGATATTCACGATGACCATTCCGATTGTCGGCACGACTGCTTCGTCGATGTCTATGTATAACGCATTGGGAATTTACAACACGCCGCTGCTGCCGATACTTACGGGCTTCGGCGGGTTCGGATTCAACTTTTTGATATTGCGAGGATTCTTTGCGAATTTGCCGTGGAGCTATGCGGAGTCGGTGTTCGTCGACGGCGGCGGGCATTTTACGGTGTTTACGAAGATAATGATGCCGCAAGCTCTGCCGTGTCTCGTCACGCTTTTTATAATGGCGTTTATCGGCACGTGGAACGACTATCAAACTTTGCTTTTGTATATGCCGAGTTATCCTACGATTTCGTCGGGACTGTATTTGGTTCAACGTTCGCTTACGCGTCATCCGCTCGAATATCCCGTGTATTTCGCGGGGCTTATGGTATCTATCGTTCCCGTGATTGTAATGTTCGGACTGTTTTCGAATATTATAATGTCCAACTTTACCGTCGGCGGACTGAAAGGTTGAAAAATCAAAAAACATATAAAATATGAAAGGAGACAAAAAACTATGAAAATGAAAAAGCTGTTGGCGACTTTGCTCGTCGTTACATTTGCCGCGTGCTCGCCGATGTTGGCGGGGTGCAAAAAGGGCGGCGGTGTCGGCGGCGCAAGCACGCTCGAGATCCTGTTGACCGATGCGGGTTACGGAACCGATTGGTGCTACACGCTCGCCGATAAGTTTGCCGAGCAGGCTTGGGTAAAGGAAAAATACCCCGAGCTCGAAGTCAAGATCATGACGAGCGACGACCAAACGCTTGTGCAAAGCAAACTGAGTTCTGACCCTAAAGCCAACTATTACGATCTGCTGTTCGGTATGGGACTTTGGGAATATTACGGCAAGAACAAAACGCTTTTGGATCTGACCGATTGCGTCTATAATGCCGAAATTCCGGGCGAAAGCGTTACGTTCAAAGCCAAAATGGAGGACAGTTTCGTCAAATCGCTCGGCATAGCCGAAGCGGGCAGTACCGAAGTTGCGTACTACGCTACGCCGTGGGTCGGCGGCATGGAAGGCATCCTGTACAACGAGGATCTGTTTACGGCAAACAACCTGACCGTTCCCAACACGACCGACGAGCTGATCGCCGTATGTCAGGCGTACAAGAATAAGGGCGCGGATAAGTACTCTTTCTTGCAGTCGTACGACGCAAACTATTTCGATTACCTGTTCTTTGTGTGGTGGGCGCAGTACGAGGGCGTCGAGGGCTACGAAAACTATTTCAACGGTATCGACAACGATACATATTCGACGCGTATTTTCGAGCAAAAGGGCAGAGAATATTCGCTCGAAGTGTTTGAAAGCCTGCTCGATTACGATAGCGGCTATGTCAATCCGCTGTCGTTCACGCAGAAGTTCGTCATTTCGCAGTCGTCGTTCATCGACGGCAACTCGCTTATGCACGTCAACGGCGACTGGTTCAGCAGCGAAATGCTCGACGTCATGAATAAAAAGGGCGACAGTAAGCCCGCAATCAAAATGATGCGTACGCCGATCGTATCGAAGCTGGGGACAAAACTCGGGATCACCGACAGCGAGCTTTCGGCTATCGTGACGTATGTGGACAAAACAGCGGCGGGGGAAAGCGCGACCGAGCCGACATTTACCTCGAGCAAGGGCTATACGAAAGAGAAGGTCATCGCTACCGTGCGCGAAGCGCGTACCGTCGTGTACACGATCGGGAGCAGCCACACTGCGGTCATTCCCGACTACGCCGTAGCCAAAGACGTGGCGGTTGACTTCTTGCGATTTATGGCGACCGACGTTGCGCTCGATGCGTATGCCGAGAATACGGTCGGGGCGACGCTGCCGTTTAAGCACACGATCGGTTCCGCACTGTACGATAAACTTGCGCTTGCGCAACAGACGCGCATCGATTACTTCCAAAGCGCAGACGGGATCAACACGCTTGTCGATTCGCAGTCGTTCCCGCTTGTGCGGTACGGCGGACTGACGCCGTTCTTGAGCGAGCGGTTCTTTCAGCAGTTTTCCTCCAGCGGCAACACAAAAACGCCTCAAGACTACATGAACGAAATGCGTTCGTCGTGGGACACGGCAAAGTTTCAAAATGCGTTGCGTTCGGCAGGATTGCAATAATAAATACTTAGAAGGAGTAGAAAGATGAGAAAGAAAATCGTTACGGTACTGCTGGCAGTCGTTTGCGCGTTCTCGTTTTGTGCCTGCGCGAAAGGCAATACGGGCAACGGCACGGGCGACGCCCCCATATCGGGAGGACTGAACGATGTTGTGCTGTGGGGAATGCCCGGCACCGAAAAGGTGTATAAGGACATCGCCCGCGACAGCGACTACTACAAGAACTATAAGACCGACGCGAAGATCGACTTGCTTATGGCGAAAGGCGAGTACGAGGGCGGTCAGATCATCATTTCGGCAAACAAGGACGCGAAGTTCGACGCGACGGCAAGCGCGCTGACAAACGGCGCAAACACGATCGCGGCGGAGAACGTCGAAATTTTCGCGCAGAAGTACATCACCGTATCGTCTAATCACGATCTGGCGAGTAATATGCCGACGGCAAAATACCCCGACGCGCTCGTGCCTATGGCGAACCTCAAAGCGGCGGGCGAGAATATCGTCAAAAAGGACGAAAATCAGGGCTTATATGTGCGCGTCAAAACGGCAACGAACCAAGCCGCGGGTGTGTATACGGGCAATATTACCGTAAAGATCGGCGACGACAGCAAGGAGATCCCCGTGCGGGTCGAAGTGGCGGACGTGGCTGTTTCCGAAGTCGTGCATAACAAGAGTATGTTCGTCAACGCGTGGTACTTCTTCGAGGGCGAACTCGACACGACGCAGGAAATGCTCGACAAGTACAACGAGGCTCTGCTCGAATACCGTTTGGGCATGGGTACAAGTTTGACTTGGGGACAGCATCACAACGAGGATCTGTCTACCGAAGAAAAGATGAACGCGTGGATTAAAAAGGCGTATGACTATATGCAAGATCCCGCTTGCTCGACGATCAAAATGCCGTATGAGGATAACGAAAACTTTGTAAAAGGCTTACTGACCGCGATCGCCGATTACAGCGCAGAAAATAACTACAATATGTTCGACAAGCTGGTTATCTATGCGGGCGGTCTGATCGACGAGCCGCGCGGAAACGGCAAGATAGACTATGCGATCGAAGTTTGCAATCGTTTCAAGACGTGGAAAGAAGCCGTTGCCGCAACGATAAGCGATACCGCTGTAAGAGCGTCGCTTATGAAGATCCCCATGCTTTGCACCGAATACTATCACGAAGGCTTGGCGGCTGCGGGCGTAACGTTCTGCCCGACGTTTGAACATTTCGATACCGAAAGTCAACGGGCACAGTATTCGAATCAAGAGGGCTGGTGGTACGGGTGTATTGCCCCGCGCGCGCCGTTCCCGACCTATCATATCGACGATACATGGCTTTCGGCGCGGCTTATCGGTTGGATGCAAGCGCAGTACAACATTACGGGCAACCTCTACTGGGCGACCGACGTGTACGCTTCGAGCAGTAAAAACGGGTATCAGAGTTTGGAAGAATACTACGAGGGGAGCGCCGTGCGTTACCCTTTGGTAAACGGCGATGGGTTCTTATTCTACCCCGGTAAAAAGTACGGGATAGACGGTCCGATCGGGTCTATGCGGCTCGAAGCCATTCGCGACGGCTATGAAGAATACGAAATTCTCTACGCGATCAAAGAAAACTATGCGACTGCCGATTCTGCCTTGACCGACAGCCCCGACTTCGAAGGGTTCGTGCGTTCGTTGACCAAAGATATGTATACGGGTACGACGGTTTCGGTCAAGACCGAAACGTTTACCGAGGCGCGTCGCGCGCTGTTCGATGCGGCTATGCGCAACGAAAAGACGGGATTTGCCGTTATGGAAGATCGCGACGACGGCTACGGCGAGAGAACGTACAGCTTCACCGTAAAATCGGATTGGAGCGTTCGTGAGGGCGAAACGACTTTGACGCCGACGAAAACGGAAGGCGGATACAGCGTTTATACCTGCACGAAACAGTTGACCGAAACCGAAAACACGATGCGCTTTACGTTTACCAAAAACAACGATACGGTGCAGTTTGTCTATAATCTGGGCGGGAAAGCGACCGTTACTGCGGCTACCGAGCTGACTGCCGCCGACTTTACGAACGGCACGGTAACGCCTGCCGTTACGTTAACGGCGGACGGGCAGAAAATTTCGCTCGGCGTGGTCAACGACGTCGATAAGACCGAGCAATCGTTTGCGCTCGTCGGAAGAGCCGTTTCGGGGGTGCAGACCGACACGAAATATATGATACTGCACATTGCGTACGAGGGAACGGATATGCCGACGCTGACGCTCAACGGCAAGTTTGCGGGCAGTCGTATCGCAACTACGTTGGCAAACTGCAAACTGAATAGCGGCGACAATACGATCACGATCGATTTGGGACAGCGCGACTTAAGCGAACTCGGCGCGCTCGAAAAACTGACGGTTGCGTTCTATCGTGCAAGCAACGAGAGCAGTATCGCCGCGCACGAACTTACGCTTAAAAGTATCGTGATTTACGCGAAATAAAAGGGAGAAAACGGAAAATGAAGAAAACAAAAATACTTTGGGTCTGCGCGCTGTTTGCCGTCGTGTCGCTGTTTGCGGCAGTCGGTTGCGCCAAAAACCGCAAGCCGTTCGACGGCAGTATACCCGAAGCCGTGCTTTGCGACTTCGAGCAGTGGGCGCCCGACTTTCAGACACTCAGAGTGCGCAACGAATTCGGTTCGGTTGACGTCAATACGACTGCCGATTACGTCAAGTCGGGGAAACAGTCGGCGGCGTTGACGGTCGTCGGCTCAGATCAAAACATGATGCCGTACTTTTTCGTGAATACGACGAGCGAACTGTTCGATTACGACTATTCCGACTTTTCCAAGATCGACAGCGTGCGGGCGTGGTTTTACAACCCGAGCCAAACGGAAGAAAAGCTGTATGCGGGGCTTATCACCGAAATCGTTTCGGTCGAGCAAGACAACCTGCAGAAGTTCGACACGTTTACGCTCAGTAGCGGTTGGAACGAAATCGTCTACCGCCCCGATATGAACTATATCATCTCCGCAGTAGGGCAAAGTAAGTATGACGGCATAAAGGGCGTTTACTTTATGTTCGACAATCCGCACGCAAGTAATAAAGCGGAGGGGAAACGTTTTTACGTCGATGATATTACCTTAAAGTACGGCGCGGAAAAACCGTACACGCCGGTGCGCGCGGGGAGCTATTACACGACGGGCGTACAGATCGGCGCGCCGAGCTGGATAATTCTCGAAAATCCCGTAAAAATGACGGCGCTCGAGAATAAGGCGTTGCACTTCGAATTTAAATTCGATTCGGACGTCGGTCGGTTCGGGTTCGCGATATGCTGTGACGACTACAGATGGTCGAATATCACGGGTACGCTCGTGATCGAAAAGCAGGCGGGCGGCGCGATCGTAGCCAATATGGGGAAGATCAAGGCGCTCGAGGACGGTTGGTATGCCTGGGAACTTAACCGTGATATGTTTAGAGGCAACGGCGCAAGCATTGCCGAGGACGTAAGCCTTATCTATCATCAGGGCGAGACGGTGCAAGGCAACGTCATGATCGACTGGGAGAGCTTAGCCGCCGTAGAGCTGCAAACCTATTTCTCGTCGAATAACAAAATTGATTGGAGTTTTTCTAGCGGAAACGGGATCGTCTCGCAGATACCGAGTGAAAACGGCACGCACAATGCATTGAAAATTACCAACGACAAAACGCATTCTCAAGCGCAGTGGATGTTTTTTGTTTTGCAACTCGATCCTGCGACGATCGCCAAACTTGATAATGCGAAAGAGCTTGCGCTCAAACTCAAAGTGCAAAGAAATACCGCCGCAAACAATGTGACCTTTAACTTCCGCATTTCCCCGGCAAAATTGGATAACGACAAGTGGGTGCCGGATGACAAAAATTGGGCAAAGAACGCAACCGAATCCGGCGTGGACGGGTATAGCGATAATGTTGCGTTAGACACTTGGCACACTATTCGTTTCTTGCGTAAAACTTGTTGGGGTAGCGACACGATTGCGGCGTTAAAAGCAAACGGCGGCAAAATCCTTATTTTCATGGAGCTTAAAAACAATAATATGAACGCCCATTTTGCTTCGGGTACGGATTTCGGGTTTAACTTGATTATCGACGATATGACGGTTACGGAATACAAATATATACTCGATTTCGAGAACGCTTCCGACGCAGACTTATTGCAGACGCGCTCGTATAATAGTGGTCGAGTTTCTACGTGCGAACTGTCTACCGAACAGAAAGTATCGGGCGAAAAGTCGGTCAAAGTATATCAGAATCAATACGGCGCGTTGGTCGTCAAAATTCCCGATGCAATGATAGCCGCTATGGACGGGAATGCCAAACTGTCGGTAAGGTTTAATCTTACGCAAGTCACAAAAGAAGGTGCTCTGGTTCCCGAGCCGAATCCTGTGCCGATAGTAGCTTTCTATGCCTGCAGTACGCCTGATCCCGATACTGACAAAGCGGATGGCACTTGGAGGGACTGTCGAATAAGCGGCAATGATTGGCAGGCTAACGTCAGTCAAAATACTTGGTATACGAAACAACTGTCGGATGAGCTTACGGCAAAGATTAAAACAAATGGATATTTGTGGATCGAAGTCGAGATGCAGAACTGGCAATGTTACACGTTCTATGTAGACTTTATTACGTTGGAGTAATTATACCGCACATAATAAGGTAAGGAAAAGGATGCCGCAAGTTTGGTTTATGGATTTGCGGCGTTCATTCTCTTAGGTAAAAAATAGGAGCTTGCTATGGTAGGCAAATGGATATGTTATAAAGGCGATTGGGAAATATATTTGGCGGAAAAGGTGCAAACGCGCCGTTTTCAGCGCGACTTTCCCATTGCGCCGTTTTGGCGGGTAGACAGCCCGTATCATAACGTGCGGTTTACGCATACGTTTACGCTGAAAGCGGACGATACGCTCAAAATAGAAAGCGAGGGGCGCATTTCGGTAGCGATCGCAAAACCCAATCCGTATACTTTCGTCTACGGCTTTGACGGAACGCTTGCCTTAAAAGCGGGCGAGTACGAGTTGGAAATTTGGGTGTATAACGAAAGCGGTCTGCCCGCGCTCAAAGTGAGCGGCAACGAAGTCGTATCCGACGAAACGTGGCAGTGCGGTTTCAATCAGTTTATGATGTGTGGTTGCGGCGTGTGCGACTGCGGGGAATACGCTCCGAGTGAGTACCGCTTGCCCGTGCGCGAAATTTTTCCTATTTCGGAAAGCGACTGCGCGGGCGGCAAACTGTACGACTTCGGCAAAATGGTTATGGCGTATCCGCAGTTTACGCATTGCGAAAACGTGCCTTTTTGTTGCTACTTCGGCGAAACGCAAGCCGAGGCAATGAGCGATGCCGACTGCGAGCAAATCGACTTTTTCACGCCCGAAAACGGCGCGCACACAACGCCGCGCACGCAAGCCTTTCAGTTTATGCGCGTTGTAACGCCTTCGCCGTATTCGCTTTCCGTTTACGAGGAGTACGACCCGAAACCTATTCTGTTTTCGTTTACGTCGGGCGATAAGCAAATCGAAAAAATCGCCGAAATATCGCGGTACACGTTCTCGCTGTGCAGTAGGGAATTTTACCTCGACGGCATAAAGCGTGACCGCTGGATATGGGCGGGCGATGCGTACTTGGGCGCGAAAATCGACTATTACACAGCGTTCGATTGCGCCAAAATAAAGCGCACGGTTATCGCGCTACTCGGTAAGCCTCCCGTCGTTACCTACATAAATCACATCATGGACTACACGCCGTACACATTCTTAACGGTAAAAGACTATTACGAGCATACGGGCGACGTCGCGTTTTTGCGGCAAATTTATCCTATGCTGACCGAGCATTTGCGGTTTGTGTTATCGCGGCGCAACGAAAGCGGGTTTCTCTATAAGCAAGAAAACGATTGGGTGCACGTCGATTGGAACGACGGCTTAAATACCGACGGCGAAGTTTGTTTCGAACAAATTTTGTTGTGGGCTATGTGTAAGGCATATAGCATGATTTCCGCCGCAATAGGCGAGAATGCGGACGAGTGCGAAAAGATCGCCGACACATTGCAAACGGAAATAAACAATGTATTTTGGAACGAAAAGCGCGGCGTATACCGTCATTCGCGTATAGAAGGTAAAGCGGGCGAGTGTGTGACCGCCTACGCCAACGTATTTGCACTGCTTACCGGTTTTGCGGACGAAAACAGAAAGAGCAAAATTACGCGCGCGCTTTTACACGATAATAGCATACCGCTCATAACCACGCCGTATATGCAGGCGTTTCGGCTGTCTTGCCTATGCGAGGCGGGCGAGTTCGAGTGCGTGCGGGAAAGCTTACGCGATTATTTCGGCAATATGGCAAGTACGGGCACGTCCACGTTTTGGGAAACGTACAAAATAGGCGAGCAAAAAGAAAGCGCGACCGATATGTACGGCAGACCGTTCGGAAGAAGTCAGTGCCACATTTGGGGCGCAGGCGCAATTTTGATTATAGGCAAATACTTTTACGGACTCAAAAACGATACGGCGTTCGGCGAACGGTTTGTATTACAGCCGTATTTACCGGCAATCGAAAATACAAGCGCAACGCTGCCGCTCAAGCACGGCAAAATCACGGTATCGTATTACGGAAACACATTCTCGGTGCGTGCCGAAGGGCAAAGCGGGGAATTACGGTTAAACGGCGTTTCGCACGAGCTTACGGCGGGCAAGACGTACACGTTCGATACGAAGCAGAAAGCTGCATTTTCCGCGTCCGTTCCGCAGACGAAAGCGATATAAGGAGAGAAACGTGCAAAAAGAAACGATACAAATTGCGGCGTATACGCCGCCGCCCAACGGAACCGTTACCGTAGACGGAGCCGTGGTGCATACATACGAGAGTTTTCAAACGATAGAGCGGTATCGCGAGTATCGCGACTGCGGGTGTACCGAAATTTTGTTTGCGGGGGAAGACAAGTATACGGGAGAGCTGTTTAAGACGAGCAAACTCAAAAAAATGCTCGATATTCTTTTGGAGCCGGGCGAGGCGGTGTGGATTCTCGGGCTATGAAGAACGACCGTACTTTTTTGCTGGACTTTCTGCGCGAGAAATATTTTACCGATTCTTTTTCGGTAAGCTATACCCTTTTGTCTGACGACATTACGCACGGGGCTAAGCCGCGAGGCACGCCGTACGTTTCGAGAACGGGCGTATTGGACGGGAACGGGTACAACGCCGAGACGG
>ENA-ORRN01001525-ORRN01001525.1-human-gut-metagenome-genome-assembly--contig:-NODE-1525-length-15949-cov-2.823833_pt1 | contig 15949 bp, 13 predicted proteins | sample MGYA00242174_ERZ509132 | MGnify/ENA primary metagenome ERZ509132 (study PRJEB26280, sample SAMEA2338671) | human gut metagenome | biome: human gut; feature: human-associated habitat; material: faeces... | reverse complement strand
GATATTGCCTTCCCAAGGATACAAAGCAGCTGCTTGCAAACTATAATGATGTGCCGCAGAATATTATTTCGGCAATTGTGGCGGCGAACGCCACGCGAAAGGATTTCATCGCGGATCAGATCATTGCAAAGAATCCGAAGATTGTCGGTGTATATCGCCTTACCATGAAAGCGGGAAGCGATAACTTCCGTCAGTCATCCATACAGGGCGTTATGAAGCGTATCAAGGCGAAGGGGATTGAGGTCGTAATTTACGAGCCGACCATGAAAGAGGATAGCTTTTTCAACAGTCGCGTCATTCGGAATCTTGACGAATTCAAAGCCATGAGCGACGTTATTCTCGCCAACAGGTATAACGATGATATTGCAGACGTGCTTGATAAGGTCTATACAAGGGACTTGTACTTCAGAGACTGATTAAATATTATTAACTCCGGCACATATATTCGCCGACAGGCGATATATAAATTTTAAATAAGGAGAAAAAACATGAAAAAAGGCAAAATTTCAACCCGAGTTTTGGCGTTCGTGATTTGCGTAATGATGTTTGTGGGTATTGTGCCTATGGCAACGTTTGCAGAATCCGAAACGGGTAAATTTTCCAATTCACAGCTCTCGCTTGTGCAGGACAAACAGTCCACACTCGCAAGCGGAGTTACGCAGAACATCTATACTGTTTACGATAAAAACGGCAAGCAGGTAAAGATGTTCGCCGCAACGATCGATATGTCGGTCGATACGGTTAAGCTTTTCACTTCCTATAAGGATATGGACAATAACTCATACGGCATGTCCAAGCTCACCGAACAGGTGGCGGCTTTTGATAAGAAAGCGGCTGCCGGCGATGTTTATTACCATGGTACGGTAGTAGCGGGTATCAATGCATCCTACTACAACATGACGACAGGTAAGCCCTCCGGCGTATTTGTCATGAACGGCAACGACGTTACAGGTGGTGAGAAATCCGCATATTTTGCGGTCCTCAAGGACGGCACAGTAAAGATCGGCAATGCCGGTGAATATGAATCCGATAAGGGTAATATTCAGGAAGCACTCGGAATCTACAAAATGCTTGTATATAACAACGAGATCGTGCTTTCCGATGCAGATAAGAACAATGCACAGAAATATCCCCGTCAGACGATTGGTATCACCGAGGATAATAAGGTTGTTCTTCTTTCCGCAGACGGTAACCAGGAACCCGAATCCGCAGGTCTGACACTTATGGAACAGGCACAGGTCATGCTTGACCTCGGCTGCAAATGGGCAGGACACCTTGACGGCGGCGGATCCATGACTTACGGCAGCAAGCCCGAGGGCGAAGATGCATTCAAGATTGTTAACAAGCCTTCCGACGGTTCGGAACGCAGCATTTCAAACGGTCTTATCGTCGTTTCTACGGCGGTTGCATCCAAAACGTTTGACCATGTTTCCTATGACGTTGAAACCGAGTATGCAACTCCGGGAACGCCCGTTGCAGTCAGTGTCTCAGGCGTAAGTACAACCGGTCACGCGGCAGAAATTCCCGCGGATATTACTTACAATGTCGTAAACGGTACATATGAAAACGGCGTTTTGACAGCTACAGCTGTCGGCGATGTTGTTCTGACAGCTACATATAACGGCAAAGAGGTCGGCTCTGTTACGATTCATGCGTTGTTCCCGAAAAGCTGGCGTTCAACAGCAGCGAAATGACGGTTCCTTTCGGTAAAACCGTTACTCTGGCACTGACAGCCACATACGGACTCAACGAAGTCAAAATCAAGGCAAACGATATTCAGTTTACCCTTGATAACGATGGTATCGGTACTATCAACGGCTTTGAATTCACCGCCGGAAACGGCAGCGTTACCGCAAGTTCGATTACTGCAACGTTTGTGGGTACAACCGATGTGGTCGCAACTTCAAACATCGGACTCGGCAAAGGCTCTGAGGTTATATATGACTTTGAAGACGGAAACGTGAGCGACTTTGACCTCGGATATAGTGCATACAACTATGTACTGCCTGAAGGCAGGGTATATCCCGTAACAGCGGCAACCGGCAAGGTCCACAGCGGCAACGGTGCCATGGCGCTCGATATCAACTACGGTAACTCCCTCGAATCCGGTTATATGATGACAGCGCTGACATACTCGGGCAAAGATCGGAAGTTTGAAAATGCTACCAAACTTGGCATGTGGATATATATTTCCGATGAGGATGTTTCCACATGGATTCGCTACACTGTATTTCCTCTCGTTCTCAATGACAATGGCGAATATGTTTGCGCCGCCAATCCTATTACCAATACGCTGTGTGACGGCGCTGCTTCGACGACTGGTTTTGTAAACCAATATCAGGAACCGGGCTGGCATTACCTCTCCATCGATCTGAGCGCCTATAAAGGCTTGGATTTGCTTGGAAATTACTACATCGTTCAGTTCTACATTTCCGACCGTGACGGTGCGGCTTACAATTATTATTACAATCAGCACAAGTCCTATAACGGCAGATACGTCATGTATGTTGACGATATCACAGTTGACTATTCCGATGCTGTTGACGACCGCGAAGCACCTGTCTTCGGTGATGTGACTTATGCAACAGGCAGTATGTCTGATGCAGCGGTTCTGAACGGTCAGACCGTTTCCGAAAATGTTCTCAGCTTCGGTGTCAAGGTTGCCGACAATACTAAGAAGAACAATTTCACAGGTCTGAATATCGCTACGGCAAAGGCATATATCGACGGCGTTGAAACCGCCTGCACATATAAGGCCGGTGTTATGTCACTTTCCGATGTTGCTCTTGCAGACGGCATGCACCATGTCAAATTCTCGATCTGCGATAATCAGGGCAACTATGCTTCTGTTATTCGTGAAATAAATGTTCAGGCAAACTCGGGCAAGTCCACAATCAAGGTCGTAGCACACGATCCTTCTCTGGACAAGATCCTTCTCGGCTCTGTATGGTATGCCGATATCGTTGCTACGGATATCGAAAAAGTTCAGTCTGTTACTGTTGACATAGACCTCAACAATATGAGCAAGTGGGAACTTGATCATATGACAGTCGCTTCCGGATTTGAAGCCTCTTACTCAATTCAGGACGACGAAAACATTGCAACTATCACGCTTACACGTACCGGTATAAACGAGCAGACCGGAGAGGGTGTTCTTGCTTCTCTTCCGATTCGTACATGGGAACTCAAAATGGGTTATACCTATACAAGCGGAACGAAATCAGGTCAATCTGCACTTACCTATGCTCAGTTCAAGAGCATGAAGGAATTCTGGCCCATCGACATCAGCATGGAAATCGACCGCGGTATCGTTTCATTTATCGACGGTACGACCGATACATTCTCCGGTGAAGGTCCTCAGGTCGACACCGAGATGTACAAGATGGCGAAGGATATGATTTCCACCGATGAGGGCAAAGCATATTACGCTGCTTGGAACGGCGGACATATCCACACCGCGAATGCACTTCCCGACAAAGCGGCGACCTGCACAGAAGCAGGCTACACAGGCAGAACATACTGCGAAGTCTGCAATTCCGTAGTTGACTGGGGCGAGACCGTTCCCGCAACAGGACATAGCTATGAAGTTGTTGACGGCGTGCTCAAGTGCACCGGCTGCGACACTCTGTTCAACGGTGTATGGACTGACGGCAAAACATATGTTGACGGTATCGCTGTCACCGATGGCTGGAGCGGTGATTACTACTATGTAGACGGCAAGAAAGTGACCGGTATCTATGCAGTCGATGGCGCTTATTACAACTTCGGCGACGACGGCAAGAATCAGGGCAAATATACCGGACTCGTTCAGATAGAAGGAAAATGGTGTTATTCGAAACTTGGTTCTATCACCGGCGGATGGGTACAGATAGATGAAAACTGGCATTGCTTTTTCGGTGGGACACGTGGAGCAGTAACAGGCGAGTATACGCTTAATGGCGTCACATACCAATTTAGTGAAACCGGTATGACCAAGGGCGCATGGCATACGGATGATAAAGGCACACGTTATTATTACGGTCCGAGCTACTATGTTGCACGTAACCCCGGATATATGACACTTCATGAAATTGACGGCAAGACGTATAATTTCGGAAACGACGGATATCTCACATACGGAGTTCAGGTCCTTCGCGACAGTACGTCTTTCAAGAAATATGCTTTTGATTTCGGTGTTGACGGTGCGCTTGTACGCGAGATAAAAGAGCAAGGAATTATCGCTACTTCGGATGATTCGCTGTATTATATCAATGAAAACGGATATATTCAGATGAATGCCGGTCTGATTGAATATAACAGTGATTATTACTTTGCTGTATATAGCGGAAAACTTCGCGTTAACGGAAATCAAAAAATCGATGATTCCGTATCGAACGGATTGCCGATTGCAGAGGGCACGTATTATTTCGGTGCTGACGGTAAGATGGACAAAGGCGAAACTGGAATCGTTGAGATGGACGGTAATTTGTATTACAAAGTAAACGGCGTTATCCAAAAGGGTGCTAACGGTAATCGGCTGATAGAAGTGGATGGAGATTACTATTTCATCTGCTACAGCGGTAAGCTCAGACGAGACAGTTGGCAGAAGATTAACAGCACAGTGTCAAATGGATTGCCTGTTGCCGATGGTATGTATTACTTTGGCTCTGACGGCAAACTTGTCACAAAAACTAATTAAATTAATAATAAGCTCATCCCATTTCGGGGTGAGCAACCGCACAAGATCAAAGCCTCCACGTGGCGTGCGGTGGGCAACGAACGGAATTTCCGTTCGGCTAAGTTTGATTGAAACAGACTTGCATTGAATGTAAAAGATAGGGCATTGTACGAATTATGAACATACTAATCACAGGCGCGAAAGGCTTTGTCGGGCGAAATCTCACGGAAAACCTGAAGAATATCCGCGACGGCAAGAATCGCACGCGGCCGAATATACAGATTGACGAAATTTACGAATACGATATAGACAGCACCGCAGAGGAGCTGGACGAATACTGCGCAAAAGCGGATTTCGTCTTCAACCTTGCCGGAGTAAACCGTCCGAAAGACCCTGCCGAATTCAAGGCGGGGAATTTTGGCTTTGCTTCGACGCTACTTGACACACTGAAAAAACATCATAACACCTGCCCCGTCATGCTGTCGTCTTCGATTCAGGCGACGCTTGCGGGACGCTTCGGCACATCGGAATACGGACTCTCCAAGAGAGCCGGGGAGGATTTATTCTTCTCCTATGCAGAGGAAACCGGAGCGAAGGTGCTGGTTTACCGCTTCCCGAACCTTGTCGGCAAGTGGGTAAAGCCGAACTACAACAGCGCCGTCGGCACATTCTGCAATAACATCGCAAATGACCTGCCGATCACGGTCAACGACCCGTCGGTCGAGCTGGAAATGCTCTTTATCGACGACCTTGTGGCGGAGATGTTTGATGCGCTGGAAGGCAAAGAACACCACTGTGAATTTGACGGAGTGAATACAGTGCTGACCGAGCACGGCAGATACTGCGCCGCGCCTGTGACGCATAAGGCGACGCTCGGCTATATAGTCGAATGCCTGCACAGATTCCACGACCAGCCGAGCACGCTCGTGATACCTGAGATACCGAACGGCAGCTTTGAAAAGAAACTGTATTCGATGTATCTTTCTTATCTTCCGAAAGAAAAGGTGGCTTTCCCGCTGAAAATGAATGTGGATGCCCGCGGGAGCTTCACGGAACTGCTCAAAACAGAGAAATGCGGTCAGGTCAGCGTGAATATCTCAAAGCCGGGAATTACAAAGGGTCAGCACTGGCACAATTCAAAGTGGGAATTCTTTATTGTAGTTTCCGGTCACGGGCTTATTGAAGAACGCAAAATCGGCACAGACGAGGTGTTCCGCTTTGAGGTAAGCGGAGAGAAGATAGAGGCGGTGCATATGCTTCCGGGCTATACGCACAATATAATCAATCTTTCCGACACAGATGATCTCGTCACCGTGATGTGGGCAAACGAGCAGTTTGACCCTGAGCATCCGGATACATTCGGAGAAAAAGTATAACCAAAAAGGAGGGCAGGTATGGAGAAGATAATCCACGCGATGATGGAGTTGATTGCAAGTGAAGTCTGCGGCAAAAGCATTGATAAATCGCGGTATTCTCTCACGGATGAAGAACTTGCAAAGCAGTACAAACTCTCAAAATCCCATGACCTTGCCCATCTTGTCGGCGATGCGCTGATAAAAAACGACCTCATCGGCGATGGTGAGATCAAGGCAAAATTTCAAAAGCAGATGATGCTCGCGGTTTACAGATACGAGAAGATAAACTATGAGCTTGGGCGACTGCGCAAAGTCCTGAATGAAGCAAAAATCCCGTTTATACCGCTTAAAGGATCTGTCTTGCGCCGATATTATCCCGAGCCTTGGATGAGGACAAGCTGTGATATTGATGTGCTTGTGCATGAAAGCGACCTTGAGCGTGCTGTTTCGGCACTTACCTCTGCTGCGGGATACAAAGCCGATTCAAAAGGCTCGCACGATGTCGGCATGTTTTCTGACAGCGGTGTTCATCTGGAGTTGCATTACAGTCTGATTGAAGACAAAATAGTCGGCTCAGCGGCAGATGTTCTGAAAAGTGCATGGGAAAATGCATCTCCCGTTTCCGATACTTCGGAATACGCTTTCGGAGATGATCTGTTTTTCTTCTATCATACCGCACATATGGCAAAGCATTTTGTAAACGGCGGATGCGGAATTCGTCCATTTATTGATATTTGGGTTCTGAATCACTGTGTTTCTTTCGACAGAGAAGAGCGTGATGCACTTCTTGCTAAAAGTGGTTTACTTGCATTTGCCGAACAAGCGGAAGCTCTGTCTGAGGCGTGGTTCGGGAATGGCGAACATACTGACATAACTCGCCGAATGCAAGACTATCTCCTGAAAGGCGGTGTATATGGTACGACAAAAAATCGCGTTTCCGTACAGCAAATTAGAACAGGCGGAAAGATCAGATATGCCTTCTCTCGTATTTGGTTACCATATGATGTCTTGAAATTTCATTACCCGTCACTGGAAAGAAAACGATGGCTTCTTCCTGTTTTCGAAGTGCGCAGATGGTTCAAATTGATTTTTTGCGGTGGATTTAAGAGAAGTGTAAGCGAACTGAAACTCAATTCTTCAATGACAAGTGAAGTGCAGACCAAAACCAAAGAAATGTTGCACCAACTTCGTATTGGGTATTGATAGTATCAGTTGCTTGTATACAGTGAGGCTTGCTTTTTTGAAAGTCTCACTTAATTATTTAATCGTGTCGTTCTTCCCATTGTTTCTGTCTATAATACATACACCACCAACATGGTTTACGGAGGTTTATATGGATGGAAAAATGATTGCGGAAAAGCGAAAAGAAAAGGGATTGACGCAGGATGCACTCGGAGCGATGCTTGGCATATCGGGCAAAGCAGTCTCGAAATGGGAGCGTGGGCTGTCGCAACCGGACGCATCACACATTGGTAAACTTACTGAACTGCTCGGTTTACCGGTTGAGCAGACGGCAGATGAAGCGGATACACGGTTGAAATTTCTTTCAACTGTCAAAAGAGAGGTGTCGCGCATTTTGTCTGTCGGAGTTATGCTTGCCGCCTGCGTCTGCTACCTGATGGGTACGATTTCAACGGACTCGACCATAGTCGCCTTCGGTTTCGCGGCGGTGGTATTCTGCTTTGACACCTTGATACGGGAGAAATAAGATTTCGGACAGATATTTTGCAGGTGCGGGCCTGCGGACAAAATCCTGGACAGAAAGAAAGGAAGGGATTATGTACACAAGGAAGCAAAAGGAAAAGGCAATTGCAATGTATGATACAACGCAATCAATCACAGGAGTCATTCGCCGACTGAGATATCCGACAAACAGAAAAAACGGAGAAAGACGATACCGTTATCAGTATCTCTTTCTCCGCTATCGTTTTTTGGGCTATTTACAAAATAATCCACTCAACTCTTGTTCTTGCACCGGCTTTTTTAATTATCTGATGGTTTTCCAACTCTTTGATTGAACGCTGAACTGTACGAGCGGTAACTCCTGTTGCCTCAGAGATTTCTTTTGTAGAAGCATTAACATGAGAAACAATAAACTCATATACCGATTTTTCCGATTCAGTTAACGTATAGCCGTTGATGACGGTCGCGACATTCACGACATCGTTGGCGACATTCGCATCATCATTTGCGACATTCTCTGTTGAAGGCATTATTTCAGAGAACGATCCAATATTACTGCTTGCTATTTAAGTATTCCACCAGCTCCGCAACCGTTGTTGCCGGATTGCTTTGTTTGGAAACGATGTCTGCGTGTTCTTCTTCCAATACCGATACTCGGTTTTTAGCTCTTTCTATCGCAAGAGCTTGCAGCGGTTTGAGCTGATCATACACATTTTTGTTTTTCTCATACTGCTCCAAGCGTCCTTTCTGCTTCAAAAGCTTGACTGCTGCATCGCAATTTTCAACCGGTGCAATCTGATTATTGAAGTGTAACAAGAACCAAACCTCAAAAGACGGATTGGAAAATGCTAATTTATATCCCTCTTTTATAGCCACCTGTTTTGCCTTCGCCAGCATTTGATTTGTGTTATCGTCGCAGTCAAACACGCACCAAATAATGTCGCCTTCATCGGGATAATACGGATTCATTGCAATGGTTGATCTTGCTTTCTGAACAAGCTTGTCAGCCGATTTATACTGTGACGGAATAGGAACAATATCTATGTGACACTCTCTGCTGCGAAATTTCTTGAAATAGCGAATTTCGGTTTCTGAGCCTTCGCAAATCAGATACACAACGGGATTTCTTTTTCGACTGCCGAAACTCCTGCGTTCTACCTCTTTGATTCTTCCCATATCAGATACCTCTTCCGACAAACGGAATTGCCCCGTATCGTCCTTGCAGGTATCCTCGTGCGATATTTTCTTCCTTTCTCGGAGAAAATTCAGTAAGGGCATAAATATCGGTTTCCATTGTTTTTTCGTTTTTCTCTGCAAACCAAATCTGATCGCGACGCAAAAGCTTCAAATCAAGCAGGCCTGTATCGTGCGTGGTAAATATCAGCTGTGCGTGCTTATCATTGATTGTCTGATCCTGAAACATTTCAATCAGATGTCTGGTTAAAAGCGGATGCATGCTTGACTCTATTTCATCTACTGCAAGCACAGCTCCGGCTTCAAGTGATTCAATCCAAGAACCGATTCGTGAAAAGAATCGCTGTGTTCCCATTGATTCCTGTCCCAACAGCAAAGAATACTGTTTTTTGCTCCCGTCCGCTTTTTCCAATTGGTGGACCGTTGCTATCGTCGGCTTTTCTTTTGTTCCCGACAATACCACATCACAGATGCCCAAATCAGCAAACATCATTTCTTCCAAAACACGGTTCTTGTTATCTCCACCCTTACGAATGGCATCAAGTGTAGTGTTGTTAGACACCCCTGTTGCAATAAGTCCGCGCAAATATCTTTGAAACCAAAGATATGCCTTTTCCGTTTGCGGACAATTCCACTCGTTTGAGCTTGTAAGATATAGGCGATTTTCAGAGGTGCGTCCGGCAAGCGTTAATTGCTCTTGAATACTCTCACGAAACTCGTATTTATCATTATCCCTCGAAAAGACAAGCGCCTCTCTGCCATTGGGCCAATGATAAAGATACTCGCTTATGATCCTGTCTCTATTGAAGGAATAACCGTAAGCATATTTTGTTCCCTCATAATAATAGATAATTTCAAAATCTGTCGGTCTTTCATCTTTATCATCTGCAAAGGCAAACGGTTCCCACGGAAGTTCCGCACCTTTCAACGGTTTTGCATATTCACCGCATACCATATCACGCATTAAAAGCAAAGCTTGAATCATATTACTTTTGCCCGCGGCATTTGCACCGTAAATCGCCATAACGGGAACAAGTTCTTTTTTTCCATCCGGGCTGATCAAGCACTCTTTTAACGATTTATCGGCAGTTGCTTTCATGCTGATAACTGCTTTTTCCTTTATGGAACGATGGTTCGTTACTGAAAATTGCAACAGCATTATCGTGTCCTCCCGCAATAAAAATCCTACTATATATTATACAATGCAAAGTCGGCTTTGTCAAGATTTATTCCTATTATTTGCAGAATATTTGCAAATAATACGTGTAAATTCATTTTTCTAAGTTTCAAAATAAAAAATAGGGTATGGGACAATGCTCATCACATCGTTCCATACACCAAACTGTTTACGGCAAATCGCGCTCGCTTTTCTTTTCCTTATCCTCTTTTCTTGCGTCCGAAATCAAAAGCTGCGGTTTTTCTTTCATTCTTTCAAGAAGCGATATTTTATCTTTACCCGGCTTTGCCTCTTTCGGTGTCTCAGTGTTATTGCGCTTGCCGTCGATCATGTTATAATTTTGTTTCGTAGAAATCTCCACTGCACACAAGTACTCGCCGTTCTCCAAGTATTTCATCCAATCTTCTTCGATACCGAACAGCCGTGCTCTCGACCTCGATTCAGGCGACGCTTGCTGGGCGATTTGGCACATCGGAATACTGACTCTCCAAGAGAGCGGGGACTTTTTTACAGCCCCTTTCCCTATGTAGTTTTCTTCAATTCAGTCCAATTCTCTTGGATAAATCCATCAAAGCATACAAGAATCGGGCAACGGGTGTCAATGTTGTCAGCGTCGGGTCGCCTTCGCGTATTCTCATTGTGCGGCGGATCTCCTTTGGTATGACGACTCTGCCAAGCTCGTCGATGCGTCGCACGATTCCGGTTGCTTTCATATATAATTCTCCTGTAAACGTAATTTTCGGAATCCGCCGCATAATGCGTCGGAATACATTAAAAAAGGTATTTCGTGAGTATTATTTGCATAATGCATTAATTTATTCCCGTTTTTGCGACAAAAATCATTCAACATCGCCGTTTCATAAGAGATGCAGGAAGGACACGTGATTCAGACAGCGAATACGTATTTTTTGCTTTTCCTTTTGAGAAATTGTCCCCGAAGAGCATGGCATAGATATGACCGAAAATTGAGAAAAACTGTGCTTTTTATTCGTAAATTCTCAAAGTAACTGCAACAGTAGGGAAGCCCTTGCATTTAGTATGAGAAAACGGTAGCAGTAAGTATGAGAAAAGAGCGAAAATAAGCGAAAAAGCGACTAAAACGCAGAAAAAGAGCGTGACAAAAAAGCCTGAGAGGTAGATTTCTCAGACTAAATGGAACCGTGGTTGCGTTTACTGTGAGAAGATTTTGGACAGAAGTTTAGGTGATTGAATGACCTCGTTCGCGGGAACAAGAGAAATCCCCAAAGCAGAAGTCAAGGCTTCGGAGTGGTAAAACGGAAACATATCATAGGCGCTTTTTCCATTGAATTGTTTTCTTTTTACGGCATTAACGTGCGAGAAGATCAGGTTGACCGATTCCTGAGTAAAGTCATCAAAGGAAGTGCCGGTTTTAACGATGTCTCTGAAAAGGGTATGATTTTTCGCTCTCTGCCTGTGCTTTTTTTGCGGTATACACTTGGCGTCTGTAAGGGCAATTGCTGCGGCTCTTCTTCTCGCAACCGTTACACACAAACGGAGCCTTCAGAAGATTGGGACACACCTCATCTGTCCGTACAAATGAATTGGTGTACGATCCCATATGGATTTTCACTTCTCCGGAGACTGTTGTCTGACTTTTTCCTATCCGTTCTCCTATTGCTTTAAAGAAAATCGCCGGAAGCGACTTTCAGGTCGCTTCCGGCGAAATATTTATTTCATATCAGTAAAGCGGCTTTGTGAACATACCGCAGACGGACACCGCGAAGCATATGCGCGGAGCGGAAACATATTCATTCGTACCGGCAAAACCCACGACATCGCCCTGTTTCAGCTCACTGCCGACGCTGCGTTCCGTCGATTTCAGACCGTAATACCATGTCTGAAGTCCGCAGCCGTGGTCAATGACGACGACATTACCGAGCATGAGCGTCATGCCGCTGTAAACGACCTTGCCCGCTTTTGCGGCGTATACCTTTGCGCCGTCAACGCATTTGTACGTATCACCGATTGCGGTGCATGCAACGCTGTCGGTGCTGCTGTCAAGGTTCATGAGGATCTGTGTGCCGTACGTAACCTCAAGCGTACCCGTATCGGTGGGCTTGCGGAGTGCTGCGCCGGGATCGGCGTACGCCGTTTTCGAAACGTCGGAATTGAGCGACTTTATGAGCGCTTCAAGCTCGTTTTTCGCAGGATCGCCGAGAAGGCGGTCGTAGTTTTCCGAGCTTATCGAAACACGGTGGAAATCACGGTTGGGTGCGGTTACCGTCAGCTTTTCGGTGAAGGTGTTGTCGCCGATGGTGAACACAAGCTCGTATTCTCCCGGCTGTGTTTCGATGTCAACCGCAAGGAGAGCCGTTTTATATCCGCTGTTTTCCGAGAACGCGAGCGGCGAAGCGCTGATAGCGGCGCTTACCGTTACGTTTTCGGTGTCGTTCAGATGACGCACATTGACTGCCACGCTTGAACCGGCTGTGACGGTATTACTGCTCAGTGACAGCGTTGAAGGAATGTCATAAAGCGCACGGAAGCTGTAAACCGCCTTGCCGTAAAACTGGCTGTCGGAACTGTGCGCCCACTCAGCCGTAACACGCACGTTCATAAGTGTGTCGCGCGCGAATATGAGCTTTGAAACGTCGTTTTCGGCAATGGGAAGCCCGCTTTCGTCGGTGAGCTGAACTGTCACATTCGTCGGCGGATTATCAAAGGCAAGACTGTTTTCACGGTCGGAATACATGCTGTAAACCGTAACTCCGTCGTAAACCTCGCTGTCCGTGTATTCGGTGAAATCACCGGATATGCGCTTGTATTTCCATTCATATGTCGAAGGCATGATGCGCGTTCCGCTGCCGCCGGTCGAGAGCAGGAGTGGCTGAGTGAAGCGCGCCGCATAAAGATATGAATACTCCGACCGTGAAAGCAGTGCTTTTGCACTGTCACTGGTAAGCACATAATACTTTCCGTCACCCTTGCTTATCATGCAGCCGTTCAGACTCAGCTCGGGATAGAGCGTGTATTCGAGTATCTTGTCCTTGCGGTCGCAGAGGATCTTGACGCCGTCCGTGTCGGTCACGGCTCTGAGCGGCGACGATATCTCCGTTGCGTCCATGATGGCGTTGACATAAAGCGAAATTCCGTCCGTATCCGTCAGCTCGGTTTTCCGACCGTCGGAAAATTCCAGTGTGACGGACGCAATGTCTGAGGGGTCGATGTTGTTTGAGGAATATATTACCGCGAAATACACGATGAAAACGAGCGGTATCAGCAGGAGTACGCAGATAAGGGTTTTACTCTTTGAATTCTGTTCCATGTTAAACTGCCTTTTAATACGGTGAAAAGAGGGAAGCCGTCAGTACGGACTTCGCCTCTTTACCCGAATGATTTTATTTAAGCTTTTCGCCGATGACCTTGAGGAGCGCGTCCTTGTTCGGTGACATGACGAGGTAGACATACTTGCCTTCCTGAACTACGGTTGCGTCGAGTGCGACCTGATAGTTGTCGGCATTGTAGTCCTTTTGCTGGTTGCGGGTATCGGTTACATAGGTTTCAAGACGAAGCTTGACGTTGGAAGCGGCTGTGCTGTCCGCGCATACGAAGAATGCGATGGTCTCAACGCCGGCGCTGTTGATGGGTGTGAGGAAGAAACCTTCCTGATAGTCGGTGGATTTGATAACAATGTCGTCTGCAAGTCTGTCCGCGTCGTAGGGCATAAGGTCGCCTTCGGCATTTGCTGCGGAAAGTGCGGTTTTCAGTTCATCGACCGTACCGTTCAGGACTTTTTCGCCGCTGCCGCCGCAGGCGACAAGCGAAAGAGCTATGAGTGCGAGAATAAGTGCGGAAATAATGCGTTTTGTCATTTTCATAAAATTTTCTCCTGTTTGAAATTTGTTCTCTTACGGCTCGGGCATGACTTCGATATTCTTGTATCCGCCGTTTTGCATAGCGTATGCGTAGTTACGAAGCACAGCCACCCACGAATTGTAGCACTTCTGCTGGAGGTGGCAGCCGTTACCGCTGTTGGGGTCGGGGTCAATGCAGTAGCTGGTTTTAAGATAACCGTCAACCGTGAGCGGAGTCGTAACGTCGAGGAACGCGATATTGTTCGCGTTACAGTAATCGAGCATCAGGCTGTTGAGCTTATAGATGTTTTTATTGTTGAGGTTTTTGTAATTGAAGGTGTTGACCATATAGGTGTTGGAAAGCACGACAATATTGATCCCGGGATTGACTTCTTTTATCTTGTCGAGCATTCTGACCATGTTGTCAAACGTATCCTCTGCGCAGGTTGCGTTGGGATGGAGACCGAGTTCGTTGAGCGCCATAAGACTGACATATGCCGTCTTTGCCCCCATTTTCTGAACCGCATCCCACACGTGCATGTATTCACCCTGATATTTTATCATATACTGAGTCTGCGGATTGCTGTCGAATTCAAGCTTGGGCGAGTATGCGGATGCGGCAAGGAACTTGCATTTTCCGAGGAAGTCGGAATATGTGGCGCGTTTTGCGGAAACGTAGTTGTAAAAATGAACCATTATGGAGTTGCCGATGAATACGGAATCACGGAAATATTCATCAAGCGGATCGTCCTTGATGGTGTAGCTGTCAAGGCTTGCGATGTTCTGATATGGATAATCCTCCGGCACCACATAAGTGGGGTCGCCTTCCGAAACGGGTTCGCTTGACGGTTCTTCGGAAGACTGATCGGTTGAAGGCTCTTCCGAGGAATCCTCATAGGAAACCGGCGGCTCGTCTTTTGAGCTTTCCGCAGGCTCCGAAACTCCGGCAGAGCCGCTAACGACCTGACTGCCCGAATTTTCTCCCATACTTTCCGACGGACCGAGCGGTATTTCAACACAGGCGATTATTGAAAGGGAAACGATAACAAGCGACAGAATCAGTGCGAATATCTTTATTTTCACGGTAATACCTCATAATTAACGATTATATCATATTCCGATTATACCCCGAAAACTGCATTATGTCAATAGGGAAATGATTAATAATAGGAAAACACATAATGAATATCTGAAGTGTACGGCAAAGACGAATATAACCGTGCGAAGCTGTCGATAATCAGTCGGGTGATGAAATGTTTGAAAATATGAATTCGTTCAGGCAGTCAATGCAAAGTATATTCGCCGACTGCCCCGATTATATCTGTCGCCAACTGTCGCTTTGCGGCGCGGACGCGGTTGTCCTGACGATACGCGAGCTTGCCGACAAAGAATACATTGCCGATAGTGTGATACGTCCCATGCTTGAAAAAAACGACTGGAGCGGTTTCCGCGGAGATTTCTGCGCCGTACTGCGCTCGTCGAAAATAGCTGAGGGCGGCAATGCCGATGACATCGCTTCCGCTCTGATCTCGGGCAGCGCGGTTGTCGCAGTCATGACGGACAGGCTGTATATCGCCGTTATTTCCGCCGACAGCTATTTCGGCAGAAGCGTGTCGGAGCCGTCCACCGATGTGACCGTAAAGGGCAGCAAGAGCGCGTTTGTCGAGGACATCGAAAAAAACATCGCCATGCTGCGCAAGATAGTCCGTACTCCGAAGCTTAAATATATCGATTACACGCTTGGCAGCGAAACCGAAACACGCGTCTCGCTCATGTATATAGAAGGACGAGCCGATATGCGGACGTTGGAGAGGGCGAAAAAAATGCTGTTGTCCGTCTCGCCGACCGTGATAACCGACAGCGCCTCGGTAGAGCTTATCACGAAAGAGCGCCGATGGGGTATATTCCCGTCCACGGGCAGTACAGAAAAAATCGAAAAAGCTGCCTCGCTTCTTGTCGCGGGACGTTGCCTTCTCATATGCGACGGTTCGCCGTTCGTGCTTACCCTGCCGTATGTTTTCATCGAAGCCTTTCAGTCGTCGGAGGACTATGTACGCACGCCCTATTA
>ENA-ORRN01001523-ORRN01001523.1-human-gut-metagenome-genome-assembly--contig:-NODE-1523-length-15966-cov-8.811074_pt1 | contig 15966 bp, 9 predicted proteins | sample MGYA00242174_ERZ509132 | MGnify/ENA primary metagenome ERZ509132 (study PRJEB26280, sample SAMEA2338671) | human gut metagenome | biome: human gut; feature: human-associated habitat; material: faeces... | reverse complement strand
CCGCCGTAGCGGTTGGGCAAATCAGGCAGACCATCGCTCCCTCGAACACATCCCGGTATTCCTCTCTCATTGGCAGCCAGAGCAATAAGGCGGCAAGCACCAAACTGGAAACCGCTTGGATAAGCAATAGCCAACCATGCCAAGGGCTGGGCATCAATTCCCGGACAGAGATCTTACAGAAGGTTAAGAGCAACTGCGCAAAAATCAAAAAGGGCGTCAGATACGCTATTAAAGTGTACATGAACGGCTTTGCAGGCTCCAGAAAAGTAACATTGGCGAAAACAAAATACCCTATCGCACCCGCTAACATGGAGATAGGGAGTGTCCATGTCTTGAAGAATTTCAACATAACGCCTATTCTTTTAATTCGGGATGCAAAATAACATCTTTCCACCGAAAGAGGCAAGAGAAACGGGGATTAATTAGGGATAAAGAGAGACGGGGCATGCCCCGTCTCTACATTAGATATTCTTACAGCTTACTTTTAATGTCCTTATCCCGTAACGAGGGATAGAAAGACGCATTGAACTGGCGCCTTTCTTCTCGGTGACGGTTAAGTCCTCAACCAGACGGTTATCCAATTCCACCAAGCTCGCTTTCACGTCTCGTCCTTGGAAGGTTATCGTTTTAGGGGAGGCATCGCTTTGGGCATTGAATAGGCGGATGTAAAGGTCATTACCTTTATAGACCATGGAGACCAACTCGTAGGCATTATTCTCTATCCGGAAAAGGGAACCGGATGTCAAGGTAGCATCGCCGCCCAAGGTTGCGACCAAAGGCTCATTGCGTCGTTCGCTTTGTGTCCAAATACGGCTTTTCTCCCAAGTTCCGGCATGAGGGATCAAGGCATACGAGATCTCGGTCGGACGGTCTATGATATAATCCCGGCCCCACAAGCCTTTACCAGCGTATTGTACGTTCAAGGCCAATGGGAAATCCTTACCATGCGCATAGCTGGTCGTATGATCCGTGAATAATGACAGACCGCAAGAGTTATCCTTGCTCGCTACATCCACCCAATTCAAGATGATATTATGCTTGATACTATCCCAACGATTGAAAAAGGTATTCTCCAACCGGCTCTCGCAAACATCGAACGGAGCATCCTTATAAATCTGTTGGTTGGCGATCTGGATAGGCAGATATACCAGAAGTTTGTAACGGTCGTCATAGAATGACTTACGAGGATTATCCGCACGGAATTCGATACCCGGCTCACCAATGCGAGGGTTTCCTGTCCAATCCAGTTTAACATTCATATCGATGCGAGGCTCTCCCTGCGTTAACCGGATCGTTTGGGTAAATGAATACTTTCCGATCTTGCCTTTCACAGCTACCTTCACGAATAAGGGCCCTTGCTCCAACACGCTCACCTCAGCCGGTTGATCCATACTGGAAAGGAAACCACCCTCATCGATAAAATATCCCCGAAGCTCATTGAACCCACGTTCATTCCGGTTATCCACGAATTCCTTGCCTCGTACGGCTTTCGCTTTCAAGCTTTCTATTACACCTCCTTTAGAGGGGGTTAGCACCAAGGTGTATAAATCATTTTCCATGCGAAACGTACCGTCTTTCTGTCTCTCAGCCTTCAAGGTTCCGGACTGTTTATCCTCTGCCTTCCGGATCGCATAAGAGGCATAACCGGCCGAGGGGACTTGCGCACGGAACAGGAGTTTTGAAATGCCGTCTTCCGTCAACCATTGAACCGGTTGTTTCTTTCCTTGCTTATCAAGAACCACCCAATCCGAGTTTCTCCATGAGACGGGGACTTCCACCGCCACCAATTCATTCCGGTCGGTAGCCAAGGTATTATATACGTACACCGTGGATTCACCTTCCTTTTCTTTCAATAAGGACAAGGCGTTATCAATTATCTGACGGCTGTTTTGAATGGTCACCCCAGTCCAATCCGTAACCGTCTCCGCCCATGTCTTTTTCCCTTGTAGTTGATTGTAAGGAACGATCCAGCAATCATGATGCTGGGACAATAGAAGCGTGCGCCATCCCTCATCGATACGTTCAGTCGGCCATTCCATGCCTTTGTATAAGCGAGCGTAAGCCGCCATTTTCTCCGCACGCACGATAGCGTTCTCGGCTACCCGTACCTCTCCGGCCAAACGCTGCATGACCTGCGTTCCCCACATCAAGCCACCTAGGACATCCTCTTGCGAGAAATGCCAATCATCCCGAGTAGTCCCGACGGAACAGTCTTGGATGTAATTCCGCCAAGTCTTATAGGCGGTCGGCGTATAATAGCCCGTCGTATCCTGTCCCAGCCAAGGGCCTTTATCCCAACCATGGCTCCATGAGGCATCTTGGATACACATGCCGACCGGGTGCTGGATGCCGGCATCCAAGCATTTATGGATGTAGTCCTCCGTATTGAACCACGAGATGGATTGCCAGCAAGAGCCGGGTTGTAAATCCTCGCAGGCGTAACGGGGGACGGTGGTAAGTCTCGTACCATCCGGCCCTACCCAATTCACCAACTCACCTCCGTAGGCGCTTACGTAGCCACCCCACATCGTATTCGGGTTCTTAGTAGAGGCATACGAGAAGCCGAATGACTTCAATATATAAGGCAGGCAACTGGTAAAGCAAGGCTCCTCCGCCGAATAGGTGGTGAATACCGCCTCAGGGAAATGTTTCCGGATTAGCCGCATTCCATATTCGAATTGGCGGATAGCGCTCTCGCCGGATGTCCCGAAGAAATAACTTTGGGCATAGGTCGGGTTTACGTACTCGATCCGCCCACTCTCCACGGATTGATCCTTAAATAAGCGCTTGAAAGCCTCGTAACCTTCAGGGTCTCGTTGCCGTACGACTTCCCATGATTCAGGCTCGATCTCGATATTGATATTCCAGTTGGGATTCTGCCTTAATTTCTGGGCGATAAAGGCGGTTTGTCCCACCGGGTAATGCCCGTAGATACCGCCATGATAGCCATCGATGAAATAGGCTTGTTGGGCATCCGCCCAACCGGCCAACAAGAATTGGCTTAATACGAATATCGCTAGTTTCTTTTTCATATAATATGTACTATTAATTCACATTTAGAATACTTCCAGTCGGTGGGAGACGGGGCACGCCCCGTCTCTACAAGTCTGTAAATTTCTTGATCTCTATCTGCAAGGGGATTGGTTTATTTTGCTCATAGATCTGGTTAACCAGATCCTGTTGCTCATTCACGCAATCCTCACGAATCCCCTTGTGCATGTATTGTAGCCAAAGGGCGCCGTTCCATTGCAAGAAGATGTCGTGGGGACGGTATTTGCGCAAGGTGTCCACGGCAGCCTCGTTGCAGGCCCAAAGCATGCCCGTCTTCCGCATCAAGTTATATTCCACCCAATAAAATTCACGCATCTTACGCTCTTTCAACCAGCGTTCCTCGTTCATCTGGCGGATCTTCATCGCTTGTTTATACTGCGGGGTATTCTGAAGAAGAGCCATATTGATACCTCGCTCCAACTCCCTCGCCGTAAAACGACCGATAAACTCCCCACCGATCGTCAACCCGTAATATCCATCCGACAAACCGCTCACGGACAATCCCTCATAATTCATCTCATCCATAAAAGGGATAACACTCAAGGCATCTGCCTGCGTATGTTTCTCATTATCATAATAAGAGGTATCGATAGGATACGGAAGCGATTTCGCCTCGTACGTAAAAGTAAGGTTATCCGAGGAAACAGACAAATCCGAGACACGGCAATTATCCGAGCGAGTCACCTTTTTCCCCGCTCCGTCTATCCGGATATCGGCTACCGGCTTACCGGCCAGACCTTGCGCCTTCAAGAAGAGATAAGCCATGACCAGATGCCCGTCCGTAGAGGGATGTATACGATCCTTCCCGCATAAGGTATACATGGAATCCTCCGCTTGCTCCCATTGGTTGATCGCTACCATCGGGCGGTTAAAATCCACGAATCCCCATTGATTCTCCCGGGCCCGGGCATTCAGGAAATCCACGATCTCCAAGATTGGCGTATTCTTCCCCGGGAAAGCGACCTTATTGAAACGAGAAGTCTCGTCATAAGGAGAGCTTCCGATCAAGATTTTCCTCACCTCCGGATACTTCTTATAGACCTCCTCGATAAGGGCATAATCCCGGCAAGCTTTCTCTACCCGGTTCCGGGCGATCGTATCCGCCCCCGGCTTCCGAAAATCCATATAGCCGACATCGTTCATGCCAAAAGATAGCGTCACCACCGTAGGCTCATGTTCGAAAACCTTATCCAACCGCTGGTAAATCATCTCGGCTACATCCCCACCTACTCCCTCGTTAAAGATATCGATGCGTTGATCCGGGAAACGGGTCATATAATACAGCCAGATATATGAATGATAATGCCCACCGCAAGTAATGCTGTTTCCCACGAAGGCGATCCGATCTCCTTTCTGAAACGGAGCTATCGACTGAGCATATACTCCTGCAAGACCTGATAAAAGCAAACAGACAAACAAAACATATCTTTTCATCTCTATTTCTCTCTTCTCTAATTTTCTGTGATGAATAATATATACCGTGTTAAAAAATATTACTATCAATAGTAATCGTATTTATCATGGATAATAATCCGGATTACTACGGATAGTAATATCCTTCCACACACCTCTAGTCTAGAGAATCGCCCGCTTACTTTTAGCGAACGACATCCTCACCAAGCAGAGGGTTCAGTTCTTTCTCACGCAAAGGTACCGGGAAAACCAAATCCGATTCTTTAAACGGATACGTATGATTAACCGCCTGATAGCCGAATAAATCAACCATTTGCTTCGAAACCGGATCAAACGCACGGTGAGTACGCAACATATCATACCATCCTGTAAACTCATAACAGAGTTCCCACGCACGTTCTTTCAATACTTGATCAACCGTGATTGAAGTCGGTCTCGCCTCATTGGGCAACGCACGGTGACGAACTTGGAAATAAGCATCCACAGCTATAGCGTCGGAAGTAGATCCACCATCCAAGGTAGCTTTTGCCTCCGCACACATTAATAGAACGTCCGCATAACGGTAAACCGGAATATTCGCCCCGCTCTTTCCTGTAGATTCGGCATTCTCATCCCAATATTTGCATAAATAAGGAACATCCAAAGTAATCGTTGTCTCCGGATCACCATATTTGGGTTTAGAAGTATAGAAAAACTCCTCATTCCGTTTACGAATATCTTGGTCATCATAACTTTCATAAAACTCTTTACGAGGAGCCAAACCACCCCCATAAGCCGGAGTAATGGAAATCGGTTGTTCCGGATAAGGCAAAAGGCCAAAATGGAAAGGAGCCCCGGCATCTTGCGCCTCACGCTGGATCATAAAAATATGCTCACCACTATTTTCGTTCTCTGACGCACGCAAATCCTTATAATCAGCGAACAAGCTAAAGGCTCCACTATCAATAACCTCCTTGGCTTTCTCGTAAGCCAATTGATAATACTCATTTCCTTTTTGAAGCGGATAACCTGCCATTGTCAAATAAACCTTAGCTAAAAGGGTCTTGATCGCTCCCATAGAGACATGGCCTGTTTTATCACTCCAATCCAGCCCGGACTGCTCCGCCTTTTTCAAGTCTTCCACGATCTGGTTATAAATATCTTCCTTAGGAGACCTGGGGATCTTCACCGTATTCAAGTCTATCGTAGGTTCCGTCTTCAACGGGATATCCCCGAATAATTGTACCCCTTGGAAATAGTAATATGCCCGCAAGAAATAAGCCTCTCCCAGATACTTCGCTTTCTGGCTCTCGCTAATAATATCCGTAGCGGAAACATTTTGAATCACGCTATTACAATTTTCCAAAGGAAAGAAAGTAGCCTTCCAGAAGTTACGAATAATGCCGTTACTCTCTTCCAAACCGGAAAGCAACAAGAACTGGTTCTGCTCATTACCGGCCGCACGAGGACGATAACTAGTACCTACAAGATATTCCAAGTTAAAAAGGTGAACTGTAGCAATCTCGAGGTCGGAACTCAACAGATCATCAAGCCCGTCATAAGTGCCATCCACAGCCGCCTTTATCTGGTTCTCTGTCGTATAATATTCAGAAGGACTCAAGAAGGTTTTCGGGTCTTCCTCTAAAAAATTCGTACAGGATGTAAAAGCCATTGTCGCAGAAAGCAAGCCACACATCCATACATGCGCTTTATTTTTCATATCTTAGTTTTTTACGAAGTAAAGATTAAACAATTAGAAATTAACACCTAAAGTAAATGAATACGTACGAGGTTTGGGATAGGTATAAAAATCCACTCCTTGCTCAAATACAGCATCATAACTCGTCACCTCCGGATCACTACCAGAATAGTTCGTAATCAAGAACGCATTCTCCACATTGAATTCCAAGGATAAACTCTTGATGTGAGCGGCAGAAAGCATACGGGAACTAAAGTCATATTTCAAGCCGATATTACGTAAACGCAAGAACGAACCCGGCTCACAACTCCAAGAATCTACGTCATTCTCATATCCATCTCCCGGAAGGCGCAAGCTAGGCACCATCGTGTTTTGGTTTTCCGGCGTCCAAGCGTTCACCGGAATGTCCGCATAAGCATTGGAGAATGTCACACGGTTACCCATCAACTGGCGAGTGAAGTTAATCAACTTATTACCATACACCCATTGTAAATCAAACATAAACGTGAAGCCTTTCCACGAGAATGTATTTGTCATATTCATCTCGAATTTAGGAGCGCCATTTCCGATATAGTCTTGGTCTTCACCATCCTTCATTCCATTACCATTTTTGTCCCAATACTTGATATCGCCGGGTTTCTTATTATATTTAGCGGCTTCTTCCGCCTCATCGGTTCCCCATGTACCTAGGCGAACATAGCCGTAAAGGGCATTTAAAGGATGTCCCTCTTCAATACGTCCTCCCCATTTACCAATGATATTATCATTTATATCCAGTACCATCGATCGGTTCATCGTATAATTCCAAGAGGTAGTCCATAAGAAATCACGGCTTTGGATATTGCGTGTATTCAAGCTCATCTCAAGACCTTGATTACGGATCTTACCCAGATTTGTCATAGTTTTCTCATATCCCGAGTTAGAAGGCAATTGTAGCTCATACAATAAATCAGTCGTAATCTTATGATAATAATCCGCCATAAACTCGATACGCCCATTAAAGAAACTCAAATCGATACCCGCATCAAGTTGTCTGGATTTCTCCCAGCGTAAATCCGGATTTGCCATACTTTTCAACGTAACGATCGTCGTCATATCCTTGCCAAAAGGAAGGCGTTTATTCTCATAACGTGCCATAGACGCATAATCACCGATTTCCGCGTTACCCACCGTACCGTAGCTCAAACGGACTTTCATATCATCAATCACCTTTTTTGCGTTCTCGAAGAAATTCTCATTGGATACACGCCAAGCGGCCGAGAATGAAGGAAAGAAACCATATTGGTTATTCAAGCCAAAACGAGAAGAACCATCCTCACGGAAAGAAGCGCCCAATAAGTAACGATTGTCAAAATTATAGTTGATACGGGCATAGTAAGAATTCATTTTATTATCCGTATAGTCTGAGCCAACCTTAGAACGTACGGTGCCGACTCCCATATTATTGTACTCAAAATAATCATCGAAGAAATTCTCGGCCCCTAGCTCGCTTTTCTCTGTTTTTGAGTAATACCAACTGGCTCCCGCTACGACATTCAAGTTATGCTTATTCCAGCTTTTATCAAAAGTCAAGTAGTCCTCATTCGTCCACGACATCGTATTTCGATGTGCTTTCTCCGCTTTACCCTTTTGAGTATCTCCATAGCCGAATAAGGTACTCGGGTTATAAGATGAATTGATATAAGAACCATCCTGGCGGCTGAAGCTAGTCGTTAACTTTAACCAAGAGGTAATCTTAAACGTACCAATCACGTTAGCCAACGTGTACTGATTCTTATCGATATTCTTACGTTCCTTTAAAATCCTCACGGGATTCTCCGTATCTTCCGCACCTGGATAATCTCCTTTACGGGAATAGGTACCATCCTCATATTGAACCGGAAGGAACGGTAATGCTTCCAATGTATACCGAGAGATCGCATTCTCCGAGTTTCGGGCATTACTAGATCCAACATTCAACATGGCCTGTAAATGGAACCATTCTTTCAAATCCCATCCGACATTGATAAATGCGTTTAACTGACGTTTATAGGTCTCCAACATTATACCTTGATTATCTTTGTAACTTACATTCGCCACAGCGGTCAGCTTATCGCTTCCTCCAGAGAAACTAAGTGAATGCTGATGAGAAAAAGCCGTACGAGTCACGGCATCCTGCCAATCCGTATCATATTTCGGAGTCCCGTCCGGATTGAACAGGTCATTCTTATGCGTAAACATATTGCTCGGATCCAGATGGGGAGCGATACGTCCCGGTTGAGCCTCATAAGCACGCTTGAATACATCCAAAGCCTCTTCCGCATTTAAGACATCGACTTTACGAGCTAACGTTCCTGCTGACAGAACTGTATTATACGAGATATTCGTCGTATTTTTCTTACCTTCCTTTGTTGTTATCACCACAACGCCATTCGCACCTCTCGCACCATAAATAGAAGAGGAAGTAGCGTCTTTCAAGATATCGATAGACTGGACAATATTCGGATCAATCTGGTCCGGATCCATGCCAACCACACCATCGACCACATATAGCGGTGTATTAGAAGAATTCAAAGAACCGATACCACGGATTTTTATCGCAGGACTACCACCCGGTGCACCAGAATTCAAGGCGATATTAACACCAGCCACCTTTCCGGCCAATCCTTGGAATACGTTCGTGGCATTCGGACGCTCCAATAACTTCTCCGAGTCTACGGAACCCACTGATGTCGACAAGTTTCGTTTCAACATCGTACCATATCCAACGACAACGACCTCTTCAAGCGCCTTATAATCCTCGGCCAACTTCACGTTAAACAGTGTACGATTCCCGACCTCGATCTCTTGCTCCGCATAGCCGATATAGGAAAATGACAGGATATCGTTATTAGCCGCATCCAAGCTAAACTTTCCATCCAGATCCGTAACCGTACCGACCGTCGTACCCTTAATCACGACATTGGCCCCGATAACCGGTATGCCATCCGGATCCGTAACGATACCGGAGATCTTTTTCTTTTGTTGCTGTACGGCGTCTTTCTTCAAGATCGTGATGTGCTTACCTGATATGCGGTAGGTCAAGTTCGTGTTTTTCAACAACTCATTCAACACGTCGGTGACTTGGCGATTCTTCACCTGTATATCCACCTGCTTACTATTATCAATATCCTCGCTCTTATAGAAAAACATGAACTCGGTCTGTTTCTCAATCTCCGAGACGACATCATAGAACGTCCCGTTCTTTACTTCTACCGTAACTTGAGCTTTTTGCGCATAGGTATCCGCCGAGACATGCAATATACCCAGTATTAAAAAAAGCAATGTGATCTTCATGATTGATTTAATTTTTTTAGGCAATAGCTCATCGCTATTCCAGACTTTTTCCATAAGTTTGTAATTATTTTTTATTAATGACTTACCTTGCTCGCTACTTTTTAGAGGACAGCGATAAAGGTGATTAAACGAATAATGAACGTCTAAGAATCGGGGGTGAGTGGTGTCAGTCCCGATTCTTTTTTGTGATCAGGTATTTGTCATAGGCAATTCGAATGTTTAAGGTTATACATCTATTATTTTGTTATTTGCTCCTCGCCGATATCAGGATATCTTTTCCGTCTTTCGTGAAAGTGAATTGTTTCTCCGAGTTAATAATATCTAGCACCTCTTGTATACCTTGATCCAAGGAGAAGGTTCCTGTGTAGCGGATGTTCCGCAGACTGTCATGCGCCAAGCGGATATTTACCCCATAGTAATTCTCCATACGTTTTACGATAGAGACTAAGGTCTCATCCTTGAAACGATATTTCCCACCTACCCAAGCGTTCGAGATCGAGGCATCTGTCTCTGACAAGAAAATAGAGCCGGTCCGGTTATCCGACCGGGCTTGCTGGTTCGGCTTTAGCTTCATACTACTCATTTTCCGTCCTTGAGCGTCAAAAGATTCCAATAGGATACTACCACTTAATAAGGTGGTGACGCTAAAACGATCATCGTTGAAAGCCTGTATATTGAATGAGGTTCCGAGTACCGTGATTTGTTGGTTCTTTAGTTTTACGATGAAAGGTTTCGAATGATTCTTCGCAACCTCGAAATAGGCCTCACCCTCCAGATGAACCACACGCTCATCTCCATTAAAAGAGGTGGGGTATTTAAAACGGGTGGAGGCATTGAGTATGATCTTACTGCCGTCGGATAGCAATAGCGTGTTCGCACGTCCGCCTTTTTCCACTACAATCTCGTTATATTCCGTATCGCCAGCATATAAACGATTGCTTATCCATTGATTCATACCCACACCTATTCCCATAGCGATTACGATAATCGCCGCATATCTCAAGAATGAAAGCCAGAACTGTTTGCCAAGGACCTTGGATTTCACAGATACGCCAGAGATCGCATCCAGCTTTCCAGCCATTCGCTCCCAACTACGCTCCACGGAATAATGGTTCAAGAACGCCACTTCTTTCCGAGTGTCAAAAAGCCCCTTAAGCTCAAAGAAGTGGGATTTATTAGCGTCACTCTCGTGAATCCAAGCATCCAACACCCGAAGTTCATCCTCCTGAATCTCGTTCTGCAAATAGCGTATGATCAGTTCTTCTATCGAATTATTAGATTCCATTTTCTGTTTCATTTATAATATATACGACCGGTTCCCTCTTTTTACTTACGTATTCTACCGTATTTTCATCTAAAAAATAAAATCAGTGCCAGAAGCACCAACACATTCCGTATGATCTTCAATCCTTTATAGAGTTGCGCCTCTACCGTACGTTGAGAGATATTTAGCATTCCTGCGATCTCCACTGATTTCTTCCCGTCCACATAAGCCAACGTAAAAACCTCTCGGCATCTGTCCGGTAACTTGGCTATTTCCCGGTAAACGGAGTCCAGACGCTCTTTCTCCAGCTCCGCCGCATCCAACCGATTATAATAATCTATCTCCTCTATCTTTAGTCTACGAGCAACCTCATCCGCATAAGTCTTTTCTATTGATTTATGCTTTAGGTAATCGAGGCAAGCATTTTGAACGGAACGGAATAGGTATGTCTTCAAGCCTTCTTCCACGGAATAAATCTCTTTCTTTTGCCAGATCTTGATGAATATATCATGCACTAAATCTTCCGCCGTATCGCTATCCACATATTTCGAGGCATAAAAGATCAGTCTGGGGGCATTCTCCAGATATAATAATTTAAATTTATCTAACTCATGGTTCTTAATAATATAGTCTTTCATGCTCAACGTGGACATTTCTTGTATTATATTAGACAGTTCAAGGCTTCTCCTTTGTCTATATACGATCATAGAAACAGATATACTTACGCCCACACGAAAAAAATAACACAAAAACAAAAAGCCCTATCCGAACTTAATCAGATAGGGCTTTCAGATTATTCTATCGCTAGATATTATCTCAACGGGATATATTGTACAAACGCCTCGATCGCCTCATAAGAAGCCAAACCTAATTGGCGATACAACTCCGCGGTAGCACGGTTGCGATCTTCGGCACGCTGCCAGAACAAACGCTCGTCGTCACCCAGATACGGAGCGCTCTCGGCCTGCGATTGATGCTTCAAAATAGCGTTACGTTTGAAGCGCAACTCCTCCGGACTGATAGGTACGGCCATCTCAATATGGTCCATTTCCCATTCTGCCCATGCGCCGCGATACATCCATACACGGCAGTTCTTCATCCATTCCTCGTCTTTCACCTCGTCGATAGCGGCCAGTACGGCATCCAGACAAACCTTGTGGGTTCCGTGCGGGTCAGCCAAGTCACCGGCGACAAACATTTGATCCGGCTTGATCTCGAGCAACAGGGCCTTTACGATATCCTTGTCGACCTCACTCAAATCATTCTTTTTCACTAATCCGGTCTCGTAGAACGGAAGATCCAAGAAATGAACATGATCGTCCTTCACGCCCGAGTAGCGGCAACCGTGACGGGCCTCCTCCCGACGGATCGTTCCTTTCATAAAGAGGACATCCTTCCGCTCCGGCTCGCCGTTCTCCACCTTCTCGTAACGCAGGTAGTTGATGATCTCGTTCGCCTTATCCTTCACGGCCGAGTCGGGAGAGTATTTCTCACATACATCACGCAAATACTCGCAATAACGGATTACCTCCTCGTCGCCTACGGCAATATTACCGGAAGTCTCGTAAGCCACATGCACATCATGATGCTGGTCGCACAAACGACGCAAGGTTCCGCCCATGGAGATCACGTCATCATCCGGGTGCGGACTGAATACGATCACTTTCTTCGGATACGGGTTAGCACGCTCCGGACGATTGGAATCGTCGGCGTTCGGCTTGCCACCCGGCCATCCGGTAATCGTATGCTGGATATCGTTGAATATCTTGATATTTACGTTGTAAGCGGAACCATATAACGCCAATAGCTCACCCAATCCGTGCTCGCTATAATCCTTGTTTGTCAATTTCAAGATCGGTTTGTCCGTCAACTGACACAACCAAACGATCGCACGGCGGATCAACTTATTATCCCACTCGCAGCTAGTCACCAACCAAGGATGACTGATACGAGTCAAGTCATAAGCGGCGGAAAGATCGATCACGACCTTGGCGTTCGGATGATTCTGCAAATAGCTGGAAGGAACGGCATCGCTAACCTTGCCCTCAACGGTCTTAGCGACAATGCTAGCCTTATCCTCGCCCCAAGCCATCAAGATCACGCTGCGGGCGTTCATCATCGTAGAGATACCCATCGTGATGATACCTGCCGGGACATTCTCCTGCGAAGGGAACGTACGGGCAGCCTCCTTGCGAGAAGCGCCTTCCAACAAGACCATACGGGTACGCGAGCTGATCGTCGTTCCACCCACGTTGAACATGATATTGCTGGAGTTACCGATACCTAGCAACATGCAATCGATACCTCCCACGGATTGGATCGTCTCCTCATACTGGCGGCAGAAATCAAGGATAGCGTCTTTCGGCATGCTTCCGTCCGGGCAATAGATATTCGCCGGATCGATATCGACCTGATCGAATAACTCCTCTTTTAGGCGAGCCAGATTTCCGGCACTGGGATTAGCCAATGGATAGAACTCATATTCCACGAAAGCGATCACGTTGCGAAAACTTAATTTCTCCTCTTTATGCATACGGATCAACTCCTTGTAAACGCTTAGCGGAGAACGTCCGCCGGGTAAAGCGATCACGAAGGGCTTACCGATATCTTGTTTTTTACGGATTTGTGTTGCTATCTCTTTAGCGATAGCGAAAGAACCTTCCTCGGCCGATTCATAAATGTTTGTCGGAATCTTTTCCAAACGGGTTAAAACTGAATGCTCGAAAGCATTTTCCGGGCGATAATACCGCAACGGTATACGCGTCAGAGTAATTTGAGAACTAAGGTTCGTTTTCATGTTTAATTATTGATTTAGTATTACAATCTTACTTGAATCACAAATATATGAAATAAGTACTGATTTCGCCATACGTTGATAGAACAAATTTATTAACCGAAAGGTTTGATCTATATCGCCTAAAAATAAAAAAGGACCGTCCCGGCCAGCCAAGACAGCCCCTCTCTTTATTATTAACGTGTTTAGACCAATGTATTTGTCTCCGGAACTAAGTTTCCCATGCTCCATACCGCACGCACGTTCAACTTACGATCCAAGATCACGATATCCGCATCCTTCCCTCTTTGCAAGGTTCCGGTGCGATCGCTTACCCCCATCAGGCGGGCCGGAGTCTCGGAAGCCATACGGACTGCATCGGCCAAAGGAATGTCAGCCTTCTGCACCATCGTACGTACCAGTACGTCCATCGTGGCGATACTTCCCACCAATGAAGAATGATCCGCCAACTTGCATACGCCATCCTCAATGATAATGCGGGGATCGGATAACGGCTTACCCTCGTTGGCTGCGCATGAGAGAGCGTCCGTAACCAAGCAAGTACGTTCCACTCCTTTCAACTTATAGACCAATCGGAGGATCGTAGAGGGTAAATGACGCCCGTCAGCAATCACCTCTACCGTCATATCGTCCATCAAGAAAACACTTTCCACCGTTCCCTCGTACTTATATTCACGACGCTTATGGAAACCAGGCATGGCGTTATAGAAATGAGCCGCATGCGTGAAACCGGCATTGTAAGCGGTCTTAATATCATCAAACTCCGCTTCCGTATGCGAGATAGCGGATAGGATTCCCCTCGACTTCAAGTATTGGGCGAACTCAAGCGCACCCGGTATCTCCGGGCTGGAATCCCAGCGCTTGATGCAATCCGTGCGTTCCAATATCTCTTTATATTCTTTCGGGTCGGCGGGATTCTCCTTATCGATAAACAGGCTCGCCGCCATCTTCGGATTCAGATACGGTCCCTCGATATGCAATCCCAAGATAGGGCCGTCTTTTTTCCTCATCATCTCCTCGCATACGGCCACCGCCTTATCGATCACCCCGATTTCCGGAGCCAACACGGTAGGGAATATCGTCGTGGCCCCATGCTTCTGATGGGCAGCTACCGCACCGTGGAAAGCCTCTTCCGTACATTCGGAGAAGTCGAAGCCCCCACCGCCATGGATATTCATCGCCACGAAACCGGGAACGATCGACATTCCTTTCGCATCCACCACCTTGGCGCCAATCACCGCTAAATCGCTATTTGTAACCTCCAATATCTTCCCGTCGCTAATCAATACGGAACCATCCTTCATCCATCCTTGCGGCGTAAGGATATGGCCATTTATAATCTGTGTCAACATAATCGTTCTTGCTTAGAATAGTTTATTCGTACCTTCAACCAACTTACCCATCGCCCAGACCGCACGGACATTCAAGTCACGGTCCAACAAGACGATATCGGCGTCTTTGCCCCGCTGCAACGTTCCCTTGCGATCGGATACGCCCATGATACGGGCGGGAGTCTCCGAGGCCATACGCACGGCATCCTCCAAGGGGATCTCGGCCTTCTGCACCATCGTACGGATCAGGCGGTCCATCGTGGCGACACTACCCGCCAAGGCCGAGCGGTCGGCCAACTTACACACGCCATCCTCGATGATGACACGGGGATCGAAAGCGACTTGGCTATCACTGGCAGCAATTTGATGAGCATGTTCAACGAGCAGGGCTTCGTGCCTGTGGCAAAGGGCACCACCGTGGGCCACATGCTCCAAGCCATCGACACCTCTCATCCTGAAGCCTACGTTGGTCAAGACGCGTTGGCTGTGGGCTCAACCCTTGTCTCGTTTGCCGGTCCTATCGCATCGAAAGGTGCCGACGGTCAGGTTAATTTCAACGTGAACACGCAAGTTCGCCTTGTGGGCTTCGACTTCCCTGTGGTTTCTTACGCCGATGGCACTGAAGACGACCTCGTGGCATTCATGGCCGCCAACATGGGCAAGAACGGTTTTGTGAGCGCAGGCAACAATGTGTTTGAGAGCGAGAACGGAACCGCTGTGGCACTCGGCTACAAGAGCGGCATTGTGCGCATCAACTACTACATGAACAAAGACGAAGTGCAGCCACTCCCTGCCGAATCGAGAAAAGGCGCTAAAAAGTAAAAGCCGTGTTCGTATTTGACCAATAAATAAGAAAAAATGACGAACGAGTGTGCAATAGGTGTTAAATTTTGAAAAAAAATCAATATTCGTTGCACACGAAAACTAAAAAAGTGCAACGACGCACAATTTATGGATTTTTTTCTTTAATATTTGGTAAATAATTACTTACTTTGCAACGAATTTGTTTGAAAACAACAAAAAATAAATATTAATAACATTCTTAAATTTAAACATTATGTCTGAAATTTCTGAAAGAGTAAAAGCAATTATCGTTGACAAATTAGGCGTTAGCGAAGCA
>ENA-ORRN01001518-ORRN01001518.1-human-gut-metagenome-genome-assembly--contig:-NODE-1518-length-16006-cov-88.551878_pt1 | contig 16006 bp, 13 predicted proteins | sample MGYA00242174_ERZ509132 | MGnify/ENA primary metagenome ERZ509132 (study PRJEB26280, sample SAMEA2338671) | human gut metagenome | biome: human gut; feature: human-associated habitat; material: faeces... | reverse complement strand
TAGAGCACAACACTTTTAATGTTGGGGTCCTGGGTTCGAGCCCCAGGCGGATCACCCGAGAGCCAAGACCTCCCAAGGTTTTGGCTCTCACTTTTTTATCCCATACATTCACTTGTGGTGAAACGTGCCTCAAAAAACATATTATATCGTCTGCTATGCCGGGCGGCCGCTATGAGAGGCATTCCCAAAACGAACAGCCATCGTGACGGCGGCGTAGCCCCGAGCATCAGGCGCCCTCGAAGCATCAGACGCCTTCGGTGAACTTCGGTGACACAAATTTAATCATTTTTCGGCCACAACACCATCCCCTGACGACAATTTTATGTAAATTTGTAAATTCAAACGAAATCAAGCGTCGCGCCACCCATCCCGGACGCTCGTCTCCCCCCTAAAAGAAACTATAGACAACACCTAATCACATGGCTACAAGCATACAGCAAAAACAAGAGCTCTTCAAAGCCATCTGGGCTACAGCCGAAGACCTGCGCAATTCGGTCGACGGCTGGGACTTCAAGAGTTATGTCCTCGGCATCCTCTTTTATCGTTTTATATCGGAAAACATCACTAATTACGTCAACCGCTTGCAGGCCGATGCCGGGGTCACGGATTTTGACTATGCCGAGTTTGCGGACGCAGATGCCGAGGCTGCTCGTGCGCAGTTGGTTCACGAAAAGGGCTTTTTCATACTGCCCTCGCAGCTGTTCGGCAATGTGCGCAAGCACGCCAAGGATGACCCGAACCTCAATATAACCCTCGACAATGCTTTCAAGGCCATAGAAGCCTCGGCCATAGGCACGGAGAGCGAGGACGACCTCAAAGGCCTTTTTGCGGACATCGATGTCAATTCCAATAAATTGGGCGGCACCGTGGACAAGCGCAACGAGCAACTGGCCAAGATTCTGAATAATATAGGCAATATAGACCTCAAAGGAGAGTACAGCGAAAATCAGATAGACATCTTCGGCGACGCCTACGAGTACCTGATGACGATGTACGCCTCCAACGCCGGCAAGAGTGGCGGCGAATTCTTCACCCCGCAGGAGGTGTCGGAGCTGCTGGCGCGCATAGTCACCCACGGCCGCGAATATGTCAATAAGGTCTACGACCCGGCATGCGGTTCAGGGTCTCTGCTGCTGAAATTCGCCAAGATTTTGGGCAAAAACAATGTCAAGAAAGGTTTCTTCGGTCAGGAGAAGAATATCACCACCTACAACCTGTGCCGTATCAATATGTTCCTGCACGACATCAACTACTCGGACTTTGATATACGCAACGGCGATACGCTGCTCGAGCCTTATCACTGGAATGACGAGCCTTTTGATGCCATTGTGTCCAATCCTCCGTACTCGACCAAATGGGTAGGCTCGGACAACCCCACACTAATCAACGACCCGCGTTTTGCGCCGGCGGGCGTACTTGCACCCAAGAGCAAGAGCGACTTGGCTTTCACTATGCACATGCTTGCATGGCTGTCCACGGCAGGTACGGCAGCTATTGTCGAGTTCCCGGGCGTACTGTACCGTGGCGGCGCCGAGCAGAAGATACGCAAGTATCTCATAGACAACAACTACGTGGACACGGTGATACAGCTGCCGGCCAATCTCTTTTTCGGCGTCTCCATAGCCACCTGCATCATTGTGCTCAAAAAATCGAAGTTCGAGAACAAGACTTTGTTCATCGACGCCTCGCAACTTTTTGTACACGAGGGCAATAAGAATAAGCTGTCGCCCGAAAACATTGATACCATTGTGGCCGAATACGCCGAGCATAAGCAGGTGAAGCACTTCTCGGCTTTGGTCGATAATAAAGTCGTGGCCGAAAACGGCTACAACCTCTCGGTCAGCAGCTACGTCGAGGCCGAAGACACCCGGCCGCAGACCGATATCCGCGAACTGAACGAGCGCATACGCCGCATCGTGGCTCACGAGAACGAGTTACGCGCCGACATTGACGCCATCATCGCCGAACTTGAAGCCGAAACGCTATGACTGCCGAGACATCCCAAAAATCCATACGCTTTTTCAACGACCGGGAAGTCCCGGAATGGCTTAATTACGGCAATAATTCGCTTGACCGAAAAAGCCACACAAAGGCGTATGGGTTATACGAGAGCGGCTTGCTGAATAGTATGGAGCCGGGGACGCTGAAATGCTTGCAGCAGATACACGCGTACATCTTCGGCGGGCTGTACGACTTTGCCGGGCAGGTCAGGACTAAGAATATCTCGAAAGGCGGATTTACCTTCGCCAATTGTATGCACTTTCCCGACACATTGCAAGTCATCGAGCGTATGGCAGAAACGACCTTCGATGAGATTATGGACAAGTACGTCGAGATGAACGTCGCCCATCCCTTTATGGAAGGCAACGGCCGCAGCACGCGCATCTGGCTTGACCTGATGTTGAAGCGTTCACTGAAACGGTGCGTGGACTGGAGCCGCATCGACAAGAACGAATACCTTGCCGCTATGCGCGAAAGCGTTGCCGACAGCACCCACGTCAAGCGCTTGGTCGAATCCGCCCTGACGCCCCTGATCAACGACCGCGAAATGTTTATGAAAGGCATTGATTACTCATACTACTACGAACAACCCGATTGACCGATGAGCAAGTTACAAGAACTAATACAGCGCCTATGCCCCAACGGCGTGGAATATAAGAAGCTGGGAGAAGTATGCGAGGTGGTCATTGCGCCAAAAAAGCTCAATAAAAAGGACTATCAAGATACGGGGTTATATCCGATAATTGATCAAGGCAAATCAATGATTGTTGGTTATACGGATAATGAGGAAGTATTACTCCCGGCAAAAGAATACGTTTTATTTGGAGACCACACGAGAAATATAAAGTATTATAATGGGGCATTCGCTCAAGGTGCTGATGGCCTTAAAATATTAACAAGTAAAGATATTGTATTGGCAAGATTCTTGTATTATTCTATGCAATGTCTTGTGATTGAAGATAGAGGATATAATCGGCACTGGACTGTTGTTTCTCCGTTACTTATTCCTATTCCGCCGCTGGAGGTGCAGGAGGAAATTGTGAGGATTCTCGACCGCTTCTCCGACTATGCAGCGGAGCTGCAAGCGGAGCTGCAAGCGCGCAAAGAGCAATATGAATATTATCGCAATCTTTTGCTCACCTTCAACCCCGCCGGCTGCGCCGGCGAGGCCGATGATGAGCAAGAAGGTAGCGTAACTACCCGGGGAGGGCATAGTTACCCAATTCAGTGGAAAACAATGGGCGAAGTTGGAACATTTATTCGAGGTAACGGCCTTCAAAAGAAGGATTTCACCGAAAGTGGTGTTGGCTGTATCCACTATGGGCAAATATACACCTATTATGGAACTTTTACCACTGAAACAAAGTCGTTTGTCAGCGAGGAGTTCGCTAAGAAACTTCGCAAGGCACAAACAGGAGATCTTGTCATTGCCACGACAAGCGAAAACGTCGAAGATGTAGGCAAGGCTGTTGTTTGGCTTGGTAAAGATGAAATAGCGATTAGCGGAGACGCCTATGTCTATAAGCATAATCAGAATCCAAGATATATTGCATACCTTCTTCAAACGGATCGCTTTCTTGCATTTAAGCGGATGAATGTCAGTGGAACAAAAGTGACGAGAATATCGGGTGATAGTTTGGCAAAGTATCCTATCCCCGTCCCCCCACTGGAGTTGCAGGAGAAGATAGTGGCTATCCTTGACCGCTTCGAAACACTGGTCAACGACTTGTCCGAGGGGCTGCCGGCCGAAATCGCCGCCGTCAAAGAGCAGTACGAGTACTACCGCAACCGATTGCTGACTTTCAAAGAAAAGACCGCATGAACGAACTTATGCCCAATTCGGGCAACTACAAGAAGCTGCTGAGCTACCGGAAGGCAGATGTAATCTGTCAGATGACGTGCTACTTCTGTACGCACTTTCTGACGCGCGGCGACCGTACTGTTGACCAAATGGTGCAGGCCGCCCGTAGCGGCAAGCAAAATATCGTCGAGGGGTGCGCGGCCTCCGCGACGTCCGCCAAGACCGAAATCAAGCTGGTGAACGTGGCCAAGGCCAGCCTCAAGGAACTCCTCGAGGACTACGAAGACTACCTCAAGGTCCACGGCCATCCGCAATGGGCCGAGGGCAGTGCCGAGTACGAGGCCATGCGCCGCATAGGCCGCGAGCATAGCGATGCAGCATACTTCATGGGACTGGTACAGACCCGTCCGCCCGAAACCATCGCCAATATGGCGATAATATTGTTGAACCAGGCCGACTATCTGCTGTACAGGCAGTTGGAGCGGCTATCCGAGGACTTCCGTAAGAATGGCGGCTTTTCGGAGCGCATGGCGGCCCTGCGCCGCAAAGAGCGCGGCCACTGAGAAGCCGGAGATAAAGTCCCTAAAGTCCCTAAGGTCCTTAAAGACCTTAAAGTCCTTAAAGTCCTTAAAGTCCCTAAGGTCCCTAAAGTCCTTAAAGTCCCTAAAGACCCTAAAGTCCCTACCCTCCACTAAAAAAAAATGACAAAACAATCATGAGCAACTACGACCTTATTTCCGAAAATCCCGAGTCGACGGTAGTCGCCGAGTTCGAAGGCGGCTATTACAGCGCCGCGCAGTACCAGAACGAGGCCGCTATGGAGGCCGATTTTATCAAGCGCCTGCAAGCCCAAGCCTACGAGTACCTGCCTATCACTTGCGAAAAAGACCTGATAGCCAATCTCCGAGTGCAAATCGAGCGCTTGAACGGCATCCGCTTCACCGACAGGGAATGGGAGGGATTCTTCCGCGAGTACCTCGGCAATCCCAATGACGGCATTGTCGAAAAGACCCGCACCATCCAGGAGGACCACAAGAAGGTGCTGCAACGCGAGGACGGCTCATTTGACAATATATACCTGATAGACAAAGAAAACATCCATAACAATCACCTGCAAGTCATCAACCAATATGTGCCCGAAGGCGGCAGCCACGAAAACCGCTATGACGTCACCATCTTGGTCAACGGCCTGCCGCTGGTACATATCGAACTAAAACGCCGTGGCGTGGAAGTCCGCGAAGCTTTCAATCAGATACGACGCTACAACCGCGAGTCATTCTGGGCCGGGTGCGGACTCTTCGAATTTGTGCAGATTTTCGTGATATCCAACGGCACCCTCACCAAATATTACAGCAACACCACGCGCGACAGCCACGTCCGGCAGCAGGGCAAAGGCAGCAAAAAACAGACGAGCAATTCGTTTGAATTCACATCTTACTGGGCACGCCTTGACAACGAGCCTATACGCGACCTTGTCGACTTTACGCAAACATTCCTGTCAAAACACACGCTACTCAACGTCCTGACACGCTACTGCGTATTTACGTCCGAAAATATGCTAATGGTGATGCGTCCCTACCAGATAGCCGCCACCGAGGCCATTATTCAGCGCATACGCACCTCCACCAACCAAAAGACTTGGGGACGACGCGAAGGCGGCGGATACATTTGGCACACCACCGGCTCGGGCAAGACGCTCACGTCCTTCAAGACGGCACGCCTGGCCTCGCGTATAGACGAAATTGACAAGGTACTCTTTATCGTCGACCGCAAAGACCTTGACTATCAGACGATGAAAGAATATGACCGCTTCGAAAAAGGCGCGGCCAACTCCAACAGCTCCACTGCCGTACTTACTCGTCAGCTGAACGATGAAAACTGTCGCATTATCATCACCACCATACAGAAACTCAGCAACTTCATAGCCCGCAACGCCAAGCATAAAATCTACACGCAGCATGTCGTGATGATTTTTGACGAATGTCATCGCTCGCAATTCGGCGATATGCACCGTGCCATTGTCCGCAAATTCACCAAATACCACATGTTCGGCTTCACCGGCACCCCGATATTCCCGGATAATGCCGGCGCAATCCGCAATGTCGAATACACCACCACCGAGGGTACTTTCGGCGACAGACTGCACAGCTACACTATCGTCGATGCCATTCGTGACGGCAATGTGCTGCCCTTCCGTGTGGACTATGTCCGCACCCTGCGTCCCGAGGACGAAATCGAACACGAAGCAGTGCCCGCCATTGACCAAGACAAAATCCTGAAAGCGCCCGAGCGCATCTCGCTCATCACCAAATACATCCTCGACCACTTCGACCAAAAGACCAAGCGCAACGCCCAATACTACGACTTCAGCAAGCTCACCAACATCGGGGCGATGGCCAAGGTCAAAGCAACGGTCGAAGAAGTCAAGGTCAAGACCAAGTTACAAGGTTTCAACTCGATGTTCGCCGTGGCATCAATACCCTTTGTCAAACTATATTATACCGAGCTTATGCGGCAAATGGCCGAGCTGCCGCCAAACCGAAGATTGAAGATTGCGACAATATACAGCTATGCAGCCAATGAGGCCGAAGAAGACTTCGGCGGCGATGAAAACTCCGAGAACACCGACGGCCTCGACCAATCCAGCCGCGATTTCCTCGAAAAATGTATCGCCGATTACAACGAAATGTTCGGGACAAGCTACGACACCTCCGCCGAAAAATTCCAGAACTACTATAAAGACGTGTCCCTGCGCATGAAAAACCGCGAAATCGACTTGCTCATCGTGGTCAATATGTTCCTCACCGGATTCGATGCGACGACACTCAACACCCTATGGGTGGACAAGAACCTGCGCATGCACGGACTGATACAGGCATATTCGCGCACCAACCGTATACTCAACAGCATCAAGAGCTTCGGCAATATCGTATGCTTCCGCAATCTCGAACCGGCCACCAATGCCGCCCTCGAACTTTTCGGCGACAAAGAAGCCGGAGGACTGGTGCTCATCAAGACTTTCGACGAGTATTACAACGGATATGTGAAAAAGGACGGCACTGCCGTGAAAGGCTATAGGCCCATGGTGGAAGACGAACTTTTGACCGACTTCCCCCTTGGCAGCATCATCCTCGGCGAAAAAGCCGAAAAGGAATTCATACGCCTGTGGGGTGCCATCCTGCGCCTACGCAACATTTTGCAAAGCTTCGACCAATTCAAAGGCAAAGAAATCCTCACTAACGACCAATACAAAGACTATCAAGGTCTGTACCTTGACCTCTACGAAAAATACCGTCCCAAGCCTTCGGATGCCGTAGACGTCAACGATGACATCGTCTTCGAGATGGAACTCGTCAAGTCGGTCGAAATCAATATAGACTATATCCTGTTCCTTGTCGCACAAAAGAACGGCGACCCGAAGCACGATGCCGAGCTGGAAGTCGATATCAAAAAATCTATAGCCGCCACACCCGACCTCCGCGACAAAGAAGATCTGATTATGCAATTCGTGTCCAATGCTTCGGCCGGCACCGATGTCAACGATGAATGGTCGAGATACGTCCGCGAAAAACTCGATAAAGAAGTCGCCGAACTCATCGCCACCGAGAAGCTCAAACCCGAGAAAACCATAGAATTTCTGCAGCAGTCATTCCGTGACGGCGAAATCCGTGAGTCCGGCACCGGTATAGCCGATATTTTGCCGCCAATACCCTTGTTCGGGGTGGCGGGAGTCAATCGCGAGGCAAAGAAGGAGAAGGTAACCGAGAAACTTAAGGCGCTGTTCCATCGATTCTACGACCTTTGCGGCGGCGTATTCCCCGGCACGGATGCAAAATAGAACGCCGGCGAGATGCGCGATAAGGGCTAATGATTAGAAAAAACGGATGTTTTTTGGCTGAAAAGGAAAATTGTTAGTACTTTTGTGCAATAAAAGCTGCCGAGAACTCCGAAAGCTGCCGAGAACTCCGAAAGCTGCCGAAAGCTCCGAAAGCTCCGAGGGCTGCCGAGGATTTCGAGGCAGATATAATTAGACGTTATGGACAATATTTTGCTCTTTTCGACACGCGACGAGCTGACGCGCATACGGCTGGAACGTGTGATGTATTTTGAGGCGGATGCCAATTACACGAAGGTCGTGTTTTCCAACGGGGTGACGGCCACGCTGCTGACCTCGCTGGTACATCTCGAGAAACTCATAGCCGGTGTACTTATCGAGAAAAACAGCATCTTTGTGCGCATTGGCAAGCGCTATATCATCAATAGCGCATACCTGTTCCAAATCAACGTCTTGCGTCAGCGTCTGGTGCTGAGCGACTTGGCATCCCCGTATACGGCGACACTTTCGGTGAGCAAAGATGCCCTTCGTAAGCTCAAGGCTCTGTATACCACGCCGGTGCGCCGTAGTGCTGCAGATGTCGAGGGCGTGCAGCCTCGTCCGGACGGCGAAGCCGTATCACAATAGTACGTCACTGTAAGGGCGCAATATATTGCGCCCGCCGGGCAAAGATGTATTAAAGCAAACATATTATAATAGATATATGCAATCTCAAAGCGTTATTATAGGCCGTCAGGGACAGCAATCCGTGTCCATCGACGATATGTCGGTGAGCAAGCGTCATCTCTCGGCCACACCCATGTCCGACGGGCGGTGGTCCATAGAAGACTTGGGCAGTACCAACGGCACGTATGTCAACGGGTTGCCGGTGGTGACGGCCATCGTCGATGCCGACACTCCGCTGATGCTTGGGTCGTTGCAGACCACGCTCAGGCAGCTGCTGAACCTCGCACCCGCATCCGCGGCAAAGCCTGCGGCTGAGCATAATCCCGAGCCTTCCGGCATCGCAGCCGCCAAGCCGGCACCTATGCCCGCATCCGGTTCGATGCCCGCCCCGGATGTCGCCGCTGACGGCAGCGTGTCCATCAAACACCTCGAAGCCGTCTACGAAAAATATCGCCATGACACCCTGACGATAGCGCGTCGCCGCAACCATGCATCCGTATACCGCATATTGCCCATGGCCGTAGGTATGCCGCTGGTGATGGGACTGGTCGGAATGTTCACGACCGACATCGCCGTCAAGGGCGTATGTATGGGTGGACTGATGGCCGTGGGGTCGGCCCTGACATTGCGCATGATTCCTATGGGTGACCGTCTGGCCGAGGAGCAATTCGACCTCAACCGACGTTTTCAGGTTGATTACAGCTGCCCGTGCTGCCACAACTTTATGGGTGCTGCCAAGCCCTACGAAGTTCTTGTCAAACAAGGACAATGCCCGTTCTGCAAAGCCAAGTTCAGAGAATAATCGCCGAACAACCACAGCAGCCCCGAGCCCCCGGAGACTGCCGACCCTACATCACTCCTATTGTTCTCATAATTCCCATTATTCCCATACTTCTCACCCAAGATTATGAAAATCAATACTTCCGCTGTCCGCCGCTTGTGCCTGTTGACTTTGACGGTGTTGTGCGTGACGGTCTCACGTGCGTCTACGTACATTGTCGCCGTCGGTATCAATAACTATAAATATGTCACGTCGCTGACCGTATCGGAGGACGATGCCCGGGCATTTGCTCAAATGTGCAAGTCGTATCCCGACCTGCATGTCGCGCTGGTGACCGGTTCAAAAGCCACGCGGGCCAACCTCATCGATGTCATCGGAAGCCATTTTGCCAAGGCCAAGGCCGATGATTCGCTGATATTCTTCTTCTCCGGACACGGCGTGGGCGGCGGAGTGGTGGCTTACGACACCGAGGACGACAGCGAGAATTCCATACTATCCTACAAGGTCTTGGCACGACTGATGAAGCGCTCGCCGGCGACGCGCAAGGTCATCATCATCGACTCGTGCCACTCGGGGTCGTCGCGCAACACCACCTCCTCGTCGCGCAAGGTGCGCCACAATATCGGAGACCCCAATACCATACTCTTTATGTCATCGCGCACCAACGAGTACTCTCTGGAAGTGCAGGGCATGTCCCAATCGCTGTTCACCTATCACCTGCTGCGCGGAATGCGCGGCAATGCCGATGCCGACAGCGACCGGAATATCACAGCGCGCGAGCTCTTTCGATATGTCAGCGGAGCCGTGCGCCGCGATTCGCGGAACAAGCAACACCCCGTGATGTGGGGTAATTTTGACGCCGGATTTGTGATTATGAAATACTGAACACATGGAAACCGAACAGATACTACGCATCGAAGACATCGCGCGTGTGGAGGCATATACGCCGCACTTTTCGCGCATGACGGACAAATACTTGTGCTGGCGCCTCGAGCCGGGAATGAAGCCCATAGCCACTCTCGAGCATCCTTTACGTCTCGACGGCATGGTCTTTGTAATGTGTCACCACGGCAGCCTGCGCATCGAAATCAATTTCCAGGAATATCACGCGCAGGACAACACCCTGGTAGTCATCACTCCGAAGATGCTCTTCCGGATTTTTGATCTTGACTACTCGTCCATAGATGCCTACGTGTTGTTTCTTTCTTCCGACTTCCTGTCCGATGTCAATATCGACCTCAATGCCATCAATATCCGATCACTGTTCCAGCGGCACACCCCGGTGACCACGCTGACACCGGACGAGACTACGCTGTTTACGCGCTTCCTCGAGTTGTTCGGGCTCATCGCCGCCTGCAACGCCGACAGTGTGTATTCGCGCAACACCGCTCGCTCGCTGGTGTCGTCGTGCGTCTACCAGCTACTCGAATTCAACTTCTCGCGCCTCAACCGCATAGAAATGCAAATCGAGCAGCCCGCCAACCGCCGCCTGGCATATGTGCGCGATTTTATGCATCTGGTACACAACGACTATATGCGCCATCGCGATGTGTCTTATTACGCCAAGCAGCTGTACATATCACCCAAGTACCTCTCAATGATTATCAGGGACGCTACGGGCCGCTCGGCCGCCGATTGGATCAACGAATTTGTGGTACTCGAAGCCAAGAACCTCATCAAGTTTTCCGGCAAGAACATCCAGCAGGTGGCTTATGCACTAAACTTCACTAACCAGTCCGCCTTCGGCAAATACTTCAAGCATCTCACCGGAATGTCTCCATCGGAGTATCAGAAATCCTAAAAAAACATAAAAAAACGTGAATTTGACCATAGCGCCGTCACGTTACGATTCTTTTTGCGTCTTATAGGTAAAAGACTATAGGGCGTAAATAGAACAGCCCCCGAAAAAGAAAAGACACATGCACAATCGAACCATCAAACTGCTTGCCGTGGCACTATTTGTGCCTACCCTGGCGCAAGCGCGTCAAATCAGCGGCTTAGTATTGTCGAGAACGATTCCACAGCCATCGTGGGCGCCGTTTGCGAGTTGAAATCCGATGCCGCGACGGCAATCAAAGCCGCCGGCGACGTCAACGGAGCCTTTACCATCAATACCTCGGACCGAAAAGCTGCGACACTCAGTGTCTCCGCTGTCGGATACGGGCAGGCCGAAATCGTGATACCCGATGGAGGCCACGACATCAAGGATTTGAAGATTTATCTGCCGGACATCAAGACCCTCGAGGCAGTGACCGTCACAGCCGCTGCCGCCACGATGCGCAACGGTCGCACCATAGTCTACCCGTCCGCGCAAGAAGCATCGGCATCGGCATCCTCCGTCGAGTTGTTCCAAAAACTTCCTCTGCCGGGCCTTACAGCCGACCCTATCAACCGCTTGCTGAGCGTCGACGGCGGGTCGCCCATGATACTCATTGACGGCGTACCCTCGGCCATGAGCGACATCAATGCGCTTAAAGCCAAGGACATCGAACGTGTCGAGTACTCGCGTATCACCCCGGCACGTTATGCCGACAAGGGATACAAAGGGCTACTGCAGATTACGCTCAAACATCGCAACGACGGCGGCAGCATCGAGCTGTGGGCACGCTCCGCCACCGCCTTTGTAGACGATTATGTCAATGCCACGTATCACCAAGGACCATCGCAATTCAAGTTATACTTCTACAACTCGTGGCGCAACTACCAACGCGTCTATGACAATACAACCCAATCTTATGTCGGAGACGACTTCCGCGTAGACCTCGAATCGCACGACCGCAACCCGTTCAATTACGTAATCAACCAATTGCAATTAGGGTATACATACCGACCCGACAGCAAGACATTGTTTTCGGCCAAACTCTCCGGAGGCATCAATCCAAGCGGGCGTCGTTATATCGCTGACACCAAAGACTCGTATGCCGGTGATTACGAAAGCACAAGCAAGTCCGCAAGCAAATACACCACCCCATCGCTCGACTTGTTCTTCAAGAAGGATTTTGACGATGCCAACAGCCTTGAAGTGCAGGCCGTGGGCACGCTTCGCTTCGAGGACTACAACCGCACGAACACATATTATATAGACCCGGTCAATCCACAGGTGTACGATGTCGAAATCGACAATACGCGCCGCTCGCTCATCACCGAAATTGCCTATCGGCACCGCTTCGGCAATGCCTCCGAATTGGGCGCCGGATTTCAGAATACGCTGTCGCACAGCCGCAACAAGTACATCGGCACCGATTATCGCCCCATACTGACCGAGAACAACAACTACGGGTATGTCAATTATAGCTTTACCATCGATAAATTCAATTTTTGGCTGGCCTCCGGCGTCAAAATCTTCCGGATGGAAAACGGCGAGAACAAACGCGACTTTGTACGCAACCTCAGCAACGTCAATATCAACTGGGATATTAGCAACGAATGGAGTCTGCAGGCCAACTTCAATTATTCGCCGAGTATCCCCGGCCTGTCCGCACTCACCGACTACAAGCAGCAGACCACGCCCTATCTGATAGATAACGGCAACCCCAACCTCAAGGTGGCTGAGTACTTCAACTACCGACTGATGGCCTCATTCTCGCACAAGAAATTCTTTGCCTCGCTGACTGCGTATTACAGCAACGCCAATAATCCGCGTACCGACGAATACTTCTACCTCGGTGACAAAAAATTCCTGAGCCAAACAGTCAATTACACGACAAATGAAGGCGCGGGAGCTTCGCTGCAAATGAAACTCAGCGGCATAGCCGGTTTCGGTGGCAACGTGCGCCTCGATGTCGATTGGACGCATACATAGGGCACGACGTGGAACGAGAATCTGACGACATTCTATGCCTACGGCAGCTTCTGGTGGAGTCGCGGTCCGTGGACTATCACCTATTGGCGCAAAATACCGTGCAAAAACCTCCACGGACCATATATAGGCAAGGAAGAAAACGGCGACGGCCTGTCCGTAACCTTCCGCCCCGACAAACACTGGATGATACAAGCCGGATGGTGGTACATGTTTGCTCGCGGCACCGAGTATCCGCAATGGAATATCTCGACGACAGCGCCGTCTTATACCGACCGATATATCAAGGACAACGCCAATATGGTGGTAGTGACTGCAAGCTATACCGCCGACTTCGGCAGCATCTTCCGCAGCGGCCGCCGAAGCCTCAACAACGCCGACAATTCATCGTCTATACTGCAACTATAGCGGCTGAAGCCGATTAAGCATAAGGCGCGCCCTGTCGTAAAAGCCGATAGAGCGCACCTTTGCGTTATTTAACATTTTGTTAATGGCCAAAAAGTCCTACATGTCAAAAAAATATGCTAAATTGGCAAGTCAAACGAACCTTCCCACAGAAACACCGAAAACCTGTATGAAACGAATCTTTACACTGGCACTGGGTGCGACCTTTGCACTGGCCGCTTTTGCCGAGCAGGGTCATATAAGCCTGCTTGGCGTGGACTATACCGTGGATACGCTGTTCCACGCCAAAGTCGGCCCGGGCACCACTCAGACGCAGCTGCGGCTCGAAGGCCCCAGCCCTCTCAATGTGTTCTATCTCACGGTAGACCGCACTACGCCCAACGTCACCATACGCGCCGTGAGCGGCACCGACAAGGTGGCCGGGACATCCCGCACCTCCGTAATGGCCCAAACCAAATCGAAGGACGGATTGCTGTACTTTGCCGGCACCAACGGCGACTTCTATTGGACAAGCGGCACGGCCACCAACGGCACTTCCAAGGTGGGTACGCCCACGCATTCTTTTGTGGTCGAGAACGAGCCTTTCCTGACATTCAATGGCGGATGCCAATTTATATATGACAACGACGGGTTGCCACACGTGCAGTATGTCAATTACTACACAGGGACGGCCGAGTGTGGCGACAAGACCACGTCTTTTAAGGGCATCAATGACCCGGCCAGCGTCGCTGACGGCCTGACGCTGTACACCTCGCGCTTCTGGGGTAGCACCAACCAAAACGACCACGCCGGCAATTGCTACGAGGTCACAGCCAAACTTGCGGACGGCGAGACTTTCATTGCCGGTGGAAAATTCAGAATCGTTGTAACCTCCGAGGCAAACACCGATGGCGACACCCCTATTCCGGCTGACGGTTTCGTGCTCCACGGCCGTGGCGGTACATCGCAGGGCAATACCGGGGCTGCCGATTTTGTCAAAGGCCTCAAACCGGGCGACGTCATCACCCTCGACAACATCATCCTCGATGAGGGCGGTCAGCGCTTGTATCCACGCACCGTCATTTCCGGCAGCAGCAAGAATGTAGGCCTGGGTGAGACCATCACCATAGAAGATGCGGCACGCCATCCGCGCACATGTCTGGGCTACACCAAAGACCGCAAGCAGGTCATAATGATGGTGGTTGACGGCCGCACCAGCGCCAGTGCAGGCATATCTATCCCGGCACTCGGCGATGTGATGCGCTATGCCGGCGCTTATGAGGCTGTGAATATAGATGGTGGCGGCTCGTCTACGCTGTACACACAAGCATTGGGCATACGCAACCACTGCAGCGACGGCAGCGAAAGATCTGTCTCTAACGGCATTTTTGCCGTACTCGAAGCGCCCGAAGACAACGAAATTGCCGAGCTTCAATTCTCCGACTGGAAGGTCGAGATTCCGTCCTTGGCCGTATATACCCCCGTGGTATACGCCTACAACAAGTACGGCAAGCTTATCAATGCCGACTACAAGGACTACTCCCTCGAATGTCCCGCCGGCTTGGGTGAGATTATCAACGACGGACACTCGCTGATGTCCATCGAGGCCTCCACCTCCGGCGTGCTCACCGTCACCTCTGCCAACGGCATCAAGGCAAGCGTCAACGTCTTCCTGACCGGAGTCAAGGACATCAGGGCCAAATATGAGACCGTGGTGCTCAACAAGACTCGCAAATGGGATGCTGAATTAGTGACCACATACGTGGGCAACACCACTATGCCGCTGGCTGCACGCACCATGTCCTGGACGTCCGAAGACGCCTCCGTGGCTACCGTCACGCCCGAAGGTTTGGTTACACCCGTGGCCAACGGCGAGACCGTCATCACCGGCGTGCGCGGCGAGATTACGGTCAACATCAACGTCAAAGTGCAGATTGCCGGCTCGGAGGTCGCTCCCGCCGACCGCCTAATGCGCGTGGCCGATTGGAAGACCACCAATATCGGTATGGCTTCCGTATCCCTGACACCCAACGAGAATGGCACCAACGTGGACTACGTCATCAAGAGCCCTCGCGGCGCTCGCATTTCGGTCCTTCCCGAGGCGGACATCTTCAGCCATCCGCAGAGCGTGCGGGTACGCCTCAACCCCGGCACTGCCAAGGTTACCGATGTGACCATAACCCTGAAGGCCAATAACGCCATCGGCGTTGTCTCCAAGAAATTCACCGACGTCAAGGCCGACGAAACCAACGTCTACGAAATGCCCGTTGCCGACTACTTTGACGTCAGCGACATAGGCATCTATCCCATACGCTTTGTGTCCGTGGCTATGGGCATCGGCGGCAAAACCAAGACCGACTACCACGTCGAAATACCCGGCATCGAGGCCGTGTATGACGAATCGACACTCTCGGTGAACGACATCAAAGCCGACGACAACGATAACGCCGACAGCCGCTTCTTCAACATCGACGGCGACACCGTAACGGTATCAGCACCCGCCGACATCGTGATTGTCGACGCCGCAGGCCGCACCATTGCCGCATACAGCGGCGTAACCGCCGTGACACTTCCCAAGGGCGTGGCCGTGGTCAACGCCACGACAGCCGACGGCGTCGTGCACGCCCTCAAGGTGGTGCGCTGATTTTGCACATGACGGACGATAGTCCTTTAATTGCACCGACATACGGGCCGCAGCCAAACACGCGGCGACCTTATTCCCATACACAGGGGCAACGC
>ENA-ORRN01001501-ORRN01001501.1-human-gut-metagenome-genome-assembly--contig:-NODE-1501-length-16155-cov-6.617578_pt1 | contig 16155 bp, 21 predicted proteins | sample MGYA00242174_ERZ509132 | MGnify/ENA primary metagenome ERZ509132 (study PRJEB26280, sample SAMEA2338671) | human gut metagenome | biome: human gut; feature: human-associated habitat; material: faeces... | reverse complement strand
ACAAGCAGTTAGAACCCGTACCCGACAATAAGACTGTACGGAGGGGAACCTTCTATGACAAGTGAAGAACGGAGAGAAGCCCGTTATCAGCGCAGGAAAGCCAAGCGGGACGAAGCTCGTCTGCGGCGAAGCAAAGAGTGTGGTGATTTCGATGAAGTCTTTTCGTTCAGACACCTTTACCTTTCCGGGAAGAAATGCTGTAAGGGTGTCTACTGGAAAAACTCAACTCAGCGGTATATCGGCAATATCATTCCGATCATCGCAAAGACCCATCGTGAACTTCAAAACGGAACCTTCAAGCACCGTGGTTTTCACGCTTTCACCATCATGGAGCGAGGGAAGAAGCGGTATATCCGATCAGTCCATATCACGGAACGAGCGGTTCAAAAGTGTCTGTGTGACTACTGCTTGGTTCCCATCTATTCGGCCTGTTTCATCTATGACAACTCAGCCAGTTTGAAGCACCGAGGTATGGACTTCGCCCTGCGCCGTATGACCTGTTACCTTCAACGGCATTACAGGAAGTACGGTCTGGAAGGAGGGGTTCTGCTTTACGATTTTCACAGCTTCTTTGACTCAGCTCCACACGAGCCGCTGTTCCGTGAAGCCGACCGCAGACTTCATGACCCGAAAATCAGGGAGCTTGCGAACAGCTTTATTACGGACTTCGGTTCTGTGGGCTTGGGTCTTGGCAGTCAGGTATCTCAGACAAACGCCCTTATGCTTCCCAATATGATCGACCACTATTTCAAAGAGGTCTGCCGTATCAAAGCCTATGAGCGATACATGGACGATGGTGTGGCAATCAGCCCTGACATTGATGACCTGTATCTCTGTATGGGCGGGTTAAAGATCATCTGCGAGAAGTGCGGTCTGGAATTGAACTTGAAGAAGACGAGGGTCATTCCTCTCAGAGATTATTACCGCTGGTTGAAAACGAGGTTCATCATCACACCGACCGGCAAAGTTGTTCGGAAGATGAACAAGGACTCAACAAAAATCGTTCGACACAAGCTCAGGGCTTTCCGAGGAAAGCTCGACCGGGGTGAAATGACCTTGGCTGACATTCGGTGTTCCGTGGACTCCTACAACGGTCACATGAAGCGAGGTCACAGCTTCAAGGTGCGGCAGCGCACCAATCAGTATTTCAAATCATTGTACGGGTTCTACCCGGACGAGAAAGGTTGGAAAAGCCATGTATAAAATCATCAAGAAGGACGCAGTTCTCGGCATTGTGAGCAATCTAACTTGGGTATGTATGCAGGAAAACGGCTGCTACGGCCTGACGGTCGAGGACAATGCACAGGGTATTGCCTTGAACGGCACCGTGTACCATGTCAACGGACACCCCGAACTGGACGGTGCTGAAACGGTTTCGGTCGAAGAAGTGGACGATGGCGTTTACGCTTCCAGTCTGACCGCTCTGCTGACTGACCCGAACGACCTTCGTAATTCTGAGCAGTTCCGTAAGGCTGTTCAGATGTTCGCCAAAAGCCTTGACGAAGACTCTGCGATGATGATTGCAACCATCTACGACCCCTATCAGGTCGATCATGCCTATGCTGTTGGTGATTATTTCACCTACGGCGTGAACGGTGTAGGCGACCCGCAGCTCTACAAGGTAGTACAGGCGCACACTTCTCAAGCAGATTGGAAGCCTGACACACTTCCCGCTCTCTACACGCCGATTGGCCTGACCCCCTCCGGCTATCCTGTGTGGGCTCAGCCCACCGGCGCTCATGACGCTTACAACAAGGGTGACATTGTAAGTTACAACGACAAGCTGTACCGCAGTCTGATTGACGGGAATGTGTATTCCCCGGACGCTTATCCCGCTGGCTGGGAAGAATACACCGGCAAGTAAAAAAGGGGGCAGGACATGAGTGACGCAATTCTGGTCGCTATTATCACGGGTGGTCTGAGCCTGCTTGGTATCATCTACTCGTCCGGCAAGTCTGCCAGTAAAGTTGATGCAAAACTGGACAAACAGCAGGCGGTTATCGAAACCAAGTTGAACGAACTGACCCGTGAAGTGCGGGAACACAACAATTTTGCAAGGCGTGTACCTGTGGTTGAGGAACAGATCAAGGTCATCAACCACCGTATCGAGGACTTGGAGGGCTTTCACAAGCCTGCATGACCCGAAAGTAAGGTGATAAAGGTGAGTAATCGGGTCAAAATCCCTATAACTTTCTCTTAGTATGCGTGTATAAGAGGGAGTTTATAGGAAAAACGCCCGATTACTCACCTAACTCACCTAAATTAAAAATTGGAGGTAAAAATTATGCTCGAAACCATTTTGCACAACCTGACGAACATTGGCTGGGCGATGCTGATTTTTCTGTGTGCCTACCTCTCCAATGTATCTTTTTCTCTGTATTACAACATCAAAATCCTGCTGGAACCGTTCAGCAAGGAAAAGCTGATAAACTCAGGCTTGAAGATCGCTGCTTTTGTCTGCGGTCTGACCCTGCTGTGTGTGGCTATTACCACGCTGCCGCTGTTTACGGATATGGTCGGGTGGGAAATTCCGGCTGAGTATGTGGATATTTTCAGCAATTTGGTGATTATTGGTGCGGTACTTATGGTGTCCTGTAAGTACATCACAGAAGCATTTACGAAGTTCAAGGCCATTTTGGACGCTACCAAGGAGGGCAAAAGCTATGATGAAATCAAGTGAACTGGTCGCCAAGGTCGTTGATATTGCCAAACACTATAAGACCCTGTATGTCATGGGATGCTTTGGTGCGCCGCTGACCGACACAAACAAGTCTCGGTATATCAAGAACCACCCCTACAACATGGCGGCAGCTCGTACCTCTATGATTATGGCGGCGACCCCTGACACCTTCGGCTTTGACTGTGTGAACCTTATCAAAGCCGTTTTGTGGGGCTGGACTGGTGATAAAACCAAGTCCTATGGTGGTGCGAAGTACGCCACCAACGGCGTACCTGACGAGGGCGCTGATACCATGATTAAGAGATGCAAGGACGCTACTTCTTCCGGGTGGGACAAGGTTGACCCCGGCGAAGTGGTGTGGACTACGGGACACATCGGTGTGTATATCGGAAACGGTCTGGCAGTCGAGTGTTCCCCTCGTTGGGCGAACAATGTGCAGATCACCGCTGTCGGCAACATCGGGAAGAAGAACGGGTACAATACCCGTATGTGGAAGAAGCACGGACACCTCCCCTATGTGACCTACGACAAAACCGTGACCCCCTCACAGCCCGAAACAGTCAAGCCCGTTCCTACTACCGAGGTCAAGGCGAAGGGTGTTGCACGGTCTTTCAATAAGGCTGTGGCAGGCACTTACACCGTGACCGCTGGTGCTGGCCTGAATGTCCGTGACGCTGCCGGGACGGACAGTAGAGTGCTGGTGGCAATCCCCAAGGGAACCACCGTCAAGAACTACGGCTACTACACCGTTGTAAACGGCGTTAAATGGCTCTGTGTGGCTTTCTCGCACAAGAGGGTAAATTATACTGGCTTCGTGCATGAACGCTTCCTGAGCCGCTGAGAGGGCTTCCTATGGGTGGTAAACGAGTGCAACCTAAGCCGAAGAAGAAAAGAATGAGAAAGCGCACAAAGTTCACGATCTTGTCCATCTTCAATCTGACTTGGTATGCCGTTGTGGTGCTGATTTTGAACGCCTGCGGTCACACGGTTGACACAGAATTGACGGTCGGCTGGTTTGCGGCTTGGACTGCCGAACTCGCCATTCTGTACGGTATCAAGGTTAAATCAAAAGAAACCTCAGACGAGGACGCTCAGGGGTGAGAAAATGCAAGTGCTGAAAGAAATCACGCTCGACAAGGTTATCAATCTCTACGAGGGTCAAGTCGTTCACGACAAAAAGCAGCTCATTGAATGGGACAATCATCGCCGTACTCCACTCTATGAGCTGAAAGAACGAACACTGGCTCAGGACAAGATGATCTTAGGTGCGCTGAAATGTGCCAGAGCAAACGGGTATTCCGGCGAAGAATAAAAGAAGACACTCCCTACCGATTAAGGTAAGGAGTGTCTTTTGGTTTGAACGAATACCGTTCCCCACACAATGTAGGGTTCGGATATGCGCTCAATGGTACACTCAGACTCCCCAAAATCGAACCCTGTCGCTTCTTCGGCGGCGGGGTTCTTTTCTACCCGGAAAGTCTTGGTTTTACAAGAGGTTAGGTTATATGCGGTAGTGATTTTATACCCGTCAGGTTCGTCCCACACTGTAACGGAGTTGACGAGCAAATCAATGAGCCGCCTGCGGAAGTCTTCGTCTTCGATATTCCCGTATTTGAACTGACTCAACCAGAATACGATTTGGTCACGGTCAATTCGGTAGACGAATTTTTCCTCAGCTTTAATCTCTTTGTTGAGGGTTTTCTTTTCATGTTCGAGCTGGACAAGGCGGTTCATCAATGTCTCAGAAGCAATACCCTTCTCGATAGCGGCGGTGATATTTGTGATTGACTTTTCGACCTCCGATAACTGAGCGGTCAACTGCGGAATGTGCGTGTCGTTTATTAAATCCTGTCCACTCTGTTGGATTGCCATGTCTGCAATTTCATCAATGAGCTGATCGGTCAAAAGGTTAAGAGCGTCATGAGCTACTATTCCTTCAATGTAATCTTTTTTTAAAGGCCGCTTATCACACCCAAGTTTTCTCTTTTTCGTGTAGCAGGAATAGTAGTGGTAGACCTTGCCATGTCTACCGGCTCCGCTTTCACCGTTCATAGAAGCCCCACAATGACCGCAGAATAGCTTTCCAGACAAGAGGTAATCTACCTTAGCCTTGCCCCTTGCGGGGGCTGTGGCGGTCTTAGAAAGCCGCCGCTGTACCGTTTCAAACAGCTCCTTATCAATGATGGCGGGAATACCATTTTCAATGACAATATCCTTGTAGGTATAAGTGCCGATATAGCGAGTATTACGGAACATGGCCTTAAAGCTACTGCGGTTGAACTCCGTGTTTTTGGCGGTCTTATATCCGGCAGAGTTAAACTTTCTGCAAATATCAGCTACGCTTTCGCCGTTGGCGTAAAGAGAGAACGCTTCTTGAACGATGTGGGCGGTGTCAGGGTCAACAACCAGCTTGTGATTTTCCACCTTGTATCCGAGAGGAATGTGACCGCCTACACTATGGCATTTCAAGGCAGATTCACGCATACCTCTCGTGACCTTTTGCGACAGCTCGGCAGAGAAAAACTCAGCCATACCCTCTAACACAGATTCCAAGATGATACTCTCAGGGTTGTCGGTAAGGTGTTCCGTGGCGGAGAGGACTTTCACGCCGTTCTTCCGCAGACGCATTTTCATAATTGCGCTATCGTTGCGGTTACGAGCAAAACGGTCGAGCTTCCAGACGATGACATATTCCCAATTCTGCTTTGCGCTATCCGCAACCATTTCCATGAGGTGAACCCGCTTTTCCACATCTTTGCGAGCGGTCGTTGCTCGGTCAACATAGATTGCTACAATGCGGTAGTGGTTTGCTTTACAGAAGGCACGGCAGTCACGAAGCTGCCCTTCAATGGATTGGTCACTTTGACCTGTGGAGCTATACCGAAGATAGAGAGCAACTTCTTGATCGCCGTTGTAAAGCGTATATGGGTCTTCTTGAAATTGAGAGATTTCTTCCTCTGTCAGACAGGAGAGGTCGATTGGAAATTTTTTCACGCAAATCTCCTTTTTAACTCCATGACTCTACCGACAAAGCGCAATCGTCCAATTTCAACACCGCCAAAAACACGGGGAGGATAGTGTGGATTAAAAGAGCGAAGGGTCACAGTATCTTCATCAATGCTGATTTTCTTAACAAATCCTTCTTCGTCATCAACAATAACAACCATAAGAGTATCTGTTTCAGGGGGTGTATCCTTTTTAACCAGCACTAAATCGTGATCGTCTAAGACTGGCGACATACTATCCCCGTCAACTTGTAACCAGAAACAATCGTCACAGTCATATTCGGGGTCAACTTGTTCATACCCCAATGCTTCTTGCTGAGCGATGACACCTTTTCCTGCGGACGCATGGCCGAAAATAGGTCGCTTGCCATTCTTTTCATAAGGTTCGGTGGTCAAACCAACAGAGGACAAGTGAAAGAGAGGGTCGTCAGTTTCGCCTTTCAAATAGTCAATAGAGGTGTCAAGCATAATAGCCAGTGGCTTTAGAATATCATCGGGGATTATCAGTTTTTTCGCTTTGCAATCTGTAAAATAATTATCCCGAACGCCAAGGTTTTTACAAATATACTTGGTCTTAAACCCCTTAGTTTTACTGAGAGTTTTGATTCTCTCCACTGTCAATTCAATATTCATATAGCACCTCCTAAAAATAATTCGCAGAAAACTGCGAAAATACCATTGACATTCGCAGAAAACTGCGATATACTCTGAATTGTGAACAAGAGATTTTGACAACAAAAACCCGACCCCCGAAAGGTTTTCTTTTTTTCGGCGGTTGCTGTGGTCAATGGTTTAATTGTCTGGCAAGTAAATTGTACCATTACGCCCACTGGCTGTCAATAAATATTGTTCTCAATTCAAAGAAAGGAGAGGTTTTGTGAAAGAGCGTGAGAAAATTCGCTATCGCCTGAGCGTCAATCACCTGTCGTTTGCATGGCTGATTGATATGCTCCGAAAGCGGGGTATTGAAACGAACGGCCCTGTCCTGAGTGCAATTCTCGCAGGGACTCGTAACGGCCCTTCTGTGGACAAGATCATCGCTGAGTCTATCGACATTCTGGACTGGTACGAGCAGCAGATCGGCGGTGTGTCATGAGCGACAGTGCATTTGCCCCGGAAGTGCGAGGACAGGCCAAAGCGTTCAGCTCACTCCTTGCTCGATCTGTCCGAGAGTTTTTCAAGGACGAAACGAACCGCAAGCAGTTCGAGAGCTGGTACGAGCAGAAGTACGGAATACCGTATCAATGGAAACCTATGGTTTGGAGGAACAGATAATGAAAAAGGTATTTGGAGTATTGGCATTTCTCTCGTTTTTCTACCTGTTGGGTGTCGTTGGTGCGGTAGAGCAGGACACGATGGCTCTCGGCGCAGGCATGGTTCGTATGGGTATCGGCCTTGGCTGCTTCTGGCTGTTCTGTGAGCTGTCCGGTGTGTTTTATCCCACCCCGCCGAGAAAAAGAAAGAGCCGCTGACGGAACTGGTACTTCCATCAACGGCAAGCGTAAAAGCTCAATCTGATTATATCAGAACCTATCACTTTGTAAAGGAGAACTTTATGAATAGCACGATTGCGAAACTCGCTGACGAGTTCGAGAAGATGGAGAAAACCATCGCTTCTCAGAAGAAGATGATCGAAACCCTTATGCCTACGGGCTATGTGGATACCGATACCGTCAAACTTCACCTTAATTCTGTGTATGGTGTCATGTTCGGCGGTCGCCCCTCTCCGAAGCGCTATAAGCTGGAAGACTGTTCTTGGGACGAGATCAATATGTATTCTTCCATCGGCCTTGCTGACAAGGTGTTCGAGGTCGGTGACACCAAGAAATTCCGTCTGGCTGATGGCTCTTACCTGACTGCCCGTATCATCGGGTTCAACCATGACTACGCTGAGGACGGCAGTCTGACCCACATCACCTTTGAAACCGTTGAAACCCTTGACGGTGACATTCCCATGAATGAGAAGTCTACCAACGAGGGCGGCTGGGACGCTTCCTTTCTCCGTGCCAAGCTCAACGGAAACTTCTTCGAGAAGCAGCTTCCCACTGATCTGAAAGAGGTCATCAAGCCTGTTGTGAAGATTACCGCCAAGAGTGGTAAGAACGAAATGCTGGTTCCTTCCGTTGACAAGCTGTTCGTTCTTTCTGAGCAGGAGGTCTTCGGTCGCAAGATTTATTCCTGCGGTGGTGAGGGTAAGTGGTACGAGTGGTACAAGCGAGAGAACACGCCCTATGGCAAGTGCAAGCAGAATGGTGAGAGGGATTGGAGGTGGGAGCGTTCTCCTTATTCCGGCGGCACCACCAACTTCTGTAGTGTGAGCACCAACGGCAACGCCAACTATAACAGCGCCAGCATCTCCTTTGGCGTGTCCTTCGGCTTCTGCATTTGATCGGGTATCTCGTAAATCCCGCCCCGTCAGGGGCGGTGAAAGGAGTGAAAACATGAATGTCAATCGCAAGGTTGGCACTGGCTTTGAAAGAGACTTATGCCTGAGCCTGTCGGGTTGTGGCTTTTGGGCGCACAATCTCGCTCAGAACAGTCAAGGTCAGCCGTTCGATGTGATTGCGGCTCGAAACGGTGTCAGCTATCCCATTGACTGTAAGGATTGTTCCAAGAACATTTTTAAGATGGAGCGTATCGAAGAAAACCAGTTTTCCGCTATGACGCTCTGGAAAGAAACCGGGAATGGAGAGGGCTGGTTTGCAATTAGGTTGATAACCGGTGAAGTTCGATTTATCTCCTTCTCTACGCTTTTGGAATTGTCCGTTTTGCGAACTGTGCTGTCTGCCAATGATATTAGGCGATACGGTATCACACTCGGAGAGTGGGTGTCCCAATGCGAGTAACTGTTGGCAATCAGCTCCGAATTGAAAACCCGTCTGAGCAGTTGCTCGCATGGTGCAAGAAGCAGCTTATTCTTCCCAATCCTGAGTACGCCAAGAAAGTCCGTATGCACTTTTGGGTCGGCAACACCCCTGAGAAGTTGTACCTGTTCCAATGGGACGGTGACACACTGGTTCTTCCCTACGGGTGCTTGAATGATGTACTGGCAATGGACGATTGCCACATGAAGGTCAATCTTCCTACACCGACCGAGGTGGACTTCGGTTGCACCATTCCGCTCTATGATTATCAAGTAGAAGCCAAGGAAGCCCTGATAACGGCCTACTACGGTATTCTTCAAGCCCCTGCGGGGTGCGGTAAGACACAGATTGGAATTGCTGTTGCGGCAGATACAGGCCGAAGAACACTCTGGCTGACCCATACACGGGATTTGCTCGTACAGAGCAAAAGCCGAGCGGAGCAGTACATGAGTCCTTCTCTGACTGGTACGATCACTGAAGGTAGGGTTCAAATCGGTAAGGCAATCACTTTCGCAATGGTACAGACCATGTGCAATCTCGATCTTCCGCTCTACCGAAACACATGGGACACGATTATCGTAGATGAAGCCCACCGTGTCAGCGGTTCCCCGACCTCGGTCACGATGTATTCAAAAGTGCTGAACTCGTTAGCCGCTCGACACAAGTACGGCTTGACCGCTACCCCTGATCGGGCTGACGGATTGATTAGAGCGACATTCGCTTTGCTGGGCGGTGTGGTTCATACCATTCCGAGAGAGGTAGTTGCTGATAAAATCGTCAAGGTCACAGTCTATCCTCGCTCTACGGGAGTTGGCCTGAACAGGGCATTTCTTGATACGGACGGTACTGTAATCGAAGCCAAGTTGATTAACTTTCTGACTGAAAACGCTGACCGCAATCGGCTGATTGTTTCTGACCTGATTGATAACTGCGACCATTACAACCTCATTCTCTCAGACCGTGTGAACCATTTACGGTATCTGATTGAGAATTTACCGCCCAAGCTGAGAAGTCAGGCGGTCATGGTTGACGGTGGTATGACTTCCAAAAAGGCAAAAGTGCGGCGAGAACAGGCTATTGAGGATATGCGACAGGGCAAAAAGCGGTATCTGTTCGCCACCTATGCTCTCGCCCGTGAAGGCTTAGATATTCCCCGGCTTGACCGTCTGTACTTGACCACACCGCACCAACACTCCGGCGTGATTGTTCAGAGCATTGGTCGTATCGCCCGTACCTTCGAGGGTAAGGGTGAACCGATAGCGTATGACTATGTTGATGACGGTATCGTGAGCATGGTCAAGCGTTACAAAAAGCGGTGTACCACCTACCGGAAGTGTGGTTGTAAATTCATTGAACAGAAGGTGTCGAAGTGAAGGTTTTGGTCGCTTGTGAAGAAAGCCAAGCGGTTTGTACTGCGTTCAGAGAGAGAGGTCACGAAGCCTACTCATGTGATATTCAGGAACCGTCAGGCGGACACCCCGAATGGCACATTCTCGGTGACGCTCTCGAAGCCGTTAAAGGCGGGGGCGTGATTACGATGGACGGACTAACTCACGATGTTGGCAGGTGGGACTTGCTGATTGCGCACCCACCGTGCACATACCTAACCGTTACCGGGAATCGCTGGTTTAATATTTCACGGTATGGCGAAAAAGCGATTCAACGCTACAAAGACCGCGAAGAAGCCGCTGATTTCTTTATGCGATTCGTTAAATGCAACTCTCCAAAAATTGCTATTGAAAACCCCATTGGGTATATGTCAACGGCGTATCAAAAACCAACTCAAATCATTCACCCATATATGTTTGGCGACCCAGCAAGAAAAGCAACCTGTTTATGGCTAAAGGGTCTGCCGAAACTAACACCCACCGATATAGTAGAGCCTAACATTATTCACTACAAAAATGGTAACGGTACAGATAATCCGTGGCACATGGAAACTATGAAATTACCACCAAAGGAGAGGGCAAAGGCGCGAAGCAAAACCTTCTCTGGTATCGCAAAAGCTATGGCTGACCAATGGGGAGGTGCTACCGATGGCAAACCCTAACGGCCACTTGGTTCACGGCAAATACCATACCCGGCTCCACGGAGTATGGCAGATGATGAAACAGCGGTGTTTCAATCCTAATCAGCGAACCTATAAATGGTACGGTGCGAGAGGGATTGCGGTATGCCCCGAATGGCTCGATTTCATGGGCTTCTATAAGTGGGCTGTGGCGAATGGCTATTCCGATGGGTTGACTCTCGATAGGATTGACCCGAACGGGAATTATGCCCCTGAGAATTGCCGCTGGGTGTCGTGGAAAAAGCAGATGAACAATAAGCGGTCTAACCGCTTGATCTCTGCTTTCGGTAAAACCCTGACTATTCAAGAATGGTCAGAAGTAACCGGTATTCACCGCTCTACCATTGTCAACCGTCTAAAGCTCGGCTGGACTTCCGAACAGGCCGTTACTCCCGGAAGAAGGTGTTGCCATGGATAATGTCTACATCTTTGACTGCGAGGTATTTCAATACGACTGGCTATTCATCTTCAAAGAAAAAGCAACCGGGGGATACACGGTAATCTGGAATGACAACGAAGCGGTTGACGAGTTCATGAAGCGGGAGCCATTGCTGGCTGGTTTCAACAACAAAAGATACGACAGGTTTATCCTGCAAGCAGTCCTCTCAGGTTTCACGCCGGAGGAAGTTAAAGCGGTCAACGATTTTATCATCGTTGGTGGTCACGAGGGTTGGGAGTACGCCCCTCTCCGTGACTGCGGGATTTTCTTCGATCAATATGACCTGATGGACGATTGCCAGATGGGTTTGTCCCTGAAAGCAATCGAAGCGCACCTCGGAATGGATATTCGTGAAACCACTGTTCCATTTAACATCGACCGCCCTCTGACTGAGGACGAGAAACGAGAGGTCGAGTTTTACTGCCGCCATGATGTTGATGCAACCGACAGACTGGACGATCTTCGTCAAGGCTACCTGTCCAGTAAGCTCACGCTAGGTCGTGAAAAGGGGCTGTATCCTGCAAAAGCCCTCTACATGACTAACGCCAAGCTGACCGCTGCTTACCTTGACGCAGAGCAAAAGCCACACTATGACGAGCGGGAATATCAGTATCCGCCGAAGCTGCTTCGTCAGTACATTCCGCAGGAAGTGTTCGACTTCTTCGAACGGTTGAAGGACAAGAGTATTCCCGACGAAGTGGTGTTCAAGGAAAAGCTCGATTTGATGGTAGGCGGCTGTCCTTGCACCATCGCCTACGGTGGTATTCACGGGGCTATTCCGTGTTACCGAGAAGAAGCCACGGAAACCCGCTCTATCCGCAACAAAGATGTTGCAAGCTACTATCCACACCAGATGACCTTAAACGGTTATTGTAGCAGAAACATTCCCTCTCCCGATGTGTATGCTGCTACCATTGAGCGGCGTGTTAAAGCAAAGAGGACTGGTGATAAGGCTACGGCAAACGCCTTGAAGTTGGTGCTGAACACCACCTACGGCGCTATGTTGAACCGCTACAATGACCTGTATGACCCTCTCATGGGGCGCTCGGTCTGTATCTCAGGCCAGTTGCAGTTGCTCGAAATGGCGGAACATCTTGTTCAGGACTGCCCCACCTTGAAGATCATTCAGCTCAATACCGATGGTATCATGGTCAGCCTTGATGACTGCGATGCGCCTATGTATCAGGAAATCACGCAGGAGTGGCAGGACAGAACCGGCTTTGAGTTAGAGGAAGACCTTATTAAGATGATCTGCCAGAAAGACGTAAACAATTATGTCGAGGTTCCCTTTGAGGGCGACCCCAAAATCAAGGGTGGCGTTCTCGTTCGTGGAATTGCCCCGGCAGGAGCGTTCAACATCAACAATAACGCCTGCGTGGTTGCCAAGGCCGTCAAGGATTATCTGGCCTACGGTATCCCGGTCGAAGATACCATCATGAGCTGCGACCGCCTGCTGGACTTCCAGTTGGTTGCCAAGGCCGGGAGTAAGTATGGTGACGCTCTCCATGAAGTGGACGGTCAGATGGAGGTCGTACAGAAGGTCAACCGAGTATATGCCACGGAAGATCATCGGTACGGAACCCTCTATAAAATCCACCTCGGTACTGGCAATCCCGTCAAGATTGCAGGACTCCCCGTAAAATGTGTCGTGGACAACGACAATCACCTGACGATTGATGTGGTTGACCGTGACTGGTATATCCGGCAGGCGAAAAAGTATGTCCGAGATTTTCTCGGAGAGAAGCCGCCCAAGCGGAACACCCGTAGAGTCAATTCCATTAAGAAAAAATTATTAGAAATGTTGGAGGTGTAAATGTGAATCATGTCCATTTCATGAGCGAAAAGGACGATTGGGAAACTCCACAAGACCTTTTCGACAAGCTCAATGAGCATTTCCACTTCACCCTTGACGCTGCCGCAAGTGACAGTAATCACAAGCTCCCACGGTATTACACCAGAGAAACGGACGGCCTGTCACAAGATTGGGGTGGAGAGAGAGTATTTTGTAATCCGCCCTATGGAAATGTTGAAACAGGTTTGTGGACTCGAAAGTGTTGGGAAGAAGCCCAAAAACCAAATACACTTGTGGTTCTTCTTATTCCCGCACGAACGGATCGTAAATCATTCCATGAGTACATTTACAACAAACCCGGCGTGGCGGTTCACTTTTTGAAAGGGCGCTTGAAGTTTGAAACTCATGGTGTTTCGCAGGGCACGGCTCCATTCCCATCTATGATTTGTATATTCAATAAGGAGGATTATTAACTATGGCTACTACAAAGAAAGCTACTGAGACTGCGGCGGTGGACTATTCCACCATGAATGTATTCCAGAAGTTGCAGCTTGCCCGTGTGCGTTTCCTCGAAGCTGGCGTGGACAAGAGCGGCAAGCACATGAAGCTCGAATATAAGTATTTCGAGCTGGCGGACATTGTTCCCAAGGCCGAGCAGATTTTCCTTGAAATCGGTCTGATGATGGTTCCGTCCATGTACGGCGACAAGGCGACCGCTCGTGTCTACAATGTCGATGACCGTGAGGACTTCATTGATTTTGTTGCGCCGTACACCCCTATCGCCCCCATCGTGTCCAACGCTGGCAATCAGGTCACAAATGAAATGCAGGCGACCGGCAGCTCTATCACCTACATTCGCCGCTACCTGTGGCAGCTCGTTTTGGACATTGTGGAGCATGACAGTATCGACAGCGGCGAGTTTGATACGACCCCCGCACCCGCCCCCGCCGTTACCAAGAAGCCCCCTGTGACCACTGAACAGCGTCAGGAAATCAAGAAAGAACTGACCGGCGCTCCTGCTGGTGCGGCTACCGTGGAACAGGTCAGTACGCTGAAAAGCCTGCTGAAAAAGCTCATGGATATTGACGCAGAGCAGGAACAGTTCGTGCAGACCATCGCCATGAAGACCGAGGGTTTTTCCAAGATCGAAGCCGACAAGTGTGACGCTCTGATCGAGGGCGTGAACAATATGCTGGCTGGCTACGAAATGAAAACGGCAAAGGAGGGCTAAAGCATGATCGAAATTGATTGCCGCAAGTGCGTCAATGCAGACTTGGAAGCGGATTGCTGTAAGCTCTACGGTAACAATCCTGATGCTGCCGTTCAGGAATGTGCCGCTGATGAATTTGTGAATTATAAGGAGGTAGACAAAAATGGAATGGCTTGACGGTAACAAAATCCAGATTATCCCTCCCAAGCGTCCGAAGAAGCTGACCGGTACTCGCTTCGCCACTATCCTCGGTCTGAACCCGTGGTCTACACCGTTCGAGATTTGGTGCGAAGTGACCCGCACCTATCAGAAGCCTTTCGAGGACACGATCTACACCATCGCTGGTAAGACCATCGAGCCTAAGCAGGCTGAGTACATGAAGCAGACCTACTTCATGAGCAATCTGGTCACACCGACCGACATTTGGGGCAAAGACTACTTCCGTCAGACCTACGGTGACTTCTTTAGGGAAAGCCCCGTTCTCGGCGGTATGTGGGACTACTTGCTCTATGGCAAAGATGGTAAGCCCACCACCGTCCTCGAAATGAAGACCTCCAAGCGTGTCGAAGACTGGAAGGATGATATTCCTGAGTATTACGCTTTGCAGGCGGCGTTGTACGCTTACCTTCTCGGCGTGGACGAGGTTATCATGGTTGCTTCCTTCCTCGAACCCAAGGATTACGACAATCCTGAGAAGTTCGTGTGCAGCGGTGAGAACACCATCACCCGTCCCTTCAAGGTGTCCGAGCGGTATCCTGACTTCGAGAAGAAGTATGTGAAACCTGCCTTGAAATGGTGGAAGGACTATGTGGAGAGCGGCATTTCCCCCGCCTTTGACGAGCGCAAGGACGCTGAAATCCTGAAAGCTCTCCGCACCAACAATCTGTCTCCTGAAACGGATATGGCGGCGCTGGTCAAGGAAGCCGAAGACCTGAAAGCCAAGCTGGACGCTCACGCCGCTGAGGTGGCCGAGGACGAGAAGCGGTACAAGGTCTTGACCGACATGATTAAGAAAGCCGCAATCGCTCAATTCCGTGACGGTGACAAGAAGGTGTCTATCGCTGGCTCTGCCTATAATTGGGAGGTCAGCCGCACTTCTACCACGAAGATTGACAAGGACGCTATGAAAGCGGACGGTATTCTGGCGAAGTACACGACCACCGAGGACAGCTACCGCATTTCCCCGAAAGCCTTGAAAGAAGGTGCGTGAAGTGGCGCAGAGTATGCAGAGATTGAGCAAAGATGATTTGCTCAAACTTCTCGACCAGTATGCCGATGACGATTTTGTTGGAGTTTTGTTCACAGCAGCTCGTGATATTCACTCTGACCAGTCCACCATTTTCGTATTCTATGACAAAGTAACGGAGGTTTAATTATGAAATTTTCCAAGTTCGTGAAGTCCCTCGCCCCTGATGGCGGCGCTATCTATGAGTACATGGACGAACGCTGGCTTGCTTCCCCGTCCGTACTTATGCTCATTCCCGATGGTATCCGCAGCGTGACCGGGTACAGCAACGAGAAAATGCCTGATGGCATTGGTCGCCTGATTTCTCAGGTCGGTTGCACCGAGTACGCCACGCTGGTCAAGGCAATCATGCCTGAGCCGGACGGCGCAATCAAGGATTGTGTCCGTATCTTCGCCACGCAGGACAGCACCATGACCCTTTCCATCACCAATGATGACTGGTCGCTGATCGAGAAGTCTGATTTCTGCGAAATCTTGTACGCTTACGATCTGGAAAGCGACAAGAGCGTACCGAAAGCCCTGTTGGTCAAGCAGTACGCTAAGTACCCCGATGACGAAGACCAGTTGGTTGGTATCATCTTCCCCTGCGAGTATGCAGAACAGCTCAATTTCCACACCATAAAAGAAGTATGAGCGTTTGTGGTGGTTGCCCCATCTATTACAATGAATATTTCGGTGTTTATTGTGGAGGTGGGTGCTTAGGTCAAAGCGCTTGTGCCGAAAACCTAATAACTCTCGTTGCTAATATAGCAGACACTATTACAAGATCAAGAAAGGACGATAAAACAATGGCTAAAATCGGACTCACCGAGGGTTTCACCCTCATTCCCGAAGGTACTCATGTCTTTCAG
>ENA-ORRN01001496-ORRN01001496.1-human-gut-metagenome-genome-assembly--contig:-NODE-1496-length-16174-cov-3.924561_pt1 | contig 16174 bp, 13 predicted proteins | sample MGYA00242174_ERZ509132 | MGnify/ENA primary metagenome ERZ509132 (study PRJEB26280, sample SAMEA2338671) | human gut metagenome | biome: human gut; feature: human-associated habitat; material: faeces... | reverse complement strand
GTCGCTTGCGCTACTTTACCCCGAAGGTTTGAACCTTTCAATCGCTCGTGGACTTGCGCTTACGGCGTTTTGTTATTTTTACACGCCGTGCATAACCGCTTTATCTGCTTTTTCAAAGACGATAGGCAAAAAATACGCGCTGTTGGCGGCGTTGTATCAACTTCTGCTCGCAATCGCGGCTATGTATATTGTATTTTACTTAGCCGCTACTCTCGGCGGATAGACGAGCGGCTAACCGCATATCCGAAGCGCAAACGCAATTATTATAGACAATGACTGTTTTTAAAGCACAAAAAGACGGAAAACTTTCCGAAATAATATCAGAACATTTCAACGGCGCGGCTTCTTATTCGCTTATCATGAAGCTGTTACGCAAAAAAGACGTAAAAATCAACGGAAAGCGGACGGGAAAAGACGAAAATGTTTCACGAGGCGACGAAATCTGCATTTATGCCGACGTTAAAGACGACCGAGCCGAAAAAATTCTGTATGAAGACGAGGATATTCTTGTCGTATATAAGCCGAAAGGAATCACGTCGGAAGATTTTTACGAACTTATAAAACAGGAGCGCGAAAACGCCCGATTTATCCACAGACTTGACAGAAATACAGACGGAATCATGATTTTCGCCCTGACGGAGACGGCAAACGCCGAACTTCTGAAAGGCTTTAAGGAAAGGACGTTCAAAAAATACTACAACGCCGCGGTGTGCGGAAAGTTCGAGCAAAAAAGCGGAACGCTCACGGCGTACCTTAAAAAGGACAAGGGCAAAGCCGAAGTTAAAATTTTCAAAGAACCTACGGCGGGAGCCGAAAAGATAATCACCAAATATAAGGTTTTAAAAGAAGACGACGAAACGTCTTTAGTCGAGGTTGAACTCGTAACGGGCAAAACCCATCAGATACGAGCGCACCTCGCATTTGTCGGACACCCCGTCATCGGTGACGGAAAGTACGGCTATAAGTCGATTAACGATAAATTCCGCAAAAAAAGTCAGATGCTCACGGCTAAAAAAATCGTGCTGAAATTTGAAAAATCAAGCCCCCTATATCGGCTCGACGGTAAAACTTTTGAAATATAAAAACTATTATTTATACATTTCCGCCGCTCGGTACAGAGCAACAACGTCTCCGATACGGCGCAAAATTTTTTACACGGAGACAAAATGGCAAATACTATGCCCGCTAAAAATAAAATAGGAAGCTTCACGGAAGGCTCGCTGTATAAAAGCATTCTGTTTTTCTCGTTGCCGCTTATGGCGTCGCAGATTCTGCAGGTGCTTTTCAACATTTCGGACGTAATCATAGTCGGAAAAGGCATTGCCGATTCTACCGTTCCGGTAGGCGCGGTGGGATCCACAAGCACGCTTTTAACCCTTTTCACCGGTTTTCTGATAGGCTTAGGCGCGGGAATCAACGTAAAAGTGGCGCAATATCTCGGCGCGAACAAAGATGCCGACGTTAAAAAAACCGTAAACACCGCGCTTATTTTAAGCGTATGTATGGGTTTGATCATTTTTGCGGCGTCTTTTTTCTTCGCCCGCGGAATGCTCGAACTTTTAAAGACAAAAGACGAACTTTTAGACAAAGCCGTTATATATCTTAAAATATATTCGTGCGGAATGCCCGCCATGGCGATTTTCAATTACGGGAACGGCGTTTTAAGCGCGGCGGGAGACACAAAACGCCCGCTTATCTACCTCACGATTTCGGGGCTTTTAAACATTGCGCTCAACTTGTTTTTCGTTCTCAGATGCGGTTTGGACGTCGAGGGCGTTGCCTTGGCAAGCGTAATCACGCAATACCTTTTCGCAATCGCGGTAATCGTAAGGCTTTTAAACGTTAAGGGCGCGCACAAACTCGAGTTCAAGGGCTTTTCCGTAGACAGGAAAAAGACAGGCGAAATTTTGGGTCTGGGAATCCCCGCAGGGCTTCAGAACGCCGTTTTTTCCGTCGCAAACATGTTTATTCAGGTCGGCATAAACTCCTTTCCGTATAAAGAAGTTACGGGAATCACCACGGCAATGAACATCGACACCGTTATATATAACGTCATGGCGGCGTTCAACACGGCTTGTTCTACCTTCATCGGGCAGAACTACGGCGCGGGCAAAAAGAAGCGGGCTTTGCGGTGTTATTTCGTCACCACTCTTTACGCCTGCATAGCGGGATTAGTTTTAGGCTCATTCGCGGTTTTTAAAGGAGACCTCATCTTAGCTTTATTCGACCCCGACCCCGAAGTTATCGCGGCGGGCATGGAAAAGATGAAAATTATGGGATTTTCATTCTGTCTTGCGCCGTTTATGGACAACACGATAGCGGCTTCCCGCGGGATAGGCAAAAGCCTTGTCCCCACGATTATGGTCATTTTAGGCTCGTGCGTATTCAGAGTTATCTGGATATTTACGATTTTCGCACACATCGGAACGATAGTTTCGCTGTTTCTCCTCTACCCGATATCCTGGGCAATAACGGCTATTGCCGAAATAATTTATTTCGCCATTGCATTTAAAAGAACAAACTTCGCGCCGAAAACGGACATCGCCGTTCTCGAAGCCGACACCGATACTCATTAACAATAAAACACGCTTTTCTCTTAACAACGAATTTCTTTACACGGAAAATACTTCGTTTAAACTATATGAATTTTATTGGATAAATACTATTAAAAAAGGAGTACCCGAATGAATTATCAAAAAAACAAAAAGAAAATCATACGCGAACTTTTGCAAAGCTCCGATAAAGATCTTACCGACGAAGAACTTATCGATGAAATTTTAAGCACAAACGTTACGGAATCATCAAACAAAAACGAAAAGGCGTCGTTCGGACAAAAAGCCGCCGACGCCGTTGCGAAATTTGCGGGCAGTTGGGCGTTTATTTTCAGTTTCGTCGCCGTCATGGCAATATGGATGATTTTAAACGTCCTTCTTGCCGCCAATGCTTTCGACGCTTACCCGTTTATACTTTTAAACCTTGTTCTTTCATGTATAGCCGCAATTCAGGCTCCGCTTATAATGATGAGCCAGAACAGACAGGAAGCAAAGGACAGAAAACGCGCCGAAAACGACTACCGCGTTAATTTAAAAAGCGAGTTCGTAATAGACGAATTGTACAGAAAACTCGAGCAGGTTTCCGAGAATCAGAAGAAAATTCTTAAACTTCTCGAAAAACCGTCCGATACCGATAAAAAAGACGACTGATCATCGATTTTTATTTTCCGCAAAACGCGTTAATACCGACGTTTACTTATCGGTTTTAACTCAGCTATGAACAATTAAACGATATAAATATCTGTTACAAATCATATAACGTCACGTGCGGGCGAGAATTTCCTCAACAAATTCTCGCCCGCCTTGTTTATATTATTATTTCATGTTTCCGCGATAAGTGTTGCGCGTTTTATTTTATCGTTTTGCCTTTAATATCCGATATGTAAAAACCGCATTTCTATTTCCGATTTCCGCTATAGAAAAGACGTATATCGATTTCAGATACGCAAAAAAATCCCGCCGCTTTGCAGCGGGATTTTTAAGAGTTTATTTAACTAAACCATCAATAATTTTAAGCTTGCGCTTTAAAATTATTTAATGATCTTAGCAACAACGCCCGATCCGACGGTTCTGCCGCCTTCACGAATAGCGAAACGAAGACCTTCTTCGCATGCGATAGGAGTGATAAGCGTTACATCGATAGTGACGTGGTCGCCGGGCATAACCATTTCAACGCCTTCGGGAAGCTTGATGGTTCCGGTAACGTCGGTAGTTCTGAAATAGAACTGAGGTCTGTAGTTGTTGAAGAAAGGAGTATGTCTTCCGCCTTCTTCTTTAGTAAGGACGTAAACCTGTCCGCTGAACTCGGTGTGAGCGTGAACGGAACCGGGCTTTGCAATAACTTGTCCTCTTTCGATACCGCTTCTGTCGATACCACGAAGAAGAGCGCCGACGTTATCGCCTGCCTGAGCTTCGTCAAGAGTCTTTCTGAACATTTCAAGACCGGTTATAACGGAAGTGGTGGGTTTATCCTGAAGTCCTACGATTTCAACGGGATCACCAACGTGTGCAACACCTCTTTCAACTCTTCCGGTTGCAACGGTACCACGACCACTGATCGTGAATACGTCTTCTACAGGAAGAAGGAACGGCTTAGCGTCGTCTCTTTCGGGAGTGGGGATGTAGTTATCGATAGCATCCATAAGTTCAAGAATGCATTTGCATTCGGGAGAAGCAAGAACTTCTGCATCGGGGCAACCCGAAGAAGCCTTTTCCAAAGCCTTAAGAGCGGAACCTTTGATGATAGGAGTATCGTCGCCGGGGAATCCGTACTCATCGAGAAGTCCTCTGACTTCCATTTCAACGAGTTCGAGAAGTTCGGGATCGTCTACCTGGTCGCATTTGTTAAGGAATACGATGATGTAAGGAACGCCTACCTGACGAGCAAGAAGGATGTGTTCTCTGGTCTGCGGCATCGGACCGTCTGTAGCGGCAACAACAAGGATTGCGCCGTCCATCTGTGCAGCACCGGTGATCATGTTCTTAACGTAGTCTGCGTGTCCGGGGCAGTCAACGTGTGCATAGTGACGTTTGTCGGTTTTATACTCAACGTGAGCGGTATTGATTGTGATACCTCTTGCTTTTTCTTCGGGTGCTTTATCGATCTGATCGTATCTCATCTTCTCTGCGTCACCCTTGCAAGCCATAACCATCGTGATTGCAGCGGTCAAGGTGGTCTTGCCGTGGTCAACGTGTCCGATGGTACCGATGTTTACGTGCGGTAAGCTTCTGTCAAATTTTGCTTTTGCCATAGTTTCTTTCCTCCAATTTGATTAGATTTGGTTGTTTTTTATTTTTTTATTTTTTGTATTATATACCTTTCGGTAAAATAACCTTTGATTTTATCGGTTACGCCGATAACCCGCGGCAGTTTACAGGCTGTATTTTGAAGCTCGGCTAACAGCGCCGAACCCCGAAACGTCCCTCTGCCGGAATATCTCCGCCGCGGCGGGAAAAACCCGCGCGCAAGAATATATTATATAATAATGATTATCGAAATCAGTCGTCGTGCTTAACAGCTCTTTCTCCGATGATCTTCTCGGAAATAGACTTCGGACACTCGTTGAAGTGATCGAACTGCATCGTGAACTGACCTCTGCCCTGCGTTCTCGAACGAAGCTCGGTTGCATAACCGAACATTTCGGAAAGCGGAATGAAGGAATCGATAACCTTGGATCCGTTTCTGTCTTCCGTACCGAGAATGGTACCGCGTCTCGACGAAACGTTACCCATAAGGTCGCCGAAGTAATCTTCGGGAGTTACGATTTCAACCTTCATGATAGGCTCTAAAAGAACGGGGTTAGCTCTCTTCATACCGTCCTTGAAAGCAAGCGAACCTGCAATCTTGAACGCCATTTCGGACGAGTCGACTTCGTGATAAGATCCGTCGTATACGGTAGCTTTGAAATCGACCATTTCGTATCCCGCAAGGAAACCGTTCTTGGCAGCTTCTTCGATACCCTTTCTGACAGGTTCGATATATTCCTTCGGAATGGATCCGCCGACGGTTTCGTCCACGAATTCGAATCCCTTTCCGGGTTCCAAAGGCTCGAATCTGACTTTACAGTGACCGTACTGACCTTTACCGCCGGACTGTCTCTTGTACATTCCTTCGGCGTCGACGGCTTTTCTGAACGTCTCTTTATAAGATACTTGCGGCTTACCGACGGTAGCTTCTACCTTGAATTCTCTGAGCAATCTGTCAACGATGATTTCGAGGTGAAGTTCGCCCATTCCGGCGATAATCGTCTGTCCCGTTTCTTTATCCGTATAGAACTTGAAGGTGGGGTCTTCCTCCGCGAGCTTCAAAAGCGCGAGGGTCATTTTTTCCTGACCCGCTTTCGTCTTAGGCTCGATTGCAACCTGAATAACGGGTTCGGGGAATTCCATCTTCTCGAGGATGATCGGGTGATCTTCGTCGCAGAGCGTGTCGCCCGTCGTAGTATCTTTAAGACCTACGATAGCGCAGATATCTCCCGAATAAATCTGATCGATTTCCTCTCTGTGGTTAGCGTGCATAAGGACGAGTCTTCCCACTCTTTCCTTCTTGCCTTTCGTAGCGTTGTATACATACGAGCCTGCGGATAAAGTACCCGAGTATGCTCTGAAGTATGCAAGCTTACCTACGAACGGATCGGCTACCATCTTGAATGCAAGACCTGCGAACGGCTCATCGTCGTCCGTCTTTCTTATTTCTTCTTCGCCCGTGTCGGGGTTGATTCCCTTAACGTGATCTACGTCGATGGGGCTGGGGAGATAATCAACGATAGCGTCGAGAAGGTGCTGAACGCCTCTGTTCTTGTAGCTCGAGCCGCAAAGAACGGGGTTCATCTTCATCGAAAGCGTACCTTTTCTTATGGCTTTCTTCATTTCTTCGGGAGTAAGTTCGCCCGTTTCGAAGAATTTCTCCATAAGTTCGTCGTCCTGCTCCGCGCAAGCTTCCATAAGAGCTTGTCTCGCTTCGGCTGCCTTGTCGGCATATTCCGCGGGGATAGGTCCTACCGTGAAATCTTTACCGAGGTCGTCGTGATAAATAATCGAGTCGTTAGCGACAAGGTCGATTATTCCGCAGAACGTATCTTCTTTACCGATGGGAAGACAGATCGGAATTGCGTTGGCTTTAAGTCTGTCTCTCATCATCTGTACGGCGTTATCGAAATTCGCGCCGTTGATATCCATTTTGTTTACGTATGCGATACGGGGAACGTGATATTTGTCTGCCTGACGCCAAACGGTTTCGGACTGAGGCTCTACGCCGCCCTTCGCGCAGAACGTTGCGACGGCACCGTCCAATACTCTCAGCGATCTTTCGACTTCGACGGTGAAATCGACGTGTCCCGGGGTATCGATGATGTTTATTCTGTTACCTTTCCAGAAGCATGTGGTTGCGGCAGAACAGATGGTTATACCTCTTTCCTGCTCCTGAACCATGAAGTCCATCGTAGCCGCGCCGTCATGAACTTCGCCGAGCTTATGGGTCTTTCCCGTGTAGAAAAGGATACGCTCGGTCGTAGTGGTTTCACCCGCGTCGATGTGCGCCATGATACCGATGTTTCTGGTATGTTGTAAGTCGTATTGTCTTGGCATAAATGTAAATTTACTCCTTAATTATCGAAAAAACCCGTAAGGCCCGGAAATTTTGCCGATATAAGCAAAATCCTCGCCTAAGCCGGAATTACCAGCGGTAATGAGCAAACGCCTTGTTTGCTTCCGCCATTCTGTGAGTATCTTCCTTCTTCTTTACGGCACCGCCCGCGTTGTTGTATGCGTCCATAAGTTCGGACGCGAGCTTGTTGCTCATGTCGCGGTCGCTTCTCTTTCTCGCGCTTGCAACGATCCAACGGATTGCGAGAGTTTGTCTTCTCTCGGGTCTGATTTCGATAGGAACCTGATAGTTGGATCCGCCTACTCTTCTCGCTTTAACTTCGAGAAGGGGCATTACGTTGTTCATCGCCTGGTTGAATAAGTCCATAGGCTCGACGCCGAGCTTTTCGGACGACTTCGTCAAAGCGTCGTATACGATGGTCTGCGCGGTACCTTTCTTACCGTCAAGCATAACCTGATTGATAAGTTTGGTAAGCACTTTGTTGCCGTATATAGGATCGGGTAAAACGTCCCTTTTGGGTACATTACCTCTTCTTGGCATAATGGTTGTCCTCCTTTAAATTTTTTAGGGTATAATAAATATAACCCGTGTACAGCTATCGCTCTTAAACCGCTCGATTTACCTTGCGGGAGCGAACCTTCCGACGTTCGAAACGTCGTACTGCCTACTCTTCGGGCGTTTCAGAATCTCCGCCATAAGTAGGATTTGTGATTTTGCAAATTCTAATTTAATTTAAAAGTTTAAGTTAAATTACTTGGGGCGTTTCGCGCCGTATTTGCTTCTTGCCTGTTTTCTCTTCGCAACGCCTGCGGTATCGAGCGTGCCGCGGATGATATGATATCTTACGCCGGGCAAATCTCTAACTCTTCCGCCGCGGATAAGCACGGAGCTGTGTTCCTGAAGGTTGTGACCTTCGCCGGGAATATACACCGTTCCTTCCTGCTTGTTCGTGAGACGAACTCTCGCGATCTTACGAAGCGCCGAGTTAGGCTTTTTGGGGGAAGTCGTAGTGACGGAAAGGCATACGCCTCTCTTCTGCGGGCAATGATTCATGATAGGAGTCTTGCACTTGTCCTGCGCCGTAACTCTGCCTTGCTTGATAAGTTGGTTGATGGTTGGCATTTTTTTACCTCCTTATAGATTTGGATATTCTGAAAACGGACCCTAACCCGTTTAAAGAAAGCATAATAAAGGTATTATCCGCACAAGTTTGCATACCTTTACGGATAATCACCGATTCAGTATATCATTTTTAAATCGTTTCGTCAACTTTTTTTAGGGCGTTTATCGGGCAAATTGCATAATTTTTATAAATTATTACGGATTTTGCCGCAGATATTTACAACAAACGTCCGCCGCCCGTCAAAAGCCTAGATACGGCTTCGATAAACGAAAGAAATCAGAGAGCCGAAAGTATGGCTTTCGCGACGTGTTCGGCAAGCCTTTCGCTTCCCGCTTCGGTATAATGAACTCCGTCGTCCGTCCTCATTTCGTTCGGAAGGTTCGCGCTTACCGCGTAAAGATCGTTCACGCCGTAACCGTATTTGCCCGCGATGAATTTTACCACTTCGTTTCTGCGAAGAATTATTCCCGTTTGCTTATAATCTATTCTCGCGTTGCCCGTTTCCTTGACTATCGTCGACGTGGCGAGGATAACTTTTCTGTTTTTGCCTATTTCTTTAAGCAGTTTTTCTATCCCCTCGCCATAAACCCTATCGGTCATGTGCCAGCCGTGCAAACCGTGATTGAAATGTATGAGCGCGTAATCGGAATCGGCTGCAAGCCCTGCCGCGGCGCCCGTATAAACCTTCGAATCGACTGCGTAAGACATGGCTATGTAATCCACGTAACACTTACCCTCGAGCTTGTCTTTGACATACTCGTAATAAGCGCGCGTAATACTGTCGCCGACGAGCAGAACCCTCGGCAAATCTTTATTGGCGGTGCGGTCGCACCAGGTCTGAATCCACTCGAATTCTTCTTTCATAAAAACATCCTACTCCATTTATTTCCGACCGATTTAAAACAGAAATCGCACCGAAGCCGTCTTTTTGGCGTTTCACGGCAAATCCGCTTATGATTTTAAAGTATTTCCATTCCTTTCAGAAGAACTTTGTAAGGTCCGCCGTAGTTTTCGAAAACCCTCGTCTTGTCGGAAAGGCGGATGTTCGCAAGCACTTCGGAAAGCCTGCCGCTCATCGAAATTCCCGTAAGGGGAACGATCTTTTCGCCGTCGTGATAATAAGCGAGCCTTATTTCGCCGCCTATGTAATCGTTGTAAAGGTCGAGCTGCAAGCCCGAAAGCGAAACGCATTCGAGATAAGGAGCTTTCAGGAGTTCTTCGTCCGTGAGCGTTCCCTTTTCAACCTCGACGCATCTGAGATTGCCCGTCGGCTTTTCGCCGAGGTATTCGGCAAATCTGTTCGCGCCGAACATTCCGACGACCTTACCGTTTTCTATAATCTTCCTGTCGGCGAGCGTAACGCCGTCCGCGTCGAAGGCGGCGGAAAATCTGCTGCCTTTGATTTCGCCTTTCATCGTAAGGTTTATCTTATCGCCGTCGCCCTTTTGCAAATCGTCGCCGATTTTATGAAGCGCGGAATGAGAATAAGCCGCCGAATAATTGAGGTCGAAAGCGATTTCGGTAAAAAGTTCGCCCGCTTCCTTGGCGTTTAAAACCACGGGGACGTTTATCTTTCCTTCGGGTTTTTTCGCGCGTTTACGGTCGCGCACCTCTTTCATCTTTTCTTCTATTTCTCTCGTGACGTCGTTTTCGTCGAACTCGGTGAAACAATACGCTTCGTAAAGCTCGACCGATTCCCCGCCCTCGTTCCAGGTGGGGATAGCTTCAACCATGGCGTCGTATTTTATCTCCGTCGCGTCCACGCCCCTGCCGTTTAACACCGACGAAACGTGCTTATATACGAAAACTTCGAGCGCGTTTATCGAGCCGCCCTCGAATTTATCGGCTTTGAAAACGGCGTCGGCAATTTTCGCCGCAAGTTCTTTCGGGTCGTATTTTTCGAAATCGGAAGCGACTTTTCTCTCGATTTTTTCGCCGCGCGGGATATCGTAAGGCTCGTTGAAAACGAGTTTTGCCCTTTCCGCCGCGGCGGTTATTTTGTTTCTGATTTCTTCTTCGTTCATCGAAGAATAGACGGGGAAGGACGATTCGCCCTTCTTGCCGTCGTGATCGACGTAAACGGTAACCGTCACGTCGCGTGTGTCGGTATGTCTCGCCGTTTCGAGCTTTCTGTGAACGAAAAAGAGTTCGTCCGACGTCGTTTCCGTCGAGTTGATTTTATAATCGGAGACTCGTTTGTTCGCCCCGATGAGTTTTTTAAGTTCGGAAATCTGTATTTTCATGCGAGTTTACACCTCACTTTGAGCGCGGGTCCGCCGTCCGAAACCCTTACCCATTCTTTGTAACCCTTGCCGCACTGCCCCGCGCCGATAACGCTCAGTCCGTCCGAAACCATGGTTATCGATTTTAAAAGTTCGGGGACGCTTCCGCTCATAACGACGGGCGAAACGTAATTTTCGGTAAGCTTGCCGTCGATTATTTCTATTCCGTATTCCGCAGTGCATTGTATCTGCCAGTTCTTCGGGTCTTCCATGCCGTTGTTGGTTTCAAAAAGCATGTAACCGTGTTTAACGGAAGCAATCATATCCTCAAGCTTATCGGAACCCGCCTCGAAAAAGGTGTTGGTCATTCTCGTGTACGCCTTTCTCTTGTAGCTCTCTCTTCTGCCGTTGCCCGTGGGGATTGCGTTAAGCTCGCTCGCCGAAACGAGATCGCACATACCCGAGACGAGTATGCCGTTTTCGATTATCTGAGTGTCGCCCGCCAAAACCCCGTCGTCGTCGAAGAAATAAGAAGCCGCGGAAAGGGTTGCCGCCGCGCCGTCCTTCATGTTGCATACGGGGGAGGCAACGTATTTGCCGACGTATTCTTTTGCCAAAGCTCTGTCTTTAACGAACTGATCCATCTCCACGCCGTGACCGAACGCCTCGTGCGCGATAAGCCCCGAAATGGAACTGTCGGTTATAACGTCGTAAATCCCCGGCTTTATCGGTTCGGCTTTAACGAGGTGTTCCGCCTTGTCGATAAGTTTATCGAGTTTGGCGGGAAGAGCTTCGAAAACCTCCGCAATCTTCGTCGAGTACGCGTCTTCTCTCGCGCGCACCGTTTTGCCGTCCTTATAAACGGCGATCGCCATAGCGTTAACCCAGCCGTAACTCTGGTCGAGTTCTCTGTTTTTCGAAACGAACAGTTTCGAAACCGAAAAGGGCTGAACGTACCCTATCGCGTTGACGACCTTGTCGCTTCTCCTTTTGATTTCGTCTTTGATTTTCACGCAGAAATCCAGAAGGTCTTTATCTCCGAACTCGTCGAAATCGGTTTGCCTTGCGAACGAATCTTTCAAAGGTTCGTCCAGGGGTTCTTCGGGCGATATCTGCCTGCCGTCGAGTTCTTTCGCCGTTTTAACTTCCGCCGCTATTTTATCGGCAAGCGCGCGTATATCTCCCGTTATATCGTCGAGCGAATATTCGAAATAAGCTCCGCCCTTCCACATTTTAACGACGAAGCCGCATTCGCCCGCGCCGTCTCTGACGGACGACGAACGAAAATCAGCCGTACAAAGCGTCATCCTCAAGTCCGTGCCGAGTACGCTTACGTAAGAAAAGCTATCCGAAAGCTCATTGACGAGCTTTTTCATCGCTTCTCTTTTACTTTCGAGAAATTCCGAAAATGCCATATCTTTTTCTCCTTGGCATATGCCTGTCCGACGGTTTTCCGCCCGGCAGCCTCGTAAAACGCTTGCCGCCCCGCAAAAAACCGACTTTTTACTATCTTTTCTCTCATTATATATTGAATAAAATTCTTTGTCAATTCAATATAACGAAATTTCGGCAATTTCACACGGTTTTTGTCTTAAAACCCGCCGTTTTTCTCAGCCGCAGGCGATTGCTCTTTCCTCGGAAAACGCCGAAATTTTTCAAAAAACAACCGTTAAACGAAAAAAATTGGCGATAATCGACTTATAGCGCGACTTTTGCATCGCGATTGCGTTTTTTGTCGGCTTTCGGAACAAAATTCTTCGGCAAGACGTTTTATATCGTTCCGTCAATCGACAAAAAAAATCAAACCGAGGGAAAATTTCAGACCGCAAAACGGGATTCTCCCGATCGGAGAGCGGGATTTCAGGGCATTCTACGCAAAACGGAACGCCGTCTCCGATATTTATAGGGGTTTCTCGAATAAATTTCCCTTTTTCGGTTGATTATTTTTTGCGGGTATCTTATACTGAGAATGAAAAATCCCCCGACCGATGATGGCGGGGAGCGAAAATTCCGACGTAAAGACACGTCGGACGGAGGTTTGACATGATAGCTTGCATTGTCTGCGATATTCTGGGAGAGAAGAACAACGGAACTACACTCGCCGCAACCAACCTTATCGATTATCTCAGATCCAAGGGACACGAGGTCCGCGTGGTCTGCTGCGACAAGGACAAGAACAATCTCGAAAACTATTACGTAACGCCCACTCTCAATCTCGGGAAATTCTGCAATAAAATTCTCGAAAAGAACGGCGTAACCCCCGCAAAGGCGGATGAGAGCGTTCTGAGAAAGGCGATAGAAGGCTCGGACGTCGTTCACCTTCTCATTCCGTTTTTCCTCGCAAGAAAAGCGGTAAAAATCGCAAAAGAATTAAACAAACCCCTCACCGCAAGTTTCCATTGCCAGGCGGAAAACGTTACGGCGCACGTGTTCATGATGAATTTCCCGCTCGCAAACACGCTTGTCTATAAGAATTTTTATAAGCATGTGTATCAATACTGCGACATTATTCATTACCCCACGACTTTCATACGCGACGTTTTCGAAAAAGAAACGCATAAAACGAACGCCGTGGTTATTTCAAACGGCGTTAACGAACAGTTTTACAAAGACGTTCCGCCCAATCGTATAAGCGATAAATTCACGATCGTATGCACGGGCAGATACAGCAAAGAAAAAGCTCAGCAACTGCTTATAAAAGCGGTGGCGAAAAGCAAACATCGCAACGACATCAAGCTCGTGTTCGCGGGCGCGGGACCTTACGAAAACAGCCTTAAAAAACTTTCGGCAAAATACGGAACGGACGCCGAGTTCAGGCTTTTCCCGAGAGACGAACTTCTTTCTCTTCTCCACGGGGCGGATCTTTACGTCCACACCGCCATTATAGAAATCGAAGCGATAGCGTGCCTGGAAGCGATCGTTTCGGGGCTTATACCAATCATAAACAACTCACCGAGAAGCGCGACGAAAGCTTTCGCGCTGGACGGAAACAATCTTTTCAAATTAAACGATACGAACGACCTTGCCGCCAAAATAGACTTCTGGTATGAACACCCCGAGCTTATTAAAGAGTATAAAGCCCGCTATAAGTCGATTATCGCCAATTTCGACCAGAAAGAATGCATGCACAAAATGGAGGAAATGCTTCTCTCGGCAATAGAGATGAAGAAGAATCAGACAAAAAACGATGAGCAGAAACAATAAAACAAGATACTATAAAGACGAGCTTAACGACGATTTCGCGAGCAACGAAATCAAAACAAAAGAACTTCCCTCCGATTATACTTACGAAAAGAAAAGTCTTTTATGGAAGTTAAGTTCTTTTCTTCTGTACTACTTTTTTGCGGTACCCGTCGTAACGATTTACAACAAACTCGTTCACGGCGAAAGGATAAAAAACAAAAAAGTATTAAGAGCTTATAAAAGAAAAGGATATTATCTTTACGGCAACCACACCATGGAAGCGGCTGACGCGTTCACCCCGGGAAGAGTAGCCTTTCCGCATAAGGCGAATATAATAGTCAGCCCCGACGCCGTTTCTCTCCCCGTCGTTTCGTCCGTCGTTCAGATGCTCGGAGGAATCCCTATCGCAACGACGGTCGGCGGAATGCGCAAATTCACCGCCGCGATTTCCGATTACTCGAAGAAAAACAAAGTAATCATGATTTACCCCGAAGCGCATATCTGGCCGTATTACACGGGCATCCGCCCTTTCAAGGACGTTTCGTTCAAATACCCCGCCAAGGAAAACAAGCCCGTTTTTTGTTTCACGAGGGTTTTCAGAAAAAGATTTTTGCGCAGTCGCCCGGGCGTAACGGTATATATAGACGGTCCGTTCTTCCCGAAAAGCGATTTATCGGTTAAAGAAAATCAGAAATACCTGAGAGACGAGGTTTACGAAACGATGGTTAAACGATCCAAGGCGAGCAACGTGGAATATATCAGATACGTTAAACTCTCCGAGGGCAAAAGCGGAGCGGAAAACCGCACCGCCACCGCCTGAAAAACAAAAATTTACTTTTGCGCGCCGTTAAATCCTTTCGGGATTTAACGGCGCATTTTAAGAGAAGGCGCAAAGATAAAAAAATCGTCAAGCCGTTCCCAATCACTTGCAAATCGGGGAAAAATAGTATATACTAAGTTTGTATATATATGGGAATGACTCGTCTTCCCGAAAAAAGTTTTAAAGAGGAAAAAGAAATGCTCGATATAAAGCTTATCACCGAAAATCCCGAACTCGTTAAGGAAAGGCTTGCAAAGAAAGGTTGCATAGTCGATTTTACAGAAATTTTAAAGCTCGACGCCGCGAGAAAGAAACTCATGAGCGAAATCGAGGCTTTGAAAGCCGAAAGAAACAAAGTTTCGGCGGAAATCCCGAAGTATAAAAAGGAAGGCAAGCCCGTTGAAGAAATTTTCGCGCGCATGAGAGCCATAGGCGACGAAATTACCGAAGGCGACGCGAAAATCAACGCATACCAGCAGGAAATCACCGATTTCATCGCAAAACTTCCCAACATGCCCGACGACGACCTTCTTCCCGGCGAAAAGGAAAACAATAAAGTAATCAAAGTTTTCGGCGAAAAACCCGAATTCGATTTTAAACCCAAAAATCACGTCGATCTCTGCACCGACCTCGGCATCATCGATTACGAAAGAGGGGTTAAGCTTTCGGGTAACGGCTATTGGATTTACCGCGGAGACGGCGCAAGGCTCGAATGGGCGCTTCTTAACTACTTCGTCGCAACTCACCTTAAAGACGGTTACGAAATGATTCTTCCCCCGCACATGCTCGGCTACAACTGCGGATTCGGCGCGGGACAGTTCCCCAAATTCACCGACGAAGTTTATTGGGTTGACAGCGAGGACGGTGAAAAGAAAAAGGCGAAATTTATGCTCCCCACCGCCGAAACGGCACTCGTCAACATGTATTCGGGCGAAATCATCGACGAGGACAAGCTCCCGATGAAATTCTTCGCTTACACCCCCTGCTACCGTAAAGAGGCGGGAACCTACAGAGCCGAAGAACGCGGAATGATAAGAGGTCATCAGTTCAACAAGGTCGAAATGGTTCAGTACGCTCATCCCGACAAGTCCAAAGAAGCGTTTGAAGAACTCGTAAACAAGGCTTGCGCGCTTATGGAAGGTTTAGGGCTTCATTTCAGACTTTCCAAACTCGCCGCGGGCGACTGCTCGGCTTCCATGGCGAGAACTTACGATATCGAAGTCTGGATTCCTTCCATGGGAATTTACAAAGAAGTTTCGTCCGTATCGAACGCCAACGACTATCAGGCAAGAAGAAACAACACGAGATTCAGAGATAAGGAAACGGGCAAAACGAGATTCGTCCACACGCTCAACGGTTCGGGGCTTGCGACGTCGAGAGTATTCCCCGCTCTTATCGAACAGTTCCAGCTTGCGGACGGTTCTATCCGCATTCCCGACGTACTCGTTCCTTTCATGGGCGGACAGACAAAACTCGAACGCCGTTAGCCACAAGTGATTGTGTTTGAACCCGCCAAAACGCCGATATTTCCGCGCTTTATGCCGAATTCGCCTTCGCCCGTACCGCCAAGTACGAACAAAGTCGCCTTCGACAGAAATCATCGAAAATAGCGTCGTTTTGGTTGATAGTCGAGAAGAACCCCTGCTAAACTCGATTTTCAGGCGTGCC
>ENA-ORRN01001493-ORRN01001493.1-human-gut-metagenome-genome-assembly--contig:-NODE-1493-length-16199-cov-9.302403_pt1 | contig 16199 bp, 14 predicted proteins | sample MGYA00242174_ERZ509132 | MGnify/ENA primary metagenome ERZ509132 (study PRJEB26280, sample SAMEA2338671) | human gut metagenome | biome: human gut; feature: human-associated habitat; material: faeces... | reverse complement strand
CACCCCCAAGGCGGCGCCCAGCGCTTTTCCGATCTCGCGCCCTCCCGTTCCGAACTGGCGGCTGATGGTGATGACCTTATTTGTCATAAGAACTCCCCCTTTATTTTGATAACTCCATTATACACCAAAACGGGCGCGTTGACAAATATAAATTTTTATGTACATCAACAGTTTTCGCGGCATGCGGTGTTTTTACAGTCATTCACGGTAAATCCAGCGAAGCAGTTTGACTTACCTCCGGGATACAGCTTTTCAGGGTGCGACATCTGACATATCGTAGAGCGAGGTCTTTCCGTCGCGGGCGCGCTGGACAGCTGCGAGTGCGTAGAATGCCTGCGTGGTGGCAAGCAGATTGCCGCCGTCGCCCTGCGTATGCACGAAGCTGCCGTCGTTCTGCGCAAAGCGCAGCAGTACCTCTTCCAGCGTCTGCCCGTTCTTCACAAACCGTGCATCATCCGGTGAAAGGCCCAGCGCTGTCAGCGCTACGAGCACCTGACTGACCGATTCGCTGCTCTCCGCTCCCCAAGAGAGGAACGCACCGTCTTCCTGCTGCATCTGCGCCAGGCATGAGAGTCCAGCATCTGCCGACGCAGACACGTCCGTGCGGCTGCGGTACCCGGCAAGTGCCTGCAAGGCCATTGCGGTCAGGTCAGGATCCGATGCTCCCCCGCCGAGGCTCCAGCCGCCGTCCGGGTTCTGCTGGGCAAGAATCACATCAACATAGCCGTCGCGTGTTGCCTGCACCGCCGCCTCCGGATCCAGCGGAATTTCATACCCGCCGCAGTCCAACGCCAGCAGCGCGAATGCCGCGCCGTTGACGCCCTGCGCTGTCGTTTTTTTGAGATCTGCCAGCGGCAGGAGCAGATCATAGCCGCCGACATTTCGCGGGTCGCGCCCGATCGCCGTCAGCGCAAGAATCAGCCGGGAATACTCGGTATACCGGTTCTCGTCGAGTTTTCCGTCTGCCGCCTGTACTGCGGCTTCGACTGCGCTGTAATACCGTTCAAAATAGTCATCTGACAGATCTGCCCCGGCCCGCGCCAAACCGAATACAATCCAGTCGCCGTCCAGCGAGCCGAAGTCCGGCTCCGGCACTGCTGTTTTCAGATACTCTGCTGTCCGCTCAAGCGGCGTCTGTGTGCTGCCGCAGCCAGTCAGCAGCAGGCACAGCACCAGAAGCAGCGCAAAAATCCGTGTCTTTCGCATCCGCTCACCCCTTTACCGTCATGGCCTTGCAGACCGGCTGATTGGTTTTATCCAGCAGGAACAGGCGGATTCGCGCGCCATTTTCGACCAGCGCAAGCGTCTGCACCTGCGTCAGCAGCTTTACCTGCGCCAGGTGCCCATTCTGATCATAATAGGCTACGGCCAGCTTCTGCCCGTCTTCAAATTCGCCGCTGATTGTGAGCGTTCCGCTTTCAATATCGTAGGCCCATGTCAGCGTGCCGATCCGGCCGCTTTCTGCCGTTCCGGGCTCAACTGTCAGCTGGACGGATGCGACCGGCGTCTGTGTCTTGACGTTTGTCAGGCGGCCGGACTCCTCGCTGTCCTGATCGTGATACAGGGCATAGGGGAAACGGATATCGATCGCTGCATCGTCCTCCGTGAGTGGATCTTCCGACCATTGGACATACTTTGTCACATCCCGCCGCATGCCGTTCGCATAGACAAGATCGACCTGCATGCCGGTAGGATCAAACGCCTCTCCGGCTTTATACTGCGTCTTGTTTGGCTTCCGGGTGATTTCCAGCGTGGCCGACGGCCCGACGGCCATAAGCTTCGCGCTGTCGTTTTTGAAATACATCACGCCGTAAGAATCCACGATCGGGGAGCAGATCGCATACTGTGCGTCCTTCCCGCTCGGCGTAAAGAGAACGTAGGGTGTATCCACGCCGGATTCCTTCGTCACATACTCCACACGCGTCTGTCCCGGTTTGTCCCGCAGGACGCGGATCTTGCCAGGTGTGTAATTATCGACGAAATAGACATAGACATAGCCGCTCTGGGCCTCATAGGCCGTCGTGAGAATGCCGGATGTCTGCGGATAGCCCTGTGTCAGCGCACGGTAGGCGATCTTGTGCGAGGCGAGATCCACAACGGTGAGGCTGTGGCCGCTGTACTCGTTGAACTGTGCCGTACCTCTGACGCCAATATAGGCGCGGCCATTGTACACCACCGGTGTCGAAGTGCTCATGGCCTGCACGGTGCTCGATCCATTCTCCAGCTTCAGCGTCCATTTGCTGCTTGCCCGCAGCCGCCAGCCGTCGGACGTTTTCTCGGTCTGCACGCCGCAGAACCAGCCGCCCTTCGTGGTAAAATAGAATGCTTTGGTTGCCGTATCATAGCAGATTGTGCTGCGCACATCGCCGTAGAGGCTGTCCCATTTGTCAAGCAGTCTGCCGGTCTTTGCGTCGAGCAGCAGAAGGCTGCCGGTCATGGAGGTGCTTTCATCCGCTCCATCATCTGTACCGACCAGCACATAGTCCTCGCAGGCATACGCGCCTGCCCAGTAATAGCCGCCCGGATTCGTCCAATACCAGCAGGCGGTCTTTTCTTCGTCTGTCCTCGTCGGGTCCTCGTCTGTGATGGACAGGCAGACAAAGTTTGCAGGGAATTCCTCACTGCGCCAGAAGCCGGTGTAGAGATAGTCACCGCAGATGGTGATTGGGCTGTTCGGCTGGCCCTCAAGTGGGTCATGGTAGATCCAAAGCGATTGCAGCGTTTTGGCATCGAACGCCTGAATCGTACCGTCGGAAAGCCCGACAAACACCATACCCTTGGCATATGCCGGGGGTGTGATGGAAAAGCTTGATGCGTGATCCATCTTGGCCTGCGTCAGAATTTCGCCGGAAACCGGGTCGATCCGGTAGAGCGTATCCCCTGCGTAAACAATCAGAACACCGTCTACCAGCAGCGGGCAGCCGGTCGAACGGCTGCCAGTGCCGCTGCCAAGCGCATTCGACCAGTACAGCGTGGACGCATCGGCATCTATCGGCGTCTGGATGGACACAACGGCATTGTTGCTGCCTGCGCTGCCGCCGCGTGTGCCGCTGGCATCATAACTTGTTCCGCGGAAATCAGCCCACTCGGCAGGCAGGGACTGGATCGTTTCGTTTTTCTGCGCCGCGCGGAGTGTCATCCCGGCGCGCGCCGCGCCGTCTGTAACGGCGACAGTGTCCTCATCGATTTTCAGAACCAGCGCGCCGGATGCGCTGTGTGCCGGATCAATGGTTCCGCTCCGACCCGCATAGCCGGGGCAGGTCAGCAGATATCGGTAGGTAAAGCCGTCAAACAGTTCATATGCACCGCTCGCATCTGGCCAGACGCGCGTTCCGGAAAGCATATCACAGACAAACAGCAGCGCGTCCGAAGGCGTCAGCTGCGGCGTAAAGAGAACCGGCTGGGCCTTGCGCACCTGAATCCGGTATTCTGAATCCGCCGCTTCGCCTGCAAATTCGTTTTTCAGCGTCAGCGTGACCGTTTCCGGATCTGCTGTCCCGTTCAGCGGCACATCGGCAGCCACGCTGGGCGTCAGTTCGCGCCCGTCCAGCCAGACATGATAGCCGGTGTTCCCGCCGTCGCGGTAACAGGCATCCGAGGCATAAATGTCCGCGCAAACAGACAGCGTCTGCGCTGCCGCAGGCACGGTGACGATATAGTCCCAGATTGAGGAGGTATAGCCTGTGCCGCCGCTGTATGTAAGCGTCTGCGCCTGCCCGGCACAGGTGAGCGAGAGGCTGCGCAGCGAAAGCGTGCGGCGGAGCATGACGATATAATCCTGATAGTATGTAACGCTTCCGACACTGCGCTGGCAGCGGATCGTAAGCGTATTGCCGCGTCCGTTCTGATTCAGAAGCAGATTCCGCAGGAATATAGGCTTTCCAAGCTGGTCAGAGGTGATTGTCTTCTCCAGCAGCTGATCGTCCTGCGCCGTGGAGGTGATGGTACGGTATTGCGCAAGGAATTTTGTGCTTGCCGTCTGCACATCGCCGTCGATGCAAAGATAGACTGCGGCGGGCGTATCGGGCACAGCCGCCGTATAGGCGTGGACTGTCGGGTCAAAGGTCTGGTCAAGCGCGATGCTGCCCTTGCTGGCTGCCAGACTGTCCTTGCCAAGCGCCAGTTCTGTCAGCCATGTGCCGGTCTGCACACTGACGCGGGGCAGCGTTTTTTCTGCGGCGACAAAGCTTTCTGTCACATGATAGTAAGTGTCCTTCGTCGCCGTATAGGTATAGCGCCTGCCGGGGATCAGCGTAAAACGGTACTGCTTTGCAGCCGCATAGAAGGTGCCGCTGACAGTCTTCCCGTTCTCGTCGCAGACTGTCATCTCCATATCCGCAGAATCAACCGGAATACGCACCACGCAGCTATCCGTGCGGCGCAGCAGAAGCGTATACTGCGTCGTTTTGCCGCCGGCCTTCAGTTCGACCGTTACGGTCTTCTCTGTCTCCTCTAGCAAAACCGTGCAGCTGCCTGTCTCCGTGACGTTTTCGCCATCGACATAGAGTTCATACCCTTCCGTTTCCGTGGGGATCAGCGTCAGCGTGACCTGCTGGCCGAGCACCAGCCATGTATAGCTTTTTGTGCTCTCGTCAAACTTCTCCAGCGCAGCGGCAGAGCCGTTTTCCTCCGTCACGCGCAGTTCCTTCAGCGTTGGCGCACGCCGGATGGTGAGCGTATAGTCCTGATACTGCGTCATACCCTGCGCGTCCTGCGTGCTGGCGCGGTACACGACGGTATTGCCCTGCATACCGACGGCAAGCACGCCGTCCACGCCGCTGGTTCTGGATTTCAGCGCCTGTTCGGCCTGCTGCGGCTCCGTGCCGCCCGCCGGGGTATAGATTGCGGTCAGCTTCAGCTTGCTTGCATCCGGAAACACACTCGTGTCATACGGCCAGAGCGCGTAGAGTGTCCCGGTAAAACTGTCGTCCAGAACGGCGGTCAATTCACGCGCCGTCTTCTTCTCTACGGGAAGCTTGCTGCCGTCAAACTCCGTTTTGGACGCGGATGAAAGCATGAAGCCGTCCGCTTTGAGCCAGTCGGTCCTATCAAATACGGCGGGAACAGAGGTCTGCTCCGGGACCGTGATACTGCCCGTCACGCCGCCGGACTGCGCCTGCATGGTAAAGGTATAGCTTCCGGCGGGCAGCGAGAGCATTCCGCTGCCGTTCTCGTCCTGATAGACGCGGCCATACTGGTTCTCGGCATACAGCGTATCGCCGGACTGCCAGACGCTGTTCCGATCCGAGAAGGTAACGTTATATTTTGGGCCGTCCAGCGTCTGCTTGTACTGCTCGACCGCGTTATGAAGCGCCGTGTACAGGCTGAGCGCCGCAGTATCGTCCGCCGCGACGTATCCGGCGCAGGCGGCCTCATAAGCCTCCTTTGCGGCCAGCTGCATGTCCGGCTCCTCCAGCCTGTAATCGGCCATGGCCGCGATCAGGCTCTTTCTGGCATCCGACGGCTGCGCCGTCAGCCTGTCTGTGAAGCAGAGATATCGGATCCCGGCCTGTGCAGCGTTTCGCGTCAGGACGTGGCTGCCGGTTTCGTCACTGCGGATAAAATTTCCTGTTTTGCCGTCGATCTTCGTCACGCTCTCCGCATCCGGGCCAAAGCTGTGACCGCTGGCGTTCAGCGCTTCAAAAATCGTCTGATCCGCCGTATAGGAGACGCGCTCCGGCGCAATCAGCAGCGTTCCGTTCCAGTCGGCGGCGAGGTAAAACCAGCCGCCCTCCGCTGCCAGTGCCTGCACCGGCAGGCAGCCCAGCAGCATGACGGCCGCAAGCAGCAACCCGAGCAACCGAACCTTTTTTTGTTTCATATCTGTCCTCCCCTATCAGTACAGGCATCGAATCCATTTCAGCCACGCGCGGCGCGGCAGCGGTACATTCTTTTGCAGGCGGTCTATCGTCTGTTTCCAGACCCGGAGGGCGCGCTTCGCCTGTTCGCGCGTCATAGTGTGACTGCTGAAACGGGCCTCGCCGTTCAGCGCAGCAAGGTCACGAACCGCTCCGGCGTATTCCGCATCCGACTCCCGGAGCGATTCGCCGAACGCGAAGACCGAACCGCCGTCATAGCCGAGCCCCATCGCGGGCCAGAGCGCCGCAAGCGCTCCCGTCACCCAGGCAACGGACTGCGCGGGCGCGGTGTGCTCGAAGCGGTAACGCCATCTGCGGCGGATGAGCGCATAGCGCAGCGCGGCGGCTGCCAGCAGGAAAAGCAGAAGTCCGACTATCAGTAAGATCCAGAGCCAGAGCCGCATTTTGACTGTGGGCGCGCTCTGTGCGCCGCCCTCCGGCTGCTCCTGCTGCGTGTCCTCTGTTTCGTCCGACTCATTTTCTATCGTCTCCGCCTGCGCGATAGAACCGTTGTCCGTGTGCGTGTCGCCGGTCTGGCTGGCGGCTTCGGACTGGTGCGGGGAAAGAATGTCGGTTAGCTCGCCGTAGCCCGGCGTGAGGGCCAGCGGCATCCAGCCGACGCCGTCCTGATAGACCTCAGCCCAGCCCTGCGCGTCCGCCGCAGTCAGGGTAATTGCAGAACCGGCCTGCGCACGCGCGGCAGTCTCCTGCGTGAGGACGAAGCCCTCGGCGTAACGCGCCGGGATGCCGTAATAGCGAAGCGCCAGAACGGTCAGGGTCGCGGTCTGGTAGGTTGTATCCTTTACAAGCTCGTCCAGCGGCAGCACCGTTCCGGCTTCGCGGAGCGCGTCCAGCTGTTCGAGAAAGCGCGCCGTGCAGAGCTGCGCCTGCTCCGGCGTCAGAGAACCGGCAGAGCCGTAGTCCCTGCAGAGCTCGTCCAGAATCGTAGCAAGCTGCGCGCGCGTCTGCTCAGGAAGCTTCACGTCCTGCTCCTGCACAAATGCGCGGTAGCTGCCCTCTGCGCTGAGGTAGGCGTCCGCCGTCTCCGGCTGTTCCCGCAGCGCGTCCAATAACTCCGCTGCGGTCTGCTCCGGGGCAAGGGGCATGGTGAAGCGGTACTGCCGCGCTCCGCGCAGGCCGCTTGTCGGGATCTGGGTGCTTTCCAGACTGTCCGTGCGCAGTGCACCTTCCTGCGGGAGCGCGAAGAGCGCGTAGGGCGCGTATACATAGGCGCTGCAAGCGCTGGTATTTTCAATCAGGACTGTCTGCGTCTGCTCCTGCCGCTGCAGGCCGCGCGACGCGGCGGCAAGCTGCGTCTGCCCGCCGCCACCGACGAGGATCTGGACCGCCTGTGCTGCCAGATGACCCTGACCATTCCGGGGAGGGCGTGACATGATGGAGCTTCTTTCCCGCTGGTTCATCCGGGACCGGGACAACGTCACGGACCCCCGGGTCCGCCGGGCCTATGGCCAGCTGTGCGGCTTTGTGGGCATCGGACTGAACATCCTGCTGTTTGCCGGGAAGCTTTTCGCCGGTACCCTCAGCGGCTCCGTGGCCATCACCGCCGACGCCTTCAATAACCTGTCCGACGCCGGGTCCTCGGTGGTGACCCTGCTGGGCTTCCGCCTGGCCGGGAAAAAGCCGGACCCCCAGCACCCCTTCGGCCACGGGCGGCTGGAATATGTCTCGGGCCTGATCGTGGCGGGGCTGATTTTGCTGATGGGCGTGGAGCTGGCCAAGTCCTCGGTGGAGAAAATCCTCCACCCGGCGGCGGTGGATTTCAGCGTCGTCGCCCTGGTGATCCTGGCGGTGTCCATCTGCGTGAAGCTGTATATGTGCCTGTATAACCGGCGGATCGGCAAGAAAATCCGCTCCGCTGCCATGGAGGCCACCGCCGCCGACAGCCTGTCCGACACGGCGGCCACCGCCGCCGTGCTGCTGGCCATGCTCATCGCCAAGTGGACCGGCCTGGACATCGACGGCTGGGTGGGCCTGGTGGTGGCGGGCTTCATCCTGTTCTCCGGGGTCAAATCCGCCCGGGAGACCATCAGCCCCCTGCTGGGCCAGCCGCCGGAAAAGGAATTTGTGGACCGGATTCAGGCCATTGTCCTGTCCCATCCGGAGATTCTGGGCCTGCACGACCTGGTGGTCCACGACTACGGCCCCGGCCGGGTGATGGTGTCCCTCCATGCGGAGGTCCCGGCCCACGGGGACCTGCTGGAGCTGCACGACGTGGTGGACAACATCGAAATGGACCTGTCCCGCCAGCTGAACTGCCAGGCGGTGATCCATATGGACCCGGTGGTCACCGACGACGGCCTGACCGGCCCCCTGCGGAGCCGGGTGGCGGAGCTGGTGAAGCAGGTGGACCCCGCCATCACCATCCACGACTTCCGGGTGGTGGCCGGTCCCACCCACACCAATCTGGTGTTTGACGCGGTGGTGCCCTTTGACGAAAAGCTCACCGCCGCCCAGGCAGCGGAGAAAATCCGCGCTCTGGTCCGCACCATGGATGACGGCCGCTACTTCGCCGTGGTGAAGGTGGAAAACTCGTACATCTGATACGGAACGATATGGCGATTTCCGGCCGGTGAGATCAAAAAAATCAGCGGGACACCCGGCGCAGGGTGTCCCGCTTTGTCCCGGCACGGGGCCGGAGGTTATTTCAGAGGCTGGTCAGGGGTTCAGGTGCCGCTTGAAGTTGCCCCGGGTATGTACGCCCTCCTGCATCATGAAGAAGGCGTGGGAGTCAATTTTCTGGACCTCCTGCTGCAAAGTCTCGATCTCGTACTTGGACAGGCAGATGCAGAGAATCTGCACCTCATCGCCGGTGTAGGCGCCGTGGCCGGTCCAGTAGGTGATGCCCCGGTCCATCTTCCGCCCCAGCTCCCAGAAAGGCTCCAGGTCCCGGAGTTTGGTGACGATGAGCACCTGGGTGGTGATGTTCTGCTGGTGCACCCGGTCCACAAACAGGGCGTTGAACACCGTGTAAATGGCGGAATAGATGGCCGTGGGGGCGCTGAACAGAATCAGACACAGGGTATACAGGGCGGCGTTGAACAGCAGGGAGAACTTGCCCACCGTGAAGCCCTTGCCCTTTTTGGACAGATACAGCCCCAGAATGTCCAGTCCGCCGCAGGAGGCGCCGCAGGTCAGCACCAGGCCGTTGGAAAAGCCCGCCAGGATGCCGCCCACCAGGCAGCTGGTGAGCATATCCGGGATGATGGGCTCCGCCGGAATGGGGATGATGGAAAGAAACAGGGAGTTGGACACCGTGCAAAGGGCCAGCTTCACCACGAAGGTCCGGCCCAGGGTCTTGTAGGCCAGCAGCAACAGCGGCAGGTTTGCCAGCAGATACAGCGTGCCCGCCAGGTCAAAGTTGCTGAAGCGGATGCCCAGCTTGGTGTCCAGCAGGGTGCGGATCACCTGGCACAGGCCCAGCAGGCCGCTGGTGTACAGGTGCTGGGGCACGATGAACAGATTGATGGCCAGAGCCAGCAGCAGCGACCCGAACAGCGCCGCCCCCACCCGGGGCCAGCGATTGTGCACAAGCTTATCCAACATAATAGGAGATACCACCCTTTCTCGTCCGTCTTTTCCCTCTATCTCACAGGGGACCACCTGTCCGCCGGACAGACACAGGTCCCATATAAACCGCGCGTACAGTATAGGCATTATAAGGTTTTCCCCGGAAAAGTCAAGGCTTTTCCGGGGAAAATGTGAGAAATTTTACAGACTGTACCGCAGGCTGCGGTACAGCTTCCAGGTGCTGCGGGACAGGGTGCGGGAAACGGTGGCCTTGTTGATGCCCAGCTCCTGGGCAATGCGGGTGACGGACATGTTCCGGGAATAGCGCATACGCATGATCTGCCGCTGACGGGGCGTCAGTTCCTCCTCCATGGCCAGGGGGAGGTTCCGCAGAAGCCGCTCGATCCGGGGGCGGTTGTCCTCCTGATTCTCCTGCTTCCAGAGCTGCAGACTGGCCATGCTCAGCGGATCATAGGGCAGGCCTGCCAGGTCAGATGCGGTATTTTTCACGTCTTATGTACCCCCTATCATAATAATGGGCGGTGTGCTCCGCCAGCTCCCGGGCCTCCTGCAGCAGGGGCCGCAGCTCCTGCTGTCTGCGGCGCAGGGCCTGGACCCGCTCCGGGTTCCCCTCCGTCAGCGCCTGATGGCGCAGCTCCCGCAGCCGCCGGGACACGGCCTCCGCCTGCCGGGCATACTGCGGGGACAATTCCTGCATCGTCATATCAACTGCCTCCTCTCTCCTGTGTGCATGGGTGAATGTGGTGTCGGTGCCGGTTTATGTAAAAAATTCCCGCCAGAGGCGAAAATTTCTGTTGACAAATGGGGCGGAGTCTGGTAATATAATCTTCGCTGGTCAGACGCTGGTGTAGCTCAGCTGGTAGAGCAGCTGATTTGTAATCAGCAGGTCGGGGGTTCGAATCCGTCCACCAGCTCCAAACTTCATATATGGGGGATTTCCCGAGTGGCCAAAGGGGACAGACTGTAAATCTGCTGGCAACGCCTTCGGTGGTTCGAATCCACCATCCCCCACCAGGACTTCCGGATGCTTGCATCCGGAAGTCTTTTTTTGCCTCTACCTATACATGAATTTTCTCAAATCGTTGCATAAATCCGGGCAACAACCGGAAAAATTTGTTGCACTGTCCCATTGCGCGGCCCTGCCGCCTGTGCTATAATGCCGGGGCATTCTGAGGGAAAAGGGCGATTTTTATGACCGATACGGTACTTTTCATACTGGAAATCGTGGGCACGGCGGTTTTTGCCGCCTCCGGGGCCCTGGCGGGGCTTCAGCGCCAGCTGGACGCCTTCGGCGTGGTGATCCTGGGCGTGTGCACCGCCTGCGGCGGCGGGGTTATCCGGGACCTGACCCTGGGCATCACCCCGCCGGTGATGTTCTGCCAGCCGGTGTATGCCCTGGTGGCCATGGGGGTGTCGGCCCTGGTGTTCCTGCCGGCGGTGCGGCACCTGCTGGCGGTGGAGAGCCGGGCCTATGAGCTGGTGATGCTGTGGCTGGACTCCATCGGCCTGGGGCTGTTCACGGTGGTGGGCGTTCAGTGCGCCTTTCAGCAGGCCCAGGACTATAACCTGTTTCTGCTGGTGTTCGTGGGCGTCATCACCGGCGTAGGCGGCGGTGTGCTGCGGGACGTGCTGTCCAACCAGAAGCCCTACATCTTCGTCAAACACTTCTATGCCTGCCCCACTCTGATCGGGGCATTGCTGTGCGCCCTGTGCTGGCGGCGTCTGGGGGATATCCCCTCCATGCTGCTGGGGGCGGCGGTGATCCTGGTGCTGCGGCTGTGCGCGGCCCATTTCCGCTGGGGCCTGCCCCACGCCGCTGACCTTCCGGAATGAGGGGATGATTTCCGGGAGTCGGCCGTAGGGGCCGCTTCGCGGGGGAACGGATTACCACGTCGGCCCTGCGTGCCTCCTCGCAATGACACGGCAAGGGGATTTGCCGGTCAACGGCGGGCGGACAGGTAGGCCATGCCCATACAGGCCCTCTCAGTCGGCTGCGCCGACAGCTCTCCCAGAGGGAGAGCCAAGTCCGTAGGGCCCGCTGCCCTCAGCGGGGAAATCGCCGAAGCGCCGCCGGTGGCGGAAGAAGCGAGGCGATTTCGAGGAAGTGCCCCGGTGGGCGGGCACGACGGTGGGCAGACATGGGCCCGCGCCCCCACAGAGTGCACACCGAATTTCATATGCGCCTGCCGCGGCTACGGCAGGTTTTTTGGCCTTGCTGCCAAGTAACTTGAGAATGACGCTACTATAGCACAAGAATCTTGTTATGTCAATCCTAAATTAACAAGATTCTTGTTAAAACTATTGACAAGAACCAACAAATATGGTACGCTATCGACAGCATGGGGCGAACCCCGTCGAAGGAGGGCGAAAGCATGAGCTTTGGCGAACAGCTGCGCAAGCGCCGGGAGGAGCTGGGCATCTCCCGGGCGGAGTTGGCAGGCCGGTTGGGAATTTCCCGGTCGGCGGTGGGAAACTATGAAACCGGCGTCAGTGCTCCCAAGGAAGAGGTGCTGCTGCGGCTGTTTGACGCCCTGGGGGTGGACCCCAACTATCTGTACCGGGACGCCTACCGTGCCCACGGCGGCATCCGGTCCGACGAGGAGCAGGCCCTGCTGGAGGGGTATCGCCGGCTGAGCCTGGCGGGCCGGCAGACAGTCCACACCATGGTCCGGGCCCTGGAGGACCTGCAACAGGAGACGGAGCATCTCCAGCCCCGGCAGGACCCCCGCACCATTCCCCTGTATGCCAGTCCTGCCGCCGCCGGGTATGCCGCCCCGGTGTTCAACGAGGACTATGAGACCATTCCTGTTACCGGCCAGGTGCCCCGGGGAGCGGAGCTGGCGGTGCGGATCCAGGGGGATTCCATGGAGCCGTATATCCACGACGGCGGCGTGGTGTATGTGAACCACGACCCCCTGCAAAACGGCGACGTGGGCATTTTCTGCGTGGACGGCGACATGGTGTGCAAGCAGTATTACCGGGACCCCCTGGGCATGGTGTATCTGTTCAGCCTGAACCGCCGCCGGTCCGACGCCGACGTGCTGCTGCCCCCCAGCAGCGGACGGTCCCTGACCTGCTTCGGCCGGGTCATGCTCCATGGCCTGCCTCTGCCCCAGTGATTTTTCCGGTGATTTTGACAAATTTCCGCGATTTGATTTGACTTTCTGCATAAAGGCTCTTACAATATAAGCCGCCCTCTGGATTGGAGGGCGGTTTTTGATTGTGAACGAAAAGGTGGAGCGCTATGAAAATCCTGCTGCAAATCGCATTGGTATTCGGCATTTACTGGATCAGCCAGGGCATCGAGGCCATTCTGCCGGTGGCCTTCCCGGCCAGCGTCATCAGTCTGCTTTTGCTGCTGGTCCTGCTACTGACGGGGATCGTGAAGATGGACCATGTGCGGGAGAAGTCCGACTTCCTGCTGGGGAACCTGGGCTTCTTCTTCATCCCGGTGTCCGTCAGCATCATCAACTATGTGGACCTGATCTGGCAGAACGCGGCGGCGTTTCTGACGGTGTGCGTGGTGTCCATGGTGCTGACCTATGGGGCCACGGTCTGGGCCGTGCATCTGACCCGGAGACTGATGGAGCGGGGAGGGAAGCGGAAATGAAGGAGATGACGGCGCAGCCGTATTTCGGCGTTATGCTGACGGTGGCGGCCTACTGGCTGGGGATGAAGGTCCAGAAAAAGACCCGCCTGGCCATCTGCAACGGGATGCTTATCGCGGTACTGCTGGTGATCGCGGTGCTGCTGGTGTTCCGCATCCCCTATGAAAGCTACTGGCAGGGCGGGGAGCTGATCAACCTGTTTCTGGGCCCGGCTACGGCCTGTATGGCGGTGACCATCTATTCCCAGCGGAAGCTGCTGGCCAGGCACTGGCTGCCGGTGCTGGTGGGCTGCGTGGTGGGCGTGGTCACGGCCATGGGCAGCATCCTGGTGCTGTGCCGCCTGTTGGGCCTGGACCGGGCCATGACCATGTCCCTGCTGCCAAAATCCGTCACCATGCCCATTGCCACGGTGGTGGCCCAGGGCCACGGCGGCACCGTGGCCGTTACCGTGGCGGCGGTGGTGGTCACCGGTATGCTGGGGAACCTGTGCGCCCCGCTGCTGGTGAAGCTGTTCCGGGTGAAGGACCCCATGGCCGTGGGCCTGGGCATCGGCGCGTGCAGCCACGCCATGGGCACCGCCAAGGCCCTGGAGCTGGGGGAGACCGAGGGGGCCATGAGCGGCCTGGCCATCGGCCTGTGCGGCATCCTCACCACGGTGCTGGCGCTGCTGGCGGACTTTTTCGCGGGGTGAAAAAATATCTTTCCGGGGGTGCGGACGTGCCCCCGGTTTTTTGCCGCGAAAACTTGTCAAAAAGGTTTCAAATGTATGGAATATTTGGCGGATATTTTTGATTTTTTTGTTCCGGATGTTCAAAAGCGGCGGAAAGTTCCACAGAATCTTGTGCACCATTTTGCACAAAAACAGGAGACATGAACCAGGCTCATTTGGTATAATATAAACGGAACAAAAAGACCGCCCCCTGGGGGCGGATACAGAAAGGGAACGAATTATGGCTATCAAGATCGGTATCAATGGTTTCGGCCGCATCGGCCGGGTGGTGCTGCGGATCCTGGCGGAGCAGCCCGACAAGTACGAGGTCTGCGGCATCAACCTGCGCAAGGCCGACGTGGACTACATGGTGTATCTGCTGAAATACGACTCCGTGTTCCGCCGCTTCAACGGCACCGTGGAGCATGAGGGCGGCGACCTGGTGGTCAACGGCCACAAGATCCGGGTGTTCAGCCAGTCCGATGCCGCCATGATCCCCTGGAGTGAGTGCGGCGCGGAGTACATCATCGAGTCCACCGGCGCCAACAACACCACCGAGAAGGCTTCCCGCCACTTCAAGGGCGGCGCCAAGAAGGTGCTGCTGACCGCTCCCGCCAAGGACGAGGTCACCCCCACCTTTGTATACGGCGTCAACAGCGAGCTGTATCAGCCGGACATGATGGTCGTCTCCAACGCCAGCTGCACCACCAACTGCCTGGCCCCTCTGGCCAAGGTCATCCACCAGGAGTTCGGCATCGAGCAGAGCCTCATGTCCACCATCCACGCCTCCACTGCCAAGCAGAAGGCCGTGGACTCCCGGGGCGGCAGCGACTGGCGCACCGGCCGCTCCATCCTCAACAACATCATCCCCACCTCCACCGGCGCGGCCAAGGCCGTGGGACGGGTGATCCCCAGCCTGAAAGGCAAGATGACCGGCATGGCTTTCCGGGTCCCCACCGCCGACGTGTCCGTGGTGGACCTGACCGCCCGCCTGTCCCGCACCACCACCTATGCCGAGATCTGCTACGCCGTTCGCCACGCCTCCGAGACGTACATGAAGGACATCATCGGCTACACCACCGACCAGGTGGTGTCCACGGACCTGATCGCCGATCCCTGCCCCTGCGTGTTCGACGAGAAGGCCGGTATCATGCTGGACCACGACTTCGTGAAGCTCATCGCCTGGTACGACAACGAGTTCGGCTACAGCAACATGGTGGTGCGTATGCTGCAGCATATGTACGACGTGGATCAGGCCGCCCTGAATCAGTAACCGATTCCCTTGAAAGCAGCAGAGCGAAGGCTCTGCTGCTTTTTCCGGGTTTTTCCAGGTTCCGGCCTTGACAGATGCCGCCGAATCCGGTAATATAGCGGCGGAAATGCTCAAGATATTGGAGGGAATGCCCATGGACATCCAGCAGGCGGTGGCGGAGAACATCCGCCGCATCCGAAAAGCGCAGAAGCTCAGCATCGACCGGGCGGCGGAGCTGTCCGGGGTGTCCAAGAGCATGTGGGGCCAGATCGAGCGGGGGCTGGCCAACCCCACGGTGTCGGTGCTCAGCCGGGTGGCCCAGGGGCTGCACGTCCCCTTAGAGCAGCTGATCGCCTGTCACGACGACCCGCCCACGGCCCTGTATCGGGCGGTGGACGTGGCCGGACAGCGGCTGTGCGGCGGAAAGGTCATCGCTTACCGGCTGTTCCCCTTCGACCCGGAGTCCCGCAGCGAGTCCCTCCAGCTGGACCTGTTCATCAGCGGCCGCTATGAGGGGCCGGACCGGGTCCCCGGCTCCTGGGTGTATGTTACCTCCCTGTCCGGAACGGCGGAGGTCACCACCGGCGGCGAGACCTATCGCCTGGAGAACCGGGACTGCCTGTCCTTCCCCGGCAGTCAGCCCTATCGCTATGAAAACGTCGGCAACAACACGGTCCGGCTTATCCAGCGGATCGTGTATAAAAAATGAGGCGTCCCGGCAGACTACGGACAAGGAGGAGCGTATCATGTATAAGAATATCGAAAAGCAGACCGCCCTGGAGCTGCGGGAGCAGGTGGACTATCAGGCCGGTCAGATCATCAGCCGCACCCTGGTGCAGAATGAGCTGATGAGCATGACCCTGTTCGCCTTTGAAAAGGGCGAGGAGATCAGCACCCACGCCGCCGGCGGCGACGCCATGGTGACGGTGCTGGAGGGCACCGGCCGCTTCACCGTGGGCGGGCAGGAGTTCCTGCTGCACGAGGGCCAGACCCTGATCATGCCCAAGGACATCCCCCACGCGGTCTATGGCCAGGAGCGCTTCAAGATGCTGCTGACCGTGTCTTTCTGAGGCTATCCAAAAAGGGCCTTGCCCTTTTTGGATAAAAGGCTTGCAGTCTGCTGCGCGCATAATTTGTTCGCTGAAAGCGAACAAATTCCACACTTGCAGACTGATACTGATTCTTGATTAAAAAATTTAATCAAGAATCCCGTGCGCCGGGCG
>ENA-ORRN01001484-ORRN01001484.1-human-gut-metagenome-genome-assembly--contig:-NODE-1484-length-16229-cov-11.114505_pt1 | contig 16229 bp, 13 predicted proteins | sample MGYA00242174_ERZ509132 | MGnify/ENA primary metagenome ERZ509132 (study PRJEB26280, sample SAMEA2338671) | human gut metagenome | biome: human gut; feature: human-associated habitat; material: faeces... | reverse complement strand
GAATAATATTTGAGATATAGCTTCACTATGGTTGTCAACACGAGCCGTATGATGAACGACGGACATAAGGACAACAGTGTCGGTGAGCGCAAGCTCATCTGGGACGAAAATAACCATTATCCTTATACACCTAAACGCAAGAAGTGAACAAACATGCTCATAAGAACCCTATCCTCAGTAAGCGAATCTATTAGCATTCCAACGCAAGTAAGATTACTTCTATCAGCAATCCCTAACGTAGATGTAAGACTAATAGATTATGACTATATTGGTAATGCAAAAGAGGCAGATTTTGCCTCTTTTGCAAACCAATTATATCCTTTAGTCTCTCATTTTAGATTGATGTTAGTTACATTTTCTAAGGAGATGAAGGATTCAAAATTATTACGCAAAAAATTTGATTTTAATATATCTGGTTATAAATTTGCGCTACCATTCAGAACCGTTTGCGTTTCTCTACAAGATAACTTAGTGGCTTTTTCAGGCTCTATGAAGTTAGATAGTTATAACGATTTTATTGAGTCCATCAAATTTTTGTTTTCTGGAGTATACGAGTCTCAAAACTTTTTATTATGCCTAAACCATGACATAATTGAATCAGAAATAGATATGTGGGTTGAAAAATCGTTAGAATTGTGCATCAATCGACACAATTCTCCACAAGGTGTTAAAATTTCATTGGAGAAGTTATATACATTCAAAGATGGAAATAAAATAATGTATCCGTATGGAGGGTCTGATTTCGGTAGTTTTATGTTATTTGAATTCTAAAAACGCTTGAATATGAATATATTGTACAGATACAGCTATTATGGATACAACAGTGTCGGTGAGCGCAAACTCATCTGGGACGAGGAGAACCGTCTGCTTTCTGTAGATGACAACGGCTTCGTGTCCAACTACTGGTATGATGCCGACGGTGAGCGCACGGTCAAGACCTCCGGCGAGAGCGATCAGGTCTATGTCAACGGAGTCTTCTCCGGCGGCTCCACCAACACTGCGAAGTTCTCGCTCTATGTCAGCCCGTACCTCGTGGCGAACCAGGGCGGTCGCTACACCAAGCATATCTACGCAGGCTCACAGCGCATCGTATCGAAGATAGGCGATTTCGCCTCCTACGGCTCTGACCCGCGCCGCATAGAGTATGCAGGTGCAAACACCGACGGTCTGTCAGTGGACTATAAGGCGAAGTATGCGGCACAGCAGCAGGTCATCAAGGACAACTACAAGACCTTTGAAGTGCCTTACAACGGTACTGACAATGACAACTATGCTGACGGAGAGGGATTCTGCTGCAACGACGGCTCTATGGAGGCGGCGATGGCACGGACGAAGGCACAGGCACGCGCAGTTGCCAAGTCGTTCAAAGACCCTGATAACTACGAGAACCTGCAGTTCTTCTACCATCCCGACCACCTTGGAAGTTCCAGCTTCATCACCAACCTTGAAGGCGAGGTAGTGCAGCACATCGAGTATGCGCCGTTCGGTGAGGTGTTCATAGAGGAGCGCAACAGTGTATGGAATACGCCTTATCTCTTCAATGCCAAGGAATTTGATGAGGAAACGGGATTGTACTACTATGGTGCAAGATACTACGAGCCGAGATTGAGTCTGTGGATGTCAACGGATAGATTCAAAGAGAATTATCCAAATATGTCAAGTTATTCATACTGCTCAAATAATCCAATAAAGAACATTGATGTTAATGGAGATACTATTAAAGTCATAACAGGCAATGAAAAGTTTTTGTTTTCTTTAAACGACCATAAAAAGAATACCACTACATTAACAGCAAAAGAACTGTATGATCGTGGAATTCAATGGTTCGCCCCAACTGCAGACAATTATATGGAACTCATATACATGAATAAGTATATTTCTGTAATGGATGAACTTAAACATTTTACATGGGATGAAGTCGTTAAGTTTGGAGAAGTAGATAGATCGATGATTGCTTATAGGACTAAAGGACCAGGAGATTGGAAAGCCAATGGTAAACCTGGAGATGGATATTTAATGGTAACTATGAATGGGTATCCTTATTGGACGGATGCTATAGGGCAAGTTCCATTTACATTAAACCAGTATAGAAATTCCTTGAAATTTTTTGGTTCCCATGAATTGGCTGCTAAAGAAACTTTAAGAATTGGTATGAAATTTGGTGATGGTTTTATCCTTAGTGGATTATTCGGAAAATCTGACACATCAAATAGCTACGATAATGAAATGATAAAAAGAGCTATAAATTGGGCCTCAAATCGCTATAAGATCATAGGTACAGACAAATGGAATCGAAATAGTATCATTTCTAAAACCAATCATAGTCCTTCCATTTTATCAAAGCCATTGAAATGAGAACCACCATCGCAGTCATTTTGAATGTAATAATTAGTATAATCTATTTGTTAGGCATATGCCTAACAAATAGATTAGTTCCTATAGCCCATCCTAATGTTGCTTATGGATTGACTATGATAGCTTGGACAAGCATACTATTTGTTATCCAACTACTATTATTATTGCTATTGTTATTTTTTGGTAAAAACAAATTTAATCTTTTAATTCCGCTTATTGTTCCATGCTTATATGAACTAAGTATATTAGATGTATACCCCAAGCGTTCCTTTGTTTGGCTATTCATGCTACTTACATTGTATATTTGTTACTATTTTTTGATAAAACATATTTTAACATACAGGAAACGCCCTCAATTATAAAAAATCATTTATAAATACCAGACGCATGATGAACGATGGACATAATGAGGCTAGAAAAAGAGAGAGCAAGCTCATCTGGGACGAGGAGAACCGCTTGCTTGCAGTGGACGACAACGGCTTCGTGTCCAACTACTGGTACGATGCCGACGGCGAACGCACGGTCAAGACTTCCGGCGAGAGCGATCAGGTTTATGTTAATGGAGTTTTCTCGGGCGGTTCGACTAACACAGCTAAATTCTCGCTCTATGTCAGTCCTTACCTTGTCGCAAATTCTTCTCGAATGCCTATGTGGATTGCTACTGATTCTTTACAAGAAGATAATAATGCCACATCTTCGTATACTTATACATTTAATAACCTGGTTAAATATACTGATCCTGATTTGCGACTTTGAAAAAGAATTACATTCGGATAAATGCATCTATAGTTGAAAATCCTTATTTGGGTGGTCAGATGCTCGTGCTTGGTCAAAACGGACAATCATTTTACTATAGAATCAAAGTTAAAAACGGGAAGGTGATTAAAGGAGACTTGTGTATGTTCTAACAGAAAAGAACTACTAAGGCATACTTTTAGCCATATAATTAATACGACATCTTCAACATTTGGAAAGATTAGAATAGACACTATCCTATATTTTACCGCATACATTTGTAGACAATTAGTCTATAAGGGTATGCGGTTCTTTTTTTTCATACTCAATATAACTTCCGAGATTTATTGAAATTATTGTGCAAAGGTATTTGTTATGCCTTATCGCTTTGCAAGGTCAAGGCTCTGCTTGGCTTCCAAAATCTCCACGCCTACGGGTCGTATTTTGGTGCCAAACCTTGCATCGATGTGCATAACACCTTTTCAAGGCACATAATTTCTAACAAATCTCGGAAGTAGTTTTCTACGAAAGGGAAATGAAATTTAAGCGAGAGTAAAGATGATGTTTAACTTCGGCTTTTCCGAGCGACCATTCATTCGGCAGAGCCAAAAAAAAATTTTGAAGTATGAGCAATATTTGTGATACGCAGTACAAAGTAAGAGGTTCACGCAAGGCATTGAGCGACCTTTGGAATACCCTTCAGATGATGGAGGTGAATAGTAAGGATGTCCATCTTTACAAGTTGGCAGAGCACTATGGCATTGACTATGAGCATAGCGGTATATCTGTTCGTGGAAAAATCTACTGGGCAGAGTTCGAGGATGACGAGGACGGAGGTCTGTTATCATTCGACACCGAAAGTGCATGGTCGGCTTGCGACCTGTTCTTTGATGAATTGAATAAGGTACTTGGCAATGAACTTTCCATAAGCTATCGTGAGATAGAATGTGGATGTGAGATATTTTACGTCCACGATGAAGGAGGTTTCTTTCCCGAAGAGTGTTGTGTAAGTTCTTCTGGTGGCAACTTTGAAGATATTTGTGAAGATGTGTGTGACACCATATGCGATGCTATTGAGGCATGGTGTGAGAAGACCGGCATTAGCCAAGGCGAGCGGACAGAGGAAGAAATGGTGGACTTCATCAACGAATACGAGTACGACTCGGAGGACACCTATTATTATATACACCCATTTGAGTTTGATTAGTACTTACCGCAAGGGGTAAGGTTCACTGCTTTGCCCTTTGCATAACCACTTTGAAATATGAAGAGATTAAGTAAGAAACAGATTGGAAGAGCTGCATGCACCATCTTGCAGCAGTTGGCTTTAACCACACCTCTTAATGTAGTGTATAGTTGGGGAATAACAAACAAAGTTGCAACTCAAATAGAAATCATGGTTGATGGAATGGAGAAAAACGTGGCTGCCTTGATGATGGATGTTAATGGCTTCAACTACCAAGGCAGGCTCTATGTAACCAATAACCGAGTTAAGCAAACCTTTGGCTTGTATAGCGAACAGAACGGAATGTTGCATGAGGAAAAGAAGAGTATTGCCTATAAAGACTTGGGGCAAGTGCTCGATACGGTTATTGAGACAGGCGGCATGAGCCAACAGGAGCACCTGCAAAGATTGCGTGAATATGCAAAGAGACTTTTGGCTTAATATAAGAATATCCACTTAAAAGATTATACGAATGAAAACATTAGACAGAGAACATGTAAGAAGCGTTGTGAACACCATCTTCTCCCAATTGCTTCACACAACCTCGATAGACGTTATCAATAGTTGGGGCATCTCAAAGATGTATGCTACCCAAATTGTCAAGAATGTCAATGGCGAAGACTTCACTATGGCGGCTCTTGTCATGCAGGTGAATGGCTTCCAATTTCAAGGTAAGATATATATTGCTTTAGATGAAGGCTCTGATTACTACCGTATCTATGGAGAGAAGGATGGAACAACAAAAGAATATTATCATGATATTGCTTTTGATGAGCTTGGCGATGTACTTGACTCAATGATAGAGACAGGAGGTATGACCAAGGAAGAATACCAAGCAAAGGTAAAGGACTTTGTTTGTTGCCTCTAACATCAGTATTTTGGTGCAAAGTTAGTGTTAAACACGAGGAATTTATCTTTATTCTAATGGTTTTATACTAACTTTGTACCAATAATAGGATATAACGCTACATCGTGCTACAAGACGCTACAAGTAGGCTACATATTTCAAAGCCTATAAAAGTTATGTAACATCTTGAAAATCAATATTGCTACATGAAGATACAACTTTCAGAGTCATATTTGACTTATAGGCATTTGAATAATTATGATAAGATGGTGGTCATGATGTTGTATTATCCCCCTTTCATAAGGGCAATTCATAAACATAATACAAAGGCAATGGGATGATAAACAGAAAACAATGGCAACCGACTTGTTTAAAAGTAAGAAGCGAGTGTCGTAATGCCATTATCTCCTCAAAGATTTGAGGGGTGGAGTAGAAAATAGAGTCGATAGATTTCTTAAAATAGTTAAATTGTGTAACAAAAGTCATTCATACACAGTGTTTTAAGACGTTTTGTCTTGCGCCAGTTCTGCGCCATTTTTCGTGCAAAATAAGCGAAAATGCCTAAAGACGGCACTTGAATATCAACGAGTTACAGAAGATGGTAGAGTGGTATAAAATCCCTCTCTCTCCGCCAAGTTTAATTTAAACCCGCTGATTTTCAGCGGGTTTTGCTTTTTAGGCGAGAGGTAGTCCCCAAAAGTAGTCCCCGAAGTAGTTATTTTGCGCTATTTTGAGGGCAGGCTTTCACCGAAAGTCCAGCCTCCTTTAAGATGTCATTTATCCGGAATCTATCATCGTCTTTGACTATTTTATAAATGTTTGGAGAATTATCAAAAGTTTTTAAACTTATCTCTCCGTATGAAAGTTTTGTTGACTGTCGGTCACGCCTGAATCTGAAAGCTTTTACTATTTCACGCACCAAATTGGATGGCCACGGGTGAGGCTGTCTATAAAGAACATGCACAAAATATTTAAAGCTCTGCCAGTTGCCGATCCATCGTATCGGTTTAGAGAAGTCTTCATTCGCAATATTAAAAGCTTGGGAAGAATTGCGCAGGAAGAAATAGCAAAACCGTTTTATATCTTTAGCATGTATATACGGCACCATTGAAGGTTTATCAATTTTTTTCGTACAAGCCAGCATCTCTGCTATACTGACCATTGTCTTATAATCAATAATCGGAGAAACCGGAGCAAAATACTGCCGGTAATCTTCAATGGAAGAAATTTCCGGAGCAGTGGTCTTCGGCTCAGAATATGACATTATCTCATCTCGCTCAAGAACTTTTTTCCGAGAAATCTTGCTCCATCTCAATGCAAGGTGAATAATATGCTGAGTCGGACAAACCTCCTTACCGTTCACAGTAAAAACAGTCATCTTTTCCGGATTGATTATTTCGTTTGCAATTTCTTTTTCTTCTTGTGACAGATCATCCCATATTCGGCGCATATTATAAACCTGCATGCAGAAAAATCGCTTTGCTATTATCTCCCAAAGATAATAAGAATAATTGTTCATGATATACTCATGAATTTCAGCATTGTATTTATCTTCTGCAAGTTCCATGAGCGCTTCCACCATCTTATATGTAAAATCGTAGTTAGCAATCTCAAAATCAGGTTCCAAAGAAACATCTGTAATAAGTGATTTCGCAGCAAATGTATATGCCCGAGTGTCAAGATTGTCCTCCAGTTCAGATAATGACTTTGAGGATTCTATTCGTCGTAAGACACTTTTAGTCCTGGTAAAAGCCTTCAAGACCCGCTTATTCAGGTTTAATCGTGAAAAATAACTTGTATATGCAGCCAAATCATTTAATTTGATATAACTCAATAAATTCTGAGCATCGGCTGTATTTCCACATATAGTATAACATATACTCTTCGCGGAATCGAATGGAATAGCTGTCAGCACGTCATAGGTCTCATACGGGGAAGAATCTTCAATCTGATGCTCATTAAAGACCATACTCGCCTTGAAAAATTCAGAGATGTGACGCTCACTATACAGAATTGAGACTCTCGTGTAAGGAATAGCCACATTCTGCATAAAGCGACAGAACCATCTTCCATAAATATAGAAGTTTGACACGTCCGCAGGGAGCTTGCCTTTGTCTTCATCTGACAGAGGGGATACCAGTTCCTCATCAGACACTGGCAATTTGGCTTTCTCTACCTCATTCCAGTATTGTATATCCAAAGATAATTTATCCATAATCTTAGTTTACTTGCTCGAAAGTGATGGACAATGATATTCAGTAAGTTGAGATAACGTGTTCCAAATATGAAAACATTATTCTCAATTCATATCTATGCTTATCCATTGTTATCTATGAGGCTATGTATTATCTATGAGTTCTGATTTGACAGTTGTAACTTTGTCTTAATGGAAGCACAGGCATTAGTTATTGAAGAGATTGATGCCGGCGTGGTCTTTTACGAGTTTGCCGAAATCACTGATGACTTGATCTGCTTCTTTCTGTGAAGCGAAACGTTGCATTGGATAACGTTTCGTTATAGACCAATGGCCCTTTTCATTCTTATATACACATACATCCTTGCTCTGTGCCAGGAATTTATGAAGAAATGCCTCGTAGTTGTCCTCAACTTCATCCCTTAGCCATGCATTCCAACCCGCAGTGAATATCAGATAGGAGTTCGATTCATTAGCCGGGAGGAAAGTGGAGATGTCTGTAGGTGACGGATTGTTTGCCATAGATCTGTAGAAACCGTCATCTGAGACTTGTATTACAGACATTTCGATTGTTTTACGTTCAATTTTTGCTTGTCCGAAATAAAACTCAAACATATAGTTGTACATGAAATCCCATGACCACATATCTTTCCACACAGACAGGTTTGCATAGTCTCTATCAGGACAATCCCGCCTGGTATGTATGATGTCAGAGTAACGTTTTACGCCCCACATATCGGTATAAGGCGTGTGTTCACGTATATAGTTTATAATGTCGAGCACACGAGATTGATAACGTGCCAGAAGTCTGAACGCGTTTCGGACGTCGGTGAATGCGTTGTCGAGTTCTTTGCTCATCTGAAAAAGCTTTTAAAAGTTGTGAATGAGTAAGGTGATATCAGTGGTTTGGCGGTCTTTATTCCATCGAACCAGTGGATGTTGTAGACACCGTTGATATTGAAAGCCAGCTCAGTAAGATTGAGTATTCGCAAAACTGATGATAAACTATTGGGAATCATCGGCGGTGCTTCATATTCATCACGCATCTTTGAGACCTGAATAAGGACTGAGAGCCACGTGCATTTATTGACAGCTACGCCATCTGACAAAGCAATAATTTCGGTGGCCTTTTCCGCATTGCCGCCCACTGCAATGAAGTACACCGGCTTTTCGTTACCGTATTCATTGGAGTAAGCGGTGATTTCATTTTTCCACTGCTGTGAGTATTGCCCAGAATTATCACTGAATTTAGCTTCAATAATCAAATCAAAGGCCTGAAATCGTATGAAGAGATCCGGTTCAACAAGAATAGAGTTGCTGGTGTCCGAGGCATCCCAGTGAGGCCAAAATTGATAATCTTCGATTTGTCCGGCTACTAATGGCAGATTCTCATTATCAAAACAGGCCGTGCGCAATACGCTCCAGAATAATTCATCCGGAAGCATGAGCATAGTCTCAAAAACCGAAGATGTCTTCGGGTCTTCGTAAGTATCTTTGTGATGATAAGTGCTGTATATCATCTGATGATAATTTAGATAAAATATTTATAATCAAAAGTATTCCCATTATAATGTTGGAGAAAACGCCCAATATTAGCAACGACATTTGATGTCTCAATGGTTGCCGGAAGCTTACTATAGAAATAAAAGGAATTCCAATTTATCTTTGTAAAACTCAAAATCTCCGATGCTATTTCGTCAATTGTTGAAACTCCATAACATCGAGTTAACTTCAGGGGCATTGGTATACCTTTCCCACCTTGATAATAGGTCTTGCCTGGAATGGTAGATTCGAGAGAGCCGTGTGTCCATAAGAGGGCAGTATTATCATCAATCGGTGTGCAGATCCCTCTATGAATAGGATAATTGTCTGCTGTAATATTGGATCCCAAGAACCCAGGAATTAATTTAAAATCCCGTTCTTCTTCAATTGTAATCAATTCAATATCCTGTACATAAGGTGATAAGGCCGAAACGAATCCGTCGATTTCGTCCTCTTTAAAAATGGTACGTTTGTGGATAACTACGCGCTTGGGCTTTTTGTACATAGAATCATTAAAGAGTTCAACGATATTTAAGCCTAATTTATATGCTTCATCCTTAGACAGATATGGGTTATTCTTCCGGTCAATTATAGCATTGTCTATCTTTTTCAAACGAAATGATAATCCTTGTCCATGCGAATTGTACATATGGCTACAACCTACAACAATCTTATTCTTCTGATTTTGCTGCACACTATATCCTATTCCAGCATATGCAGTATCTTCGTTAAGAGAACCAAGAGTCCATGGAGTCCTGCCAAATTTCACAAAAAGTGCCAAAGATAACCACCACAAAATTTCACACTCCATATAGGAGTTATTAATAGTTTTTTCTTCTATAAATTGTGTGGTAACGCCTTTCTGAGCGCAGTATGCCTTTATATAATCATGAAAATCTACTTCGATTTCTTGGACCTTAAATGTCCGTAAATTAGACCATCTCTTAGGTATAAAAATTATCACTATCGCTCTCGGGCTCATCTCAGATATTCGCTCAATGTGTTTACACATATTATTTGCAAGAGCCAATCCATCGTTCTGATTATCCTTGCAAGTTACCCAAAATGAGTTGCCTTTGTAGAAGGGTACATCTAATGATACACCATATATGGATTGGAAACCATTGTATGGCTGTATATAACCAGCTTGACGAGGCATAACATTCCGAGTATTAAGTTTTGTCAAGAAATTATATAATGGTATGCAACTCGTCTGAGGACAAATAACACCAATGGGTATGTTAGTCGGCGCAATCGCTATTGATGGGAGATCAAAAGGCCTGTTGCCCTGTAATCCGAGCATAGGATTAGTATGGGTAATATAATTTTTATCACGAGTAGAAAAATTAAGTACTGGCTCTGGAACTTGTATTCCTGTGTACGATAGCCGATTTGGATTAAAATCAGGATTTATAATCGCAGAATTACCAGAACCGTATATCTTGCAACAAGCTGTATTGGGAGATATTTTAAAAGTAAACTCTTTGCTTGATTCAGAATATTGGATGAATAACGGACTATTGTTAAATAATCTACTGTTCCAATAGCCCAGTCTTTCAAAATAATCTTTATTACGCAATCTATCTATGTATTCTCTACACGTATTTTGTTTTACTAGTTTGTCGAATTCAAATTCATCTGAAAAGTATATAGTCGGAGATAATGCTATATAAAGGAATTTTGCATGCGAATTTAAACGTAGTGATATTTTTACAGCCTCGTATATTCCTATTCTATTTTCATAATACTTTTGCCCATCCCATAACAGACCTTTAAAATTCATGTTTAAGCCTGCTTTACGAGCAATTCCCAATAAAATTGCCTTTAAGAATAGTGTCTTTATTCTTGGAATTTTTGAAAGAGTCTCAGTCGTTATGCTTATCAAAGAAGGTTGGTCGGTAAAACAGTCGGAAAATACAGAGTACAAATCTGACATAGCACCGATAGCATATACTTTACGTTGATAACAAGTCGTAATTATATTCTTGCCTTTAATTCTTTGGTTGACAAACGTCTGTAACGAGATGTCCTCAGGTACTCTAATTCCAAAAATATAGCAAGATTGAGGCACAATCACGGGTAAAAGATTTGATGATGCATATTTGATTATATTCCCTTGACCATTAACTTTAAAAGGAATAACTTTTGCAGTCGGGATGTCGGCATTATTAGCTCGTATAAAATCCTTATAAATGTCTTCTTCTCCGCAAGCTAATGCAACCATTCTATGCATACATTCATCAAATCCAGGAGCTTGGATGTAATATGCACTTCGTCCATTTTTTCTTGCTTGTTTTATTAATTCAATTACGGTATCGGCTGGGGTCTCATCCATCCCAAGCCAAAATAAACGTCCACCTCCGTCTTGAGAATAAACCTGTTTTAGAGCCGACATTAAAGATTTATCTCGGCCGCTATAACCCATCACAATAAGATGTTTTTCAGCAAGATGGGTTGACATTACCTTTACGAAAACTTCTTCTTGTGTATCTAATTCTTTTCCGGTGTTTTTGAGTTTAGAGTATTTATAATCCCCATGTAATGCAACATACTTTAGACCATTTCTCGTAAAATTGGTGTAAATATTATCTTGTGTTTCGATTGATATAGGAAATGTATTAACACTAAAATATTCGGCGGCTTTCAGCGTCATATTATCAAAATTTGTAGTCCATACAGATGGGACAATGTTTAATTTGGCTAATAACGCAAGTAGCTTATAGCCGATACTCGGAGTTTTCCCTATAAAGAGTCTCTCAAAATATGCGACTCGATCCCGTTCTTCTGAAAAAGCTTTTTCTATGTAGAACGAATATTCTTCAGTTGAATTGAACTTTGGGAAATTGGGCTGTAAATCGCACCATCGCTGAATTTCCCTTTTATCGTTGTCTGAATCAATACTTACAAAATGGAGCTTGGTGTTGGTTTCATAAATGGATTATTTCCATTCCCATATACATCTCGATGCGCTCGGGATACCAGAGGATATAGAACAACCGGCTCCCAATAAAAAAGAGAATTGTTGATCTATGTTTTGTTTAAAAATACGAAGGAACTCATCGTATTCTAATTTAAATGCATCGATATCCATATTTATGACTATTGATATAATGGGGCTATTTGGGAGAAGACATATTTCAAAACAGGAACCTAAATATAACGTCTCGTTTTGGTGTATAAAACATCATTCCACTTACATTTGTATTACTGCGTTATGCCGTAGTCGTTGAATAAATCCGTTAATTGCTCGGGTGTGTTGGCATGGAGAACTTTGTCACGTACAAGTGAGTCTGTAAAGTCAAGGCGAACAATTTTCTTCGTTCCTCCGATACCCGGGATAAGACGAATCATCTGAATACGTCCCATCCGTTGCTCCGATGCAGCATATTTCGCCAGCCCTTTCGCTTTGGGTAGGTTGTCTTCCCTAGTGGGATCGTGGGGTTCTAGTATGTCCACAACCAAACCATGAGAGGTATCCCGAACTATCAAAAAATCCGGATACATGGGTTTCTGCTCATTGTTCATTTCATAAGGTACGCACAAAGCCCATGGTTTGCGGTCCGGATTTCTCAACCAGCAGAGGAATTCCGGATTTTTCTTTTCTTCGGCCAAAACAGAAACCTCCCATGTATTCAGGACAAAGGTTGCCTTACCATCACTGTCAACATAGAGATGGTCATAGTACTCTATTCCGCCACCTTCTTTCCCGAGAGAGATGTCGTATGGCAGATTTAGGAAGGTTTCGCTTACAGCATCTCCATCTTTGACAATCTTTTCCCACTTTTCCTTAATCTTCTCGTCGGCCCGAACAATATCCATTCTGTATCGAGTTTTCACTGCATGGAATCGGATCTTGGCCCAATCCTGTAGTTGTTCCAGATTATGAGTTTGACCCACATAGAGAATAACATCAAGTTTATACTGAATCAGATTGTTGGGGTCGCCATAAAGTTGGCCATAGGTGTTGCCCACGCCTTCGCTTCCTAACTTGGCTTCTGATATATTGTATTGACGGTCAACATCTGTATCTGTTGTAGAAAACAGATCTTGAGTGACTTGACTTACAACTTCTTCTCCGAATGTATCAATTATACTTTGTTTAAGCCTGAATTCCATGACTTTCCTTGTCGCGGACTCATATTGGCCGTTATCTTTCAGAATCCGGATATAGTCGTTTATCAAGCCGGCAACTTCTTCCAGGGTCTCCTTGTACACTGATGTCGCGATTCCGCTCTGCGTAAGCAATCTCGTTAGTTTAAATAACGATTTAAGATAGTCGTTAACTTTCGTCTTACGCACATTGTAGTTGATAAATCCTTGAGAATTAATAAAATCAAGAATCTGGATTCGATCAATGACAGGGATATTGACAACAGGAGCACTGGGAGGGTTTGCACCTACTGTCTCATGTGTCAAATCTTCTGTTGCTGAAGGCTCAATAGCTGCCGCAGCTGTTTGTGTGGGATGTTCTTCCGAAGAGACAGCATTTGCGCCTCCGGCACTTGACTCCTCACTATCGGATGTAGGCGTATTGGGAATGTTTACCTCACTCTGAGCATTGTTAACAGCAGCCATAACTCCCTCTGCGGAGGTGCCGGTTGAATCTACGGGGACAGTCTGCGGAGGTGCAGAAGTTGTAGCAGAGGTAGTATTTTGTGTCGCGGATTCCTGAGAAGCCGGAACTGACCCCCTTGTTACAGGCCGTACAGATAACACTTGAACATTGCCACTATTGATACCGGAACCGGACACTTCCGTTGGGAGGTCGCCACCTTCTATCTCCTTCAGACTGGCGATAACTTCCTCGACCGTTTCCTGATTGAAATGAGGCAAAAACAGCTTGACTTCATTAAGGGTCTCATCAACTTGAATTCGCATTTGCATTGGGGTGCGAATCATTCGTCCCAATAACTGAGCAATATATGTTGAGTCAGATGCCCTGCGAAACGACATCATAGTTTCTGCTCTTGGACAATCCCATCCGGTACTTAACGCGTCCTTGAAGAACACTACTTTTACATTACGAGATTCAGCAATTCGAGATGGCTCAATATATGGGACATTTAGTCCTGCTACAACTATAGCACTCTTGGGCGACCCAAATGCGTGAACCACCTCTCCTTCTCTGAACTTTCGTCCATAACGAGACTGTATTTTCACTAAGCAGTCATCTATATCCGTGCTTGTCAAGTGGCTATTGGTACCATTTTCAACCTGCACAAGCATGATAGGATAGACATGGGCATAATGTTGTTCCTGACAATATTGGAACCATCGGTTGCTTTTGTCAATCCATTCTTCGGTTGCAGCTTGAAGAATAGCCATATCTTTGTTAGCGATTTCTTCCTCCGGATATGCGATTATAATTTTATCCTTCAATAGTCCCGATTTCTGAACTTCCTCAGTCGGCACCTCATAACGACGGATTGTAGAGTTAACGGTACCTATCAACTGATTGAAACGGTTCATCGTTGCGCTCATCCCAATTACAACAGGCATTTTAGAAAGGCCATGCTCTGGGTCTCCTAAAATAAACTTCTGCATGATTGTCGTTGCTTTCCCAGCTTCGGTTTTCCCTTTTGCACCTCGATGAGCTTCATCTATAATGAAATATAGACGGTCTCCTTTCTCACGGATTGTATTCTGCAATGTCTCCCATATCGTGAACTGTCGGGAATCGGAGTGCTTGGTGAGATTAGACGATACCGCGAACTTCTGGGTATTGATAAAGTAAATTTTACCGTCATCCAGCACTTCTTGGTCAAAATCTGCCTCTGTGATAGTCTTACATTGGCCAAAAGGAATTCGGTCAGCGCGAGTCTCGATTTTTTCTTTTGATTGTTCATTCAGTTCCGGATCATCCGACAGCCAGACCGCAACAGAATTAGGATTGCCGATATTACATTCATCGCCCATGAAAATAGACTCAAGGAGGGCTGAGAGTATAATTGTTTTGCCCGCTCCAGTAGGCGCAGCAAAAGATATTATTTGAGAGTCACGAGATTGCATATAATCAGCAGTCGCTAGTATGCAGTATCCGCGAAGTTTTTCCAACGCAGTTTGCTGAAAAGTTCGTAGTTCTATTTTCATGACTTATTTTATGAAATTAATGCGGAAGTTATCAAGATAATCACGATAGAGTTGGAAGGTCTGCTTAACCTTTAGCGTCTCTATCATTTCGCGATAGCCGGATTCCGAGTTGGTAATAATAAATACAGTGTCAATATCGCTACGCTTTGCCATTTCTGTTTCAAAACCGGCAAAGGCATACTCGTCAATAAGTATAGCCATCCTGTTTTCGGGCAGGATTAGAAACGAAGGCAGTTTAGTCACTTGTAGCGATGGACATTCACCTATTCCTCCAGCTTTCAGCCAAAGCAGCGGAAGAATTTCCCGAAACTGACGGTTTAATGCAACAGCGTTTTTGTCTAAGAATCCCAGATGGAAAAATTCGACATTTGCCTTAAATCCTTCAGACATCGGAAGCGTCTTCGGCTCGGTCGTTCTATATGGGCCAAGTAAATCTGTAATATCTGCTTTTAACTTATTAAACAGCTTATTATTCTGAGTTACAATATAGAAAGTTCTGACATTCTCTGCATTCTCTAATGCTTCAATCCATTCCAATGCAGATTGATCATTCAACAGGATGGAAATATCAGAATCTTCATCGACAATGTATTCGGAATCATCCAATATCTTGTTTTTGGCAATCTGCCCAGAAGACAGCTCTGAAACCAGATCCTTCTTTTCCGCGAGAGATAACGACGCATAATCTTTAACAAACGAAATTATCTTGAATTTGCGTGATGTTTCTTTCTCGGTTTCAAGATAGGTGAGATATTCGCCGGGAACGGGATTGCCATTGATATCTTTACCGGATATTGAAGCCACCGTACGGGGCCACGTGACATATCGAGCAATACCAAGAGCCTTCCATTCTTCATCGGCTGGAGTTTTCCCTTGGGATTTTAGAGTATGTTCTTCAGCTTCGCTCACCTCATTGTTTGTAACCATAATGCACCGGCGATGACCACCATCTTCAGCGTTAAGTAAGTTAACAGCATGAAGTGTAGTGCCAGAGCCTGCAAAGAAATCCACTATTAGAGCGTTCGGCTTATTTGCCACAAAGAATCTTATTGTATCATGAACAGCATATAGAGATTTCGGAAAGTCAAATCGAGGACCTATAAATTTAGCGAGTAATTGAGTCCCTTTATATGTGGCATCGTGAGCTTGTATGTCCCACTGAGACCCAGGGACAAATTCATGAGTGTACCTGTTGGCGGAATTAATTTAGTGCATACTTAATTCTGCCAATGGGCTTGTCG
>ENA-ORRN01001482-ORRN01001482.1-human-gut-metagenome-genome-assembly--contig:-NODE-1482-length-16242-cov-7.352505_pt1 | contig 16242 bp, 11 predicted proteins | sample MGYA00242174_ERZ509132 | MGnify/ENA primary metagenome ERZ509132 (study PRJEB26280, sample SAMEA2338671) | human gut metagenome | biome: human gut; feature: human-associated habitat; material: faeces... | reverse complement strand
TCCGCTGCGAGGGCGCTACCGCTAATCTTTAATATTTCGATTTTGAACACCCTACCACCTACTTATCCCAACAGAGGGGTGTCCTGAAAGTCCGTAGATTTTCAGGACACCCCTTGTCGTCTTGCTAAGGGATGGGCTCGCCCGCAAGGCACCAGAGATTCGCAGCGAGAATCAAAAAATGAGTAAAAGTCGCGCACGTGTCATATTTTTTTTCTATCTTAGCTATCTAAATTGGGGTAATGTGTACCTGCCCCTCTTGACTTTCGGCAATATCTTCTGCCGGAGGCCCCTGCTCAGATAAAAACAAAAACATATATATCAATGATTTATAAATGGACCTATGAAGAGCCGACGGCCGACGAGACCGCCGCAGCAACCGCCTTGGCGCGGGAGGTGAACATACACCCCGCACTTGGGCGACTGCTGCTGAAACGCGGAATCAAGACGGCGACCGAAGCCCGGCGTTTCTTTCGTCCGCAACTCACTGACCTGCACGACCCTTTTTTGATGAACGACATGCAGGTGGCCGTTGATCGGCTCAACCAGGCGTTGGGACGCAAGGAACGCATCATGGTTTATGGCGATTATGACGTTGATGGATGCACGGCGGTGGCACTGGTCTACAAGTTCCTCTCGCAATTCTATTCCAATATCGACTTCTATATCCCCGACCGCTATGAGGAAGGCTACGGCATCTCGCGCAAAGGTATCGATTTCGCCGCCGAAATGGGGGTGAAACTCATCATTGTGCTCGACTGCGGCATCAAGGCCGTTGAGGAGGTGGCTTACGCCCGCGAAAAGGGCATCGATTTCATCATTTGCGACCACCACGTTCCCGACGACGAACTGCCGCCGGCCGTGGCGATTCTTAATCCGAAACGCCACGACAACCGCTATCCCTATACCCACCTTTCGGGCTGCGGCGTGGGATTTAAATTCATGCAGGCATTCGCCACCAGCAACGGCATTGAGTTCAACAAGCTCTCGAGCCTGCTCGACCTCTGCGCCGTGAGCATCGCGTCGGACATCGTGCCAATCATGGGAGAAAACCGCATACTGGCCTGCCAGGGATTGCGCTGCCTCAACACGAACCCGAGCATCGGACTGCGAGCCATCGTGGAGGTGTGCGGACTCTCGGAGAAGGAGCTTTCCATGAGCGACATCATCTTCAAAATCGGCCCGCGCATCAATGCGTCGGGACGTATGCAAAACGGGAAAGAGGCCGTTGAGCTCCTGGTGGAGAAAGACTATCAGGCGGCTCTCGAGAAAGCAGGCTGCATCAACCTCTACAACGAAGCACGCAAGGACCTCGACAAGCAGATGACCGACGAGGCGTTTAAACAGGTGGAACAACTGCCGGGGCTTGACGACCGACGCAGCGTGGTCATCTATAACGAATCGTGGCACAAGGGGGTTATCGGCATCGTGGCTTCACGACTGACGGAACAATACTACCGCCCGGCCGTGGTGCTGACACGCTCCGACGGGGTTGCCACTGGGTCGGCACGCAGCGTGTCGGGCTTCGATGTCTATAAAGCAGTGCAGAGTTGCTCTGACCTACTTGAGAACTTCGGCGGCCACACTTATGCCGCTGGGCTTTCCATGAAGGTGGAAAACGTGCCGGAATTTGCTGAACGCTTTGAGGCTTATGTGCAAAAACACATCATGGACACGCAAACGGAGGCTACACTGGCCATCGATGCCTATCTCGATTTCAAGGACGTGACGTTTAAATTCTATCAGCAACTCAAGCGCTTCGCGCCCTTCGGTCCGCAGAACGAACGCCCCGTATTTTGCACGCGACGTGTCTACGATTACGGCACAAGCAAGGTGGTGGGCCGCGGACAGGAACACATCAAGCTCGAATTGGTGGACAACAAGAGCAACAACGTGATGAACGGCATTGCCTTCGGACAAAGTTCGCAGGCACGATACATCAAGACGAAACGCGCATTCGACATCTGCTACGCCGTTGAAGAAAACACCCACAAACGGGGCGAGGTGCAACTGCAGATTGAAGACATACGCCCCTGTGAATAAGTAGGCGTTCAAGATTAGTTTATACTATCCATGTAGGAACAAAATAATACGACAATTCAATATAATAAACTAATTCTGAACACCTACTGAAAGAACCACTATCGAGTATGGACAGGTTTCACGAGATTTTGAAGCAATATTGGGGCTACGATGACTTTCGCGGCATTCAGGCGGAAATCATCGAGAGCATCACGACGGGCAACGACACGCTCGGACTGATGCCAACGGGCGGCGGAAAAAGTATCACGTTCCAGGTGCCGGCCCTGGCACTTGAGGGGATGACCATCGTGATTACGCCGCTCATCGCCTTGATGAAAGACCAGGTGGCCAATTTGAAGAAAAGGGGCATACAGGCGGCGGCCATCTATTCGGGACAAACGCGCAACGAAATTCTGAAACACCTCGACAACAGCATTTTCGGTGCCTACAAACTGCTCTACGTGTCGCCAGAACGACTCGGAACGGAAATTTTCCAAAACAAAGTGAAGCGCATGAAGGTGAGCTTCATCACCGTCGACGAGGCCCACTGCATTTCTCAGTGGGGCTACGATTTCCGCCCTTCTTACCTACAGATTTCCCAGATACGCCAACTCCTGCCAGAGGTTCCCGTGCTGGCGCTGACGGCCACGGCTACTCCGGCGGTGGTTGACGACATTTGCGCACAGCTGCACTTCCGCGAAGGACAGAAGCGCGTGTTCCGCATGAGTTTTGCCCGCCGCAACCTCTATTATGTGGTGCGCAAAACGCAGGACAAAGAAACGGAACTGTTTCACATTCTCAGGAACATAAAGGGGGCCGCCATCGTTTACACGCGCAGCCGAAAAGGCACATCCGAAGTGGCGGAGAAACTGCGGCAAGAGGGATTCACGGCCCTGCACTACCATGCCGGACTGAGCGACATCGACAAAGACGTGAGGCAGAAGGCTTGGCAAAACGACGAAGTGCGCATCATGGTGGCCACCAACGCTTTTGGCATGGGCATCGACAAGCCCGACGTGCGCGTGGTGGTTCACATGGACTTGCCCGACTCCGTTGAGGCATATTTCCAGGAGGCGGGACGTGGCGGACGCGACGGCAAACCGGCTTATGCCGTTTTGCTCTACAACCGCTCTGACCACGGGAAAATGCTGCGGCGCATCCCCGAGACCTTCCCCACGAAGGAATATATCGCCGATGTCTATGACAAACTTGCCTATTTCTTCCAGCTCGCCGTTGGCGACGGAATGAACGTGAACTACGAGTTTAATCTGCAACGCTTCTGCGTCAATTTCAAGCTCTTCCCCGTGCCGGTGCTCAGCGCGCTTCGCATTCTCACGCAAGCTGGCTACATCGACTTTCGGGAGGAGGAAGAAAACACCTCGCGCCTGCTTTTCCTCACTGGGCGCGACGACCTCTACCGCCTGCACCAACTGCAAGGCGCCGCCGACAGGGTGATTAAAGGCGTGCTGCGGCTCTATGGCGGCATCTTTTCCGACTATGTGCCCATCGACGAGCAACGCCTCGGCGCGGAATGCGAAATAACACCGCAGGAGGTCTATGACGCGCTGGTGTTGCTCACGAAACTGCGCATCATCCACTATATCCCACACAAGAACGTCCCACATATCACCTATCTGCAACGGCGTGTGGAACGTGCCACACTCTCGCAAGAGGTGTATGAGGAGCGCCGCGACGATTATCTGCGCCGCATCAACGCCATTCTCAATTATGCCGAAAAAGACGACCGCTGCCGAAGCCGCATCCTTCTTGACTATTTCGGGGAGACAAAGAGCGAAGACTGCGGACACTGCGATGTGTGTGTGGAACGGCGCAAGGAGAAAAGGTCGCTCGAAGAGGTGTGCCACATGATTGAAACCATGATGGCCGACGGACGTCCGCGACAGGTTGACGAATTCTGCTCAGACCGTTTCTCGAAAGAGAAAGTTGCCGAGGCGCTCCAATATCTCACCGATGAAGAAATCCTGACTTCTGACGACGGGTTCTACAGGATGGTCGAAGGGGAAAGTAGGTAATCCATGAAAGGTGGGCGCTCAAAATTCAGAAAATTAAGTAGATGGAGATTGTGCGGAAAAAGCCTTATCTGCGGCCCTGCGCGGGCTGAAAGCCCAACAAGTCCCCAGCCCAGGGCAACGCCCTGGGTGCCATATCCCCATTCCCTACGCCCTGTAAGGTAGGGTGTTCAAAATCCAGAAAAAATCCCGCACGATTTTTGACCAAATAAACGCTATAACTCACTGATATTCTGCAACAATTATATGCATAATGTATCGGAATGGAAATCCTGCACGATTTTAAAATTGCAGTTTGTTGATTTACTGTTAGTTAGACATCTATTTTTGGGATAATTTGGACATAAAAATTATGAGGATTTTGAACACCCTACCTGTAAGGGCAAAAGTAAAAGCCAACCGTTCGCCCATACTTTTGCCCTTACAGGGCGTAGGCGTTTATACGCTGATACCCAGGGCGTTGCCCTGGGCTGAGAACTGGCTGCCCTTTCAGGGCGTTCCTTTTCGCGCTTTGTTCGTTTATCATGTGCGCATCAACCACCACTTACCATTTGCCCCAGAATCGCGCAGAGATTTTTCTGCATTTTGCCCCTACCCCCAAGGACATAAACAAGGAGTGCCATACTCCAAGCATCTATCGGATGTTTGAAGTATGGCACTCCTTATTATATATAAGCAATTGCTTATGCCTTCTGGTCTTTCTTCTCCTGAACGATGGCATCGATGACAGCCACGGCAGTGATGTTGACGATGTCACGCACGCTGCATTCGAAGTCGGTGAAGTGGATAGGCTTCTTCAATCCCATCTGAATTGGGCCGACAACTTCGGCATCTTCAGCCATCGACTTAATCATCTTGTATGAAGCGTTGGCACTCGTCAAGTTCGGGAACACGAGGGTGTTAACGTCCATGCCTTTCAGGCGTGTGAACGGATATTTGTCGTCGCGCAAGTCCTTGTCGAGCGCAAAGTTCACCTGCATTTCGCCATCAATGGCCAGGTCGGGGAACTCGCGCTGCATTTGGTCAACCACCTGATGTACGGCCACGGGGCTTCCCGTGTTGTCCGTGCCAAAGTTTGAATACGACAGCATGGCAATCACCGGCGTACGATTGAAGAAACGCACCGTTGAAGCCGAGAGCTTGGCGATGTCGAGCAACGTCTCGCTGTCGGGGTGGCGGTTGATCAGAGTGTCGGCAATGAAGAGCACACCTTTTTTGGAGTTGATGAGGTGCATCGTTCCGAAGTGGTTATAGCCCTCGCGAATGCCAATCACTTCCTTAGCCACCTTGATGGTGTTGGAATATTTCGTGTAAAGACCGGTGATGAAAGCGTCGGCATCGCCCGTCTCCACCATCATCATGCCGAAGTAGTTGCGCTCGTACATCTTGTCGATGGCTTCCTGCAATGTGTAGCCCTCGCGCTGCTTCTTCTTCGCCAGGATTTCGGCATAGCGCTGACGGCGCTCCGCCTCACTGTCGTTGCGAAGATTAAGCACCTCAACGCCGTCGAGGTTGAGTTTCATGTCTTCGGCCATCTTGCGAATCTGCACGTCGTTGCCCAAAAGAACTGGATGGCAGATACCCTCCTCTTTGGCGCGGATGGCAGCTTCAAGCATAGTGGGGTGCGTGCCTTCGGCAAAGACCACACGTCGCGGCGAGAGGCGAGCCGTGTCATAGAGGTTTTGCGTCAGCTTGCTTTCCTGTCCCATCAGCTCGCGCAGATGCTGGCGATAAGCCTTCCAGTCGGTGATGACCTTGCGGGCAACGCCGCTCTCAATGGCGGCCTTTGCCACAGCCATTGAAACCTCCGTGATGAGGCGTGGGTCGACAGGTTTTGGGATAAAATAATCAGGACCGAACGTAAAGTTGCGCACATGATAGGCACGGTTTACGATGTCGGGCACCGGGCGGCGTGCCAAATCGGCAATGGCGCGTGCAGCGGCGAGCTTCATTTCCTCGTTGATGGCCTTGGCGGCGGTGTCGAGGGCGCCACGGAAGATATACGGGAAGCCAATAACGTTGTTGATTTGGTTAGGATAGTCAGTACGTCCCGTGCTCATCAACACGTCGGGGCGTGCGTCCTTGGCATCTTCATAAGAGATTTCAGGTACAGGATTGGCCAGGGCGAAGATGATGGGGTTCTTGGCCATTGAGCGCACCATGTCTTTCGAAAGCACGTTGCCCTTCGAGAGACCAACAAATACATCGGCATCCTTCACGGCCTCTTCCAGGGTGTGGATGTCGCGGGTGGTGGCAAATTCGCGCTTCTGCTCCGTCAGGTTTTCGCGGTCAACACGAATAACGCCGCGAGAGTCGAGCATCACGATGTTTTCCTTGCGTGCGCCAAAGGAGCAATAGAGACGGGTGCAGGAAATGGCGGCCGCACCGGCACCGTTCACAACGATGCGGGCATCTTCCAACTTCTTGCCTGCCACGTCGATGGCGTTGATCATCTTCTCCAGATTCTCCAGCCGATCGCCGCCGTCGCGCACATCACCAATCGCCACGGCGTCCAGTACGGTGGTGATGCCGCTTGCCACCATCAGCGCGTCGTGGCTGCTCATCGCCGAATGGGCGGGCCAGTCGACTTTCGGGCGCGGGGTGAAGAATTTATCGAGGTTGTCGGTATGCAGCTCAATCAGTCCGGGCAGTAGCCAGCCACCTTCGCCGTCCATCGCTTCCGGCTGGCGGCTCTGGCTTTCGGCAAAGGCGCGAATTTCGCCATCCTGTACTTCCAGTGAACCGTGCACCACTTCATTTTCCAGCACCAGTTTGACGTTATTGATAATCATGAAGAGGCTCCCATCGGGTGCAGGCGGTCGGCGACGTCATTGCGTACGGCTTCGTCATGGAAGATACCGACGATGGCTGCGCCACGGGCTTTAGCTTCGAGAATTAGTTCCACCACCGCGGCGCTGTTTTTGGCGTCCAGCGAGGCGGTAGGTTCGTCGAGCAGCAGAATGGGGTAGTCGACGATAAAGCCACGGGCGATGTTGACGCGCTGCTGTTCGCCGCCGGAGAAGGTCGATGGTGCAAGGTGCCACAGGCGTTCAGGCACGTTCAGGCGCGTCAGTAATCGGGCGGCTTTTGCGGCGCAGGCTTCACGCGGTACGCCGGTATCGAGCAGAGGCTGCATCACCACTTCCAGTGCCGAAATACGCGGGATGACGCGCAGAAACTGGCTCACCCAGCCGATGGTGGTTTTGCGGATCTCCACCACTTTGCGGGCTGGCGCGGTGACCAGGTCTACCCATTCCTCACCGTGTTTGATCTGGATTTGCCCTTCGTCGGGCAGATAGTTGGCGTACAGCGAGCGCAGCAGGGTTGATTTTCCGCTGCCGGAGTGGCCGTGAAGCACCACGCATTCGCCTGCGTTGACGGTGAGCGAGGCACGTTGTAAGACGGGCAGGCGCACGCCGTTTTGTTGGTGCAGGATGAAGGTTTTACTGACGTTTTGTACGTTAATCATTTTTCGCCTCGTGGTTCGGGTGTCGGATGCGACGCTGACGCGTCTTATCCGACCTACGGTTGGCATGCATCCGGCAATGTTGTAAGGCTACAACCCTAACGCATATTTCAGCGCCTGACGTTTCAACATGCCAGCACGCTCCGCCGCCATCAAACCAAGATTACGCACAAAACGCAGTGGTGGCAGATTATTGCTGAATCCGGCATAAAACAGATCCATACCGCTCTGCATAATGAAGTTATCCGCCATGCGCCGCATCTGGTAACGCTTGAGGATCGGATAACTGGCCCACGCTTCGCCATGGCTGCGAGCGTTGACCAGAACGTCAATCAGGTGGCTGCATTTGTAAAGGAACTGGGCGGCCTTTTTGTTGCTGCGCATGTGGAGCGGCCTTCTTTCAGCCTGATCAGCCAGTTGGGATTTATTGATCCGTCATTATCGCTGGATGCAATAGAATATACGGATGCTTCCCGTTTCGCCCGGCTTTTGTCGGAGCAGAAGTATTTATCGAACTACACATCCTATCCGGCTTCCGATGCCCATTATCCGGAACAAATCGGGACTAAGCCCTGTTTGATACGGGCCGCTGCACCTTTATTCGAAAACATCAGGATGGCTTACGCCAAAAGTCAGGAACATTTAGTCTTTTCCTCCGCATAATTAAAATAGGAAGATATACTATACATAAATGTAAGGTATATTCTACATATAAGTAAGGCTATACTTGCCAATATGCAAGGCATGCCTTCCTTTTATAAAATAAAGGAGAAAAAAGTTTAATATTCAGCATATCAGGAAATAAATATCAGGATGAATACACTTACATTTCATATTACGGATATAGCATCAAACAGTGTTCGTGCCGGTGCGACTCGTATCTTATTGGATATTACTATAAATGAGGAGAATACAATCATCCGTATTGCAGACAACGGTTGTGGAATGGATGCAGAGACGATTGCCCGGGTAACGGATCCGTTCTATACGACCCGTACGACCCGAAAGGTAGGTCTGGGAATCCCTTTCCTGATACAAAATGCGGAACAGACCGGAGGTTTTGTCAAGATAAGTTCCCAACCGGGAGCGGGGACAGAGGTTACAGCTTGTTTTATAACCGCTAACATTGATTGTCCTCCCTGGGGAGACCTTCCCGGAACAGTCGCCATGTTGATAAGCGGCAATCCGGAAATCAATGTTTGTTTTTCATATAAAAAGGGAGAACAGCTTTTTGAAGTGAGTACGGAAGAGTTGCGGACTGTCTTTGAAGACATACCGCTAAGTCATCCGAAAGTAATACTTGCTATAAAGGAGATGATTGCAGAGAATCTGGCGTGATTCAACTATGCTTAGTCTTACTCTTGTAGTAATTGTAACGCTCCATCACTTCACGCACATAATTGAATGTCTCCGAACCGCGGAGATATCCATGTTTGCAGACAGGGTCGTTATAATATTCGGGATCGCTTTTCAGGCGGATATACTCGGCAACGTTATCTTCCCAGACGTTCGGGTTCTTTCCATACTTTTCGGCCAGGCGTTGAGCGTCATAGACATGTCCGATGCCGGCATTGTAGGAGGCTAATGTGAACTTTATCTTTTCCAGCGGGTCGGTAATCTCGGAAAAGCCCTGGCGGAATTTACGCAGGCAATCTACACCCGTACGGATTCCGATATCCGGGTTTTTCAGTTCGTGGGGAGTAACACCAAGCGCTTTTGCCGTGTTCGGCATAATGCCCATCAGACCTTCGGCTCCTGCCCAGGATACGACGGATGGGTTGAAATGGGATTCCTGATAGGAAATGGAGGCAAGCAGCTGCCAATCCCATCCGATGTTTTTGGCATGCCGACGGAACAAATCGTCATAAGGAGAAATATGCCCGTTCTTTACCGGGGGAAGATCTGCCGTTAACGGCTGCTTACCTAGCTCGAAATAACGTTTCACTACTGCCCGGTAGACGTGCGAGCCAGATTTATCCGATGCCCATGCATTAATAGCTTCGGCCAGTTGCGGACTGCTTTTACGAACCAGCCAGGAAGAACGCTGCATGAAGCTGACTTTCAGTGAGACATTGATATTCCAGAAGTAGGTCTTGTTCAGACGAGCGATATTATCGTCACTGATGGTATAAGGAATTTCACCTTGCGAGACCATCGCTATCAGGTCTTCGGTTGTTACCGTGTCTTTCTTTATGTCTTTTATATGGATGCCGCCACCTAATTCTTTATCCAGGTTTTTAAGGCGTTCGTAATACTTTGTATCGGGTTTCACATATACGTCTTTCCCGATTAGTTGGGTGACATCTTTAAGAATCGTATCGCCTTTGTTGGCACGCTGAACCAATACCTGGCTGGTGAGTTCTTCCCGTCCGCAGTAGAGATAATTTTCTTTCAGGTTATTGCTTACCTGGATGGGATAGGCAATAACGTCGGCTTCTCCGGCTTCGAGCATTTCGATCAGGCGGGTGGCATTTTCGGCCACTTTGATATTCAGCTTCAGTCCTTCGGAACGGGCAAAGTCTTTTATCAGGTCGTATTCGTAACCCATCGGCTCCATTTTATACTGGAAATAAGACGTGGAACTGTAGAGTGTGACAGCTGTGATTTCGCCCTGTGCCTTCAACTGGGGGAGGTCCATAGACACAAAATCGTCTTCCTTCTGCTCTTGCTTCTTGCCGGAACAGCTACTTAAAAGCAAAGTGATACACAAAAGGGAGACGATTTTCCTATACATTATTATATATGTTACTTTTTCTTCTCTAATAAAACGACATTCTCCACATGATGTGTATGTGGGAACATATCGACCGGACGAACCTTCTTCACGTCGTACTTCACGCTAAGCAGGCTCAGATCGCGGGCCTGTGTTGCCGGGTTACAACTTACATAAACGATACGCCCCGGTTCGGCGAAAAGGATGGTGTTGATTACATCATCGTGCATCCCGGCACGTGGAGGATCAGTAATAATAACATCCGGACGGCCATGTTGGTTTATGAAATCTGCCGTCAGGATATCTTTCATGTCTCCGGCGTAGAACAGCGTATTGTCAATCTTATTCAAAGCCGAATTAACTTTGGCATCTTCGATTGCTTCCGGTACGTATTCGATGCCGATTACTTTCTTAGCCTGGCGGGAAACGAAGTTGGCAATCGTTCCGGTACCGGTATAAAGGTCGTAAACCATTTCATTACCGGTCAGTCCGGCAAACTCGCGGGCTACTTTATATAAGTTATAAGCCTGTTCACTGTTCGTCTGATAGAACGATTTCGGACCAACCTTGAACTGAAGGCCTTCCATCTCTTCAATGATATGGTCTTTACCACGGAACACCAGAACTTCCTGGTCGGTGATCGTATCGTTGCACTTTTCGTTTATGACATATAATAAGGAAGTGATTTCCGGGAATTGTTCTGCCACATGAGACAGCAGGGCTTCGCGGCGTTCCTTATCTTCATGGTAGAATACGACAACCACCATCAGGTCGCCCGTCGATGCCGTACGTATCATTAATGTACGGATAAAACCTTCCTGGTTCCGCAGGTCGAAGAAAGGATATCCTTCGTGTGACAAGCAATATTCTTTGATGCAAAGGCGGATACGGTTGGAAATATCATTCTGCAACCAGCATTTGTGTATATCCAGCACTTTGTCGAACATGCCGGGAATATGGAAACCGACCCCGTTCATGCAATCGAAAGTGGCTCCGGATTTTACTTCTTCTTCTGTCAGCCATTTCTTGTTGGAGAATGTGAATTCGAGTTTATTCCGGTAGAAGGTGGTGCGTTCGGAACCCAATATAGGCAAAATCTCTTCCATTTCTATCTTTCCGATACGGGTGAGATTGTCTATAACCTGCTTATGTTTGTACTTCAACTGCGCTTCGTAGGGCAGATGTTGCCATTTGCAACCGCCGCAAACACCGAAATGTTCGCAAAAAGGAACGGCACGTTCCGGAGAATATTCGTGGAAGTACACTGCTTTACCTTCGGCATAACTGTTCTTTTTACGGGTGAGCTGGATGTCTACTACGTCGCCGGGAGCAACAAAAGGAACAAACACTACTTTCTCATTTACTCGTGCAATCGCCTTACCTTCAGCGGCTACGTCTGTAATTGTTACCTTTTCCAACAAGGGTAACTGCTTCTTATTTCTTGCCAATTTTATCTGAGTTTTAAATTTTTCCCACGCAAATGTACATATTTAGGTAATACGAATAATAAGGAATAGCTATAAAACACATAAAATTGTTTAACTTTCTATATCCTTCATACTCTGAAATAGCATATATTTGCAGCATTGCAATGTAGAGATAGCAAAACTGAAATCTAATAAACATAATACTGTCTGACACATGGAAAGAAAAAGAGTCTACACATTCGGAAATGGAAAAGCCGAAGGAAAAGCAGATATGAGAAATCTGCTGGGTGGTAAAGGTGCAAACCTTGCCGAAATGAATTTGATTGGGGTTCCGGTTCCTCCGGGATTCACTATCACAACAGAAGTTTGCTCGGAATATTATGAACTGGGCCAGGACAAAGTCGTAGAACTACTGAAGTCGGACGTTGAAAAAGCTATTGCTAATGTAGAAACGTTGATGAACTCCAAGTTCGGAGATGTAGAAAACCCGTTGTTGGTTTCTGTCCGTTCCGGAGCACGCGCTTCTATGCCGGGTATGATGGATACTATCCTGAACCTGGGATTGAACGACGAAGTAGTAGAAGGGTTGACACGTAAAACCGGTAACGCTCGTTTTGCATGGGACTCTTATCGCCGTTTTGTACAAATGTACGGTGATGTGGTTCTGGGTATGAAACCGACCAGCAAGGAAGACATCGACCCGTTCGAAGCAATCATCGAAGAGGTGAAAGAAGCCAAAGGGGTGAAGCTGGACAACGAACTGACTGTCGACGACTTAAAGACATTGGTTACAAAGTTCAAAGCCGCAGTAAAGAAACAAACAGGAAGCGACTTCCCGACTTGTGCTTACGAACAGTTGTGGGGTGCTGTCTGTGCCGTATTTAACTCATGGATGAACGAACGTGCTATCCTGTACCGCCAGATGGAAGGTATTCCGGCAGAGTGGGGAACAGCCGTAACTGTTCAGGCTATGGTATTCGGTAATATGGGTGAAACTTCCGCTACCGGTGTATGTTTCTCTCGTGACGCCGGTAACGGTGAAGACTTGTTCAACGGTGAATACTTGATTAATGCACAAGGTGAAGACGTTGTGGCCGGTATCCGTACTCCGCAGCAGATCACTAAAATCGGTTCACAGCGTTGGGCTGAACGTGCCGGTATTCCTGAAGAAGAAAGAGCAGCCAACTATCCTTCAATGGAAGAGGCTATGCCTGAGATCTATAAGGAACTGGATGCTTTGCAGACGAAACTGGAAAATCATTACCGCGACATGCAGGATATGGAATTTACCGTACAGGAAGGTAAACTGTGGTTCCTTCAGACTCGTAACGGTAAACGTACCGGTGCTGCTATGGTAAAGATTGCCATGGATCTGTTGCATCAGGGAATGATTGACGAAAAGACAGCTCTGGCACGTATCGAACCGAATAAACTGGATGAATTGCTTCACCCGGTATTTAATAAGGCTGCGCTGAAGAAGGCTAAAGTATTGGTAAAAGGTTTACCTGCATCTCCGGGTGCTGCTACCGGCCAGATTGTATTTTTTGCCGACGACGCTGCTGAATGGCATGCTGCCGGAAAACAGGTTGTTCTTGTGCGTATCGAAACATCTCCGGAAGACTTGGCCGGTATGGCTGTTGCCGAAGGTATCCTGACAGCTCGTGGAGGTATGACTTCTCATGCAGCCGTTGTTGCCCGTGGTATGGGTAAATGCTGCGTATCGGGAGCCGGTGGTTTGAATATCGACTATAAGAAAAAAACAATCGAAGTAGGAGGTATCACGCTGAAAGAAGGTGACTTCCTGTCTATCAACGGTTCTACCGGAGAAATCTTTGAAGGACAAATTGAAACGCAGGCTGCTGAATTGTCGGATGATTTCGCTGAATTAATGAAGCTGGCCGATAAATATACCAAACTTCAGGTTCGCACAAATGCAGATACTCCTCATGATGCCGAGATTGCCCGTGCATTCGGAGCAAGCGGTATCGGATTATGCCGTACGGAACACATGTTCTTCGAAGGCGAAAAGATCAAAGCAATGCGTGAAATGATCCTGGCGGAAGATGCCGAAGGACGTAAGAATGCATTGAAGAAGATTCTGCCTTATCAGCAAGCAGACTTCAAGGGTATCTTCAAGGCTATGCATGATCTGCCTGTTACCGTTCGTCTGCTCGATCCTCCTTTGCACGAATTTGTTCCTCATGATCAGAAAGGTCAGGAAGAAATGGCTGAAGCAATGGGTATCTCCGTAAAAGAAATTCAGCAGCGTGTTGAATCGCTTTGCGAACATAACCCGATGTTGGGCCACCGTGGTTGCCGTCTGGGTAATACATATCCTGAAATCACTGAAATGCAGACACGCGCTATTTTAGGTGCTGCATTGGAATTGAAGAAAGAAGGTATTGTGGCTAAACCGGAAATTATGGTTCCGCTGACCGGTATTCTGTATGAATTTAAAGAACAGGAAAAGGTAATCCGTGCTGCTGCTGAAAAGTTATTTGCCGAAGTAGGAGACCGTATCGACTTTAAAGTAGGTACAATGATCGAAATTCCTCGTGCAGCCTTGACTGCCGACCGTATCGCTTCTTCTGCCGAGTTCTTCTCATTCGGAACAAACGACTTGACTCAGATGACATTCGGTTATTCCCGTGACGACATCGCTTCCTTCCTGCCGATTTATCTGGAAAAGAAGATCCTGAAGGTAGACCCGTTCCAGGTATTAGACCAGAATGGAGTAGGTCAGCTGGTAAGAATGGCTACGGAAAAAGGACGTGCTATCCGTCCGGATCTGAAATGTGGTATTTGTGGTGAGCATGGTGGCGAACCGTCTTCAGTTAAGTTCTGCCACAAAGTTGGTTTGAATTATGTATCATGTTCTCCGTTCCGTGTGCCTATTGCTCGTATTGCCGCAGCACAGGCCGCTATTGAGGATTGATCTGAAAAAATAATAAATAATGCGATTAAGAAGGGTATTTTTTTTGAATATCCTTCTTAATTCGTTTTAAAATGTACGTATTATTGGTTATTTATTTCTTTATTTTCAAATAATAATTACTTTTGTACTAATGATTTTATATTATCCATTAATGTATAAAGAATTATATGGCACGTACAGTAAATTATTCAAAGAAGATTGGGAAAATTAAAGCTCAGTTGGATGAGCTAGTTAAGGACATTGAAAATGGTTCTAAGAAAGGAGAAGAAGTTGTAGAACAGAAAACAAAGACTAAGATTTCTGATATCGATTTCGAAACTGAGGACCTGGCTACCTTAATGAAAATTCAGACGCGTTTAGTGCGCGCAATTAATGCAAAAATGAAGAATTAAATCGAATGCAGGTTTTATACCTTCGATAAAAGAGGGATATTCCATCCAATGGAGTATCTCTCTTTTTTTATTAAATAAGATCATATCCGCCACTCATTTGAACCAAAAGAGGTTTTAAAATGTATTATATAGACGAATAATTATAAAATGGTTGGTTATGGAAACTAAATTACTCAAAACAACACAATTGCTGGTATTTATCTATGTGATTTTCTTCTTTGCCGGATGTTCCAAAAACACAATAATCCTGGAGGTCGGTGATGAGAATAAACCTTCGGGAGGGAATAATACGGAAGGAACTAATCTGGTGACCTTCAATGCTTCAATTGAAGGTCGTAATTTGATGACACGTGCAATGTCACCCATGAATCAGGGAATAAAAAGCAAAGTATTAGTATTTGAACCCTCTACCCAAAACGGGACAAAAGGAACTCCTTCGGCACAGGGATTATACATCACTTCTGCTCCCGGAGTATTAACCGGAGTGGATGGATATAAAATGTATCTGGGAAACGGCATTTTTGACTTTTATGCAGTATCGGATAATTTTTCTACTATACCGCCTACATTCTCGGCCGGAAAATCGGAACCTTTATTCAATGGGATCGATTACCTTTGGTGGCATAATTCGAATCTGGATGTGGCAAGTTCACAGATCAATATACCGATTGTCTATTTGCATGCAGCGACACAAGTGGTTATTGAAATATCGGAAGGAGAAAGTATTCGATTAAACAAATTAATTTCAGCAACGATCACTCCGCCGGAACCGGGAGCAAGCATGGATTTGGCAACGGGAACCATACCTCCGGCAACTACATTCGACAGACCAGACAAAATGGGTATAAATGGTTTTCTGGCTCAGTATATCATGCTCCCGCTGGAAACATCCGAACCGATGTCTTTGACTTTGGAGGTAATGGCAAACGGAGAAAGTGCATCACGAATTTACACCGTTGATGTTCCTGTTCCCGACGGTACATTAAAAGCCGGTAATTCATACTTATTTAGTGCAATAATCGATGGAAACACCGTTACATTTTCAAGTGTGAATGTAAAAAACTGGACTGAAGTTGATGAAACAGGCAATCCTCTTTATCCTACTTTGGAGTGAGATTAGTTTCCTGTTTTAAATTATACCTGCAAAAGCATTGAAATTTAACATAAACTTATTCCAGGCAAAATGCTTAGTATTTAGGAATGAAGGGGGTGTGTCAAAACTAAGGCACATCTCCTTTTTTATCTTAAAAATAGTCGTTC
>ENA-ORRN01001472-ORRN01001472.1-human-gut-metagenome-genome-assembly--contig:-NODE-1472-length-16299-cov-4.423110_pt1 | contig 16299 bp, 14 predicted proteins | sample MGYA00242174_ERZ509132 | MGnify/ENA primary metagenome ERZ509132 (study PRJEB26280, sample SAMEA2338671) | human gut metagenome | biome: human gut; feature: human-associated habitat; material: faeces... | reverse complement strand
AGAATGCCCGCGCTACAGGCCACGAGGCTCACGCGCGTATAACCGTCGCTGCGGAACGACTCGATCGGCGTATCGTTTTTGTTGATGAACATCGCCTTGACCACGAGCAGATAGTAGTAGAGCGAAATGATCGTATTGAGCAGCGCGATCAGCACCAGAATACCGATGATGACCAGCACGACCAACAGCTCGGGCAGCGAAAAGCCGCGGAGACGACGACTCGGATAAAAAGACAATGTTTGCATAGACGGTGTTCGTTTGCAAACAAAGATAAGGTGGCTTTTGATTGATTTTTCGAAAAACAAACCTTACATTTCAAGCTGCAAATACCTGCATATCAATATATTGATTAAAAATAATCTATACATACGCCTTTCACTTGTTTTTACCTTGTTCCACCCTGTGCATAATTCGGAAAAAACACCTCGGGAAATGATGACTGTTCGAGGAATAGCTACCATGAAAAAGGACCTCGACATAGAGGTCCAAGACATAATGAAGGTATGGGATTATTGATGCGTTACGGCAAAGAAATTCTTAAAACCGATTGCCGGCATACGGTGCCATACACGTTATAATTCCGAGGATCGATTCCTATAACAAACCGAAAAAACGCGACGAAGGATCAGTAAAGTAAAATAGAATATGATGCATGAAGATTTATCGGTTGTTGACACCGGATAACCCCGATATGTCTTATTCGAAAATGATAAAATCTGACATATACCTCAGTCTCCGCCGACAGATTTATTCACATTTACGATCTTTGCTTTTATCCGGTGATGTTTCACATAGATCGACCCGACCTTTCCGACCCGGAAAATAACACATAATGCCCGATTCGAGAATCCCGCTTCCATCAGACATAGAAATTCCTTTTCTGCCGGTGTCAAGTTGCTCCGGCGATGTCCTCGACAGTCGGACAAACGTAACGAATCATTTACGATATGGTAATTCGAAAGCCGCTTAACAGATGCAAGCTCCTTGCAACGTGTATGGAATGAAACAGGATCATTGTTATATAAGTACAACAAATCCAGCCACTCCTCGATATAACGCAATCTGTTTCGTGCCAAGAGTTCGGCTTGCCGTCGTTGCTGCCATAAACGGTAAAGAATACCTGCCTGCAACATAATTATGGCACACAATATGAAAATCATAGTGCATACAATTTGTCGTCACAAAAAAATATGCACGGACTCTTTGTTTGCCCCAACTCCGGTGACCAAACCATATAGCAGCAAGCGAAGAGCCGTGCATAGCACGATTCCCTCGCTGTCTACCGCTATTAATGAAATTGGTCTTTGAGTTGTGAGCAGACAGAGAAAACCCGATAATAATTATCGTCTATTTCAAAGATAGAAATTATTATACAATCCGGCAAATTATTAGCTGGAATTTTTATTTTTTCCTGCCTTATACAATCATTTGCATAAGTCGCTATTGTGACATCTCATTATTCTTATAAAAATCGATCGAAGAGCTATTTCGATCGATTTTTATTTATTGTATTATACATTAAGCACTTATACGCTTTACTTATTGTTTAGCTCCTATTGTACTTATTATCAATAGATTGCGATTTTACTTCCGGAATGAAATGCCGTTGATAAGATTATATTTTTGATTTCTATTGATAATCAGAAATTTAATAAGTGACGTGTAATATATACATTATGCCGTTTGGACAAACGGAGTCGAAATACGTGCTTTAACTTTGTTACATCGGCATATGCTCGGCATTCCGAGCGGTTCTGACCGCCACGATCATATTTTCATAAACTATCAAACACTAACCTTATTATGAAAAGATCTTCTCTTTTATTTCGAACTTGTATTGGGTGGCTTTGGTTCGGAGTTTTATTTTTACAATCCAGCTATGCACAAGATTCTAACAGTACAAACTCGATTGCCATGCATGCCGTACTCAGTGACGGTTATTTCAAGCCGCAATCTCCTGATGTATGGAGCATGATTAAATATGGCAATGCGAATATTGATTATTACACTGGCACTTTGGGAATAAGTATTCCAATTTATACTTATAAAGACAATAATTTTGAAATCCCTATTTCGATTGATTATGCATCGTCAGGTTTTCAACCTGGTTCTCCCAGTGGTTTAGTCGGTCAAGGTTGGTATCTGAACTTCGGAGGAGCAATTACGCGTGAGGTCAGAGGTATTCCTGATGATGCAATACAGGAAATGTATGATTGGCGGGAAAAAGCCGATCAAGAGATGAATGAGATTCCTTGGTGGGATGAATATACATTCCCCGACCAAGGGTCATATATCTACGGTCATTCGGTTAGAATAGACGGATACGCACAAAGCTATTTTAAAACAACGCCGACAGATTCACTTAATATCGTTTATACTGGTGCTGCGGGACAGGAATACATGCCTTATTGGAAAGATGAAACCAATAGTCGCCTCGGATTCGAAACAGAACCGGATGTTTTTAATTTCAAGGTTCTGAATTACTCCGGCTCGTTTATTCTCCAACCTAATCATCAGATTAAGGTCTTTAATACGAATCAACCTGCAGGAGAATTTCATGTAGAGTTCTTAATGGAAAATTATGCACCTTCGTCAACGAGTAAATTCATCATCACAACTGGCGATAAGACAAAATACTATTTCGAGCACATAGAATCTTGCCGAACCGTAAGTGATCTTCTGGGTGGCGGAGATAATCCGCACAGGAATTACACATGGAAATTAACCCGTATCGAGGCACCGAACGGCAACAATGTCAGGTTCTTTTATAACAAGGTCAAATACAATACTTACGAAACAATTACGCCGGTAGTCACGATCGATTACCTTTCCGACCGCAATCCGGATAATGATCCGACACCTGTATATACAGTCAGTAATTTTGTTAATGAATACCTTCTCGACAGCATTGTCGTCGAAAATAAAGCTCGTATAGAATTCGCTTATTCTTCGGGAAACCTGACATCGATAAATGTTTTTAATGATCGCGACAGGAATCCGGTAAAGAGTTGTGCTCTTGAATATTTTTTAAATGACAAGGGAAGTGGTTATGTTACTTTTCTGAAAAAGGTCGCTTTATCCGGAGAAGGACAATATACGATGGACTATTATGATGAAACATCGGAATTCGCATACAATCATACTTTTAAGGTCGATCAACACGGATATTACAATGGACAGGATGCATACTCCAAACCTCCCTTTCCAGCAGATTTAAAGAAGTTGGCTGAAAAACTTCGTACGTGGCGTGATCCAAACGAAACATGTACTCGCATGGGTATGCTGAAGACGATTCACTATCCTACGGGAGGATATTCAAATTTCAGCTATGAACAGAACGAAGCCTTCTACTTAGGACAAAATATTAAAGTCGGAGGGTTGCGTGTTAAACAGATCGATGTCTTCTCGCAAGACGGGAATCAGACACAGAATCGAATCTTCAAATACACCCAAAAAGAGAATGCGAATCGCAGTTCCGGAGCAATGATTCATATTCCATGCTATTATTGGCAATATTCAATCATTGCCGCTGGGGCGTCGTTTAATCGAGAGATTGTCTCTTCGCTTAACAATGTGGGATTTGCGAAAGATTCCTATTTCGAATATTTGCGTGTCATTGAAGAGGTGCGTAAGAAATCAACGGACAGTTCTCCATTGTCGATCACCGAATACGAATTCTATTCAGCCAACGCCGACAACAACGGCGGAACCCCGAAAGAGATTTATGAACAAACTGAAAATTTGCGAGCTTCGGATGGATGGACCGTTGAAGTTACGTTATATCCCAGTGCAGAATTCAATACGAGTATGCTGCATACTTCGACATTACGGGGAGGAAAGTTGCGTATGAAAACCGAATATGCGGGAGATATGGATCATCCGGTAAAACGGGAAGAATACGTCTACTCTGAATCCGATAACGATGAAATAGGTGTGAATACCGTATTCATGTGTATGGCAGCAAATCACATTTACAATCCGAATTCCATTGTTCTACAACAAAAAACCGAAGAAAACTATAATAAGGATGCTGAACTAATCTACCGCAATGAAGATAATTACGCTGTAAATGATTTGGGCAGAGTAAATTCTGTAACACGAACAGACAGCAAGGGAGATGAAATTCGTGAAATGTATTCTTATTTAGATCGTGTGCCGGCTTATCCTACGGAGATCATTAAAACCAATAAGGGAAATGTGATTTCTGCGATGAAAATTGATTACGAACAGCAAAGTAATGCAGAGGATCATTACACTCCTTCGAAAGTTTGGAAAGGAACATTGGGAGTAACTCCTCCGAATATCGAATATCGTATGGATTGTAAATACGATTTCTACGATTCGATGGGCCGTCCGTGGGAGATGACGGATCGCAATGGTAAGAGTACCTGTTATATCTGGGGCTATGAAGGACAATATCTCGTCGCCAAGATCGAAAACATGACGTACGACGTCCTATCCGATCAATACGGAATTACAAACAACGCGTATCCCGACACTTTACCTGAAACGGAGGAAAACATGCTACGCGGAATCGAAGGGATAGCGGTTACAACCTACGCTTACGATCCGCTGGTCGGCATTACACGCATCACCGATCCTTCGGGACATTCGGTCTACTATGAATACAACGATAGCGGAAAATTGAAAGTTATCCGCGATGACAAAGGCAAGGTATTGAAATCCTATGATTATCATATTGTAACCGACAATCAATAAACAGACGTATAGTATGAAAAAGATATATCTGTTGCTGGTGCTGTTGTTCACCGGCCTGCAATCTGTATTTGCACAATTTATTTGGCATCCCGATCTGGGTACACCTTATGCAGGGGCAATCTCCCTACCGTGGGATACACGCAGCTATATGTTTCAAGTCGACAACGGCGAAGAGTTCGGCAGCCCAGGTGATATCTGGGATGCACTCGATGCGCAGCTCCGGGCAGCCGGTATTACGTGGATCCGTGTAAATTCTGTCGAAAATCCGGCAGACGGAACTTTCGAAGTGTGGTTCGATTTGGATGAAAACAAAGATAACATGTCTCGTTCCATCCACATGGGTTACAGTTACAGTGCTTATTTTATCATTACGCAATTAAAGCAGGATCAAGAACACTTCGAAGGACTGTATGCCGATCTGCCTGCGAATAGAAAATTCGAAGTCCTGCCGGGTGAAGAAATTTCAATCCAACTGCATGGTCTATCAGCCGGAACGTCATACGACGTATACCAATATTATTCAGAGAACGATATAGACATATTCGATACGTTCTTCAGCAACACGGGCGGAGATTATCTTTACACGTCAGCATTTCCGGAGGGTGATTTCGGGTTCAGTTTCTCCAACAGTCAATTCAGTGTCAGTTACCCCGAAGCTTATAGAAATCATTACTCCTTCGATACCCGAGCGTTGGCATTTCCTGCGGAGGGCGATGTCATACGGGTCTATTTCGACTCCTATTCCAAATGGAACGGTATGAAAGTGGCAATCAACAGTCTTGCCGATCTGTCGTTTCTCGATCGAGTGGTGCAGGATCACAATACGGGCAAGATCGCATCTTGGAATCCCCGTATGCGATTGTCTTACGGGTACGATACGCAACTTCGACAAGCCTACTTCGAAATCGCTTGTCCTCCGAATCTGACAGACGAATTTATCCAAAGTACGTTGGGGATAATGAACGCTTCGGGATGGAACGCGACTGTTTCGCAAGATTTCGGAGGATCGGTTCGGACGGTTCCCGTATCATACGAATACGACAAAGAGACTTCTCAAATTATTGCGATAGTTGAATATACACAACCATTCGTAACGTATACGCTTTATAGGGAAAACAGCTACCTGCAAAGTCTTACAGGAAACGGCGGTTCGTTACGTCTCTCGACTCCTGCTACATCGGGTTACTATCGCATTGTTGCTACCTACTCCGAGGGCGGTCTGAGCGACTCTGCCGAATTGGAAGGCATCCGCTACAACTCCGATATGCTCTCGCTCAATGACGATCGTAACTGGATTCTGACACGAACCTTCAACTGCGACAACCACGGGGACACCGAAGAGGAACAAATCTCTTATGATGTAAGCTATTACGACGGATTGGGATATGCATTGCAAAACGTACAAATTTGCGCTAACGGCGACGGACAGGGAGATATTATACAACCATTCGTCTACGACGGATTGTACCGCGAGGAGTTACAATACCTCCCTTATACGCTGGATGCCAACAATGGACAAAGTGACGATGCAGCATTGGCCAATCAAGAGGAGTTTTATAAAACCAGATACGGCTTGGCGACCGATCCTCACGCTTGTATTCGTACCGAATACGAACCTTCTGCACTGAATCGGGTATTACGCGCACATAAACCCGGTGCGGAATACCAATCTGATACCCGTTCCATGCAGACTTCTTATATGGGTAATGCCGCATCGACGGTTCTTCGCCTGCGTGTCGATCCCGATGATCGTTCGCTGACAGCCGACAGTTATTATGCCGCTAATGAACTCTCCGGCACACACTCTACGAACGAAGACGGCGCCGTCGTCGTAACGTATACGGACAAAGACGACCGCATGGTCTATGAAAACCGGCAGCTGCGCAACGGAAGTGCCACCGAGAATATAATCACCTATTATGTCTATGACGACTGCGGACGTCTTACGTGGGTTGTGACACCCAAAGGCAGTGACCTACTTTCCGCCGGATCGAATTTTTCTCCGGAGAGCGATTTCGCCAAACAGAACTGTTACGTCTATTTCTACGACGAGTGGGGACGGGTCTATGAAAAACGTTTCCCGGGACGCGAGCCGATGTGTATCGTCTACAACCGGGGCGATCGGCCGATGATGATACAAGACGGATTGATGCGTGAGAAGAATCAATGGCTCACCTTCCATTACGATGGCATGGGGCGTGTGACAGCACAGAAACTCGTCACCGATTCCGCACAGACGCCGCAGACACGCGAAACATTGCAAATGTCATTCGATACGAATTCTTATCCGCAACTTTATTCTTCGTCCGCATCGCAGATCTTGACACAGCATGTCTATGACCGGTATCCGACGACGATGCCCGCGGCTTTGGCTTTTGAAGAGATTCCCGACATGACCTGCGATCTGACGGGTATCGAGCCCGAAACACTGCTCGATACTTCGACGACGGGGCTTCCGACCTATGAAAAGTTGACTGCGATTACGGATTCCTCAATCGGCGGAGAATATCACCGTGCTTACTACTACGACTATAAAGGGCGTGAGATCCAGCGTGTGGAATGCGACTTCGAGGGCAATATTCTCCGCACGACCAGCCGATACGATCTGATCGGAAATCTGCTGGCGCAACGCGAAAGCTATACCCACGGCGGAACGACCGACGTGCTCGACCGCACCTTCGAATACGATTCGCGCAACCGTATGACGAAAGAGACCGCGCAGTTCAATGACGGAGAGCAGGCCGTGGTCGCCTATACCTACGACGATCTCGGACAGCTTACCGGCAAGACTTATGGTACGGGAGCACACGCCATCCACGAGACGATGGATTACAATATGCAGGGGTGGCTCACTGAGAAGTCCAGCGAACTGTTTGAGATGCGGCTGCGTTATCACGATCCCGAATCACATCTGAGCGATCGCGCCTCCTACACTGGAAATATCTCTTCATGGTGGTGGAAACATCGGCTTATCAACAACGATAACGACAGTGAAAATCGCCTCTATGCCTTTACTTACGACGACTTGGCACGCCTTGTCGACACGGAGCTCTATCTCGATGATTCGTACAGTGCATCGAACGAATTTGTGGAAAATGGCATCACCTATGACAAAAACAGCAATATTATTACGCTGAACAGATCGGGTCTGTCGCAGGATGATATAAAGGGCTATCGGTTTTTATATTCTGGTAATCAGCGAATTAAGGACGAAGCAAGCAACTCGGACTACGAATACGACGCCAACGGTAATATTCATAGGGATGCCTTGACGGGCTTTTATATTTACTATAATTTACTTAACTTGCCTACGGTGATTTATACCGAAGGGGATATGGGATTGTACTACACCTATCTTTCTGACGGTACGAAGATCGAGGTGTGCGGATACGACGACAACGAACCCACACGTTACGCAGGTTCTTTGGTATATAATAACGGGACATTCGAAAGCGCCTCGTTCGGCGGCGGTCGGATCGTCGGTACGAACAACGGCACGAACTCGGAGGTGCACTATTTCCTGACGGATCATCTGGGCAGTACACGTGTCGTGGCGAAGGTGACGCCGACTGGCCGCGAAGACCTCGACCGCAAGGACTACTATCCCTTTGGCAAGGCGTGGGCACAGTCCGATATGCCGACATCGGATAATCGCTACACCTTCTCCGGTAAGGAAAAGCAACATCTGCGATTCCAAGAGATCGATTATGCCGATTTCGGTGCGCGGTTTTACGATGCAGATACCGGTATCTTTTTACAGCAGGATCCGTCGGCAGAGGATTATTATCATATCGGCCAACATGTTTATTGTGCAGGAAACCCTGTGAGTAGAATAGATTCTAATGGATGTGATTTTACTATAGCTCTTCGAGCATTGATTCAACAATTAATGTTTGATATATATACGACAATTGCGAATAATGAAGCTGCGATCGCAGATTTCGAAAAACGGGGTAAAGGTGATAGTAGGCGCGCCGAGAGGTTACGGGAAAATAATGCAGAACTTGAAGCTGCTATCTTAGAAATTACAGCTATGGAATTTTCTGATCAGCTGTATGATGTTAAGCTCAATGCCGGAACCCCCGAAGGAGGCGATGAAGAGATGGAATACTATGGCTGGACAACTTATAATCATGAAAATAAAGCTGTAACAATTAATCTGGCCGGAGATTATGATGCCAAAACCATGTTGCACGAATTAAAACATGGATTTCAATTTGAAGATCAAACATATTCTTTTGCTTCTCACGGTTTAGGTGGTGGACAATATTATGATTTTGAAGATGAAGTAGAAGCTCATAAAAGAGGAAGTGCGATTGATGGATCGAGTGGCAAAGTCGATAAAGAAGATTATAGAAATATATTACATCGGGGCCAAGCCGGTAAAATCGACCAACAGCGAATTGGTAAAAAAGATATCTGGCACAAAAATGTCAATCCTTTAATAAAATTGTTTGGCTTATGAGGCGATGTATGATTTATGCGGTTATAGGGTTATTCCTGCTTCCGCTCTATGGCATGGCAAAAAAACGCTCCCCCAAAGAAGAGCGCACGAACAATCATAGTGCGTTTCTGTATTACCGAGAATTTGGACCTTCCGTAATCAAAGGATTTGTATACCTTTTTTTTGATACGCTCAATAGATCCTTTGTGCTCATGGAAAGTAATCATTTGGGAAGTTCATCCGCTGAATACGGGGCTTGCAGGATAAACGGAGATACATTAGTCTTGACTCCCTTTGTATATAGCAGTACTTTCTTGTACTTAACGGATTATATTAGGGAGAATACAAACCTAGATGATGAACAGATTGAGAAAGAACTTGATCTGTTGGGTGAAAATAACTCATCCGATACGGTTCGGTCTCTGTATAATGAGTGGTGTTCTTTGAGATTTAAGCCCATTGATGTTCCTGTATTTAGATCTAAGAAAGAGAGTATCAACCTCTGTCTCGATCCGGATAAATTTTCTGAGTACCGTTATATAATGAAAGGCCGTAAATTGATAAATATAACAGCAAAAGAAATAAAATACAGGCAACACAATATTTTGCTACAAGATTTATACAAAGTGGATTTGCCTATACCACCAGAGAAAGAAGTATTTAGAAAGATAATACTATATTCCTATAAGGATTAAACAATTTCCGGTGTTCATTGACACAAACGCCGCCGCAGGGATTTATGCGGTGGCGTTTGTTGTATTACACTCAATATCGGTAGTAATTCGGGTTATGGTTCATCCTTTAATCAAAGGTTCGAGATAGGTGACTAAATATTGGATAAACTGCTGTCGGAAGGATTTGTTATGACATAAGTAATAAAAATAATAACCACTATAATTACGAAATGAACCGCAGTGCCGCCAACAACCTTGCGTACGAGCAAATCATCAAAAGAGAAATTTCGATTAGAAAGACTCAAAAAATAAAACTGAATACAAGTTTGAAAAACAAAAATTAAAGGGGCTGTATAATAATTCCAATTTTAATGTTTTCTCTTTTCCCCTGTCAGAATGGATTCTGACAGAAGTATTTTCATTTTCAATGATTTATTAAACTTCCCCTTAATGATATTCACATAATTGAGAGTTCTTAGATATGTAATGACAGTACAAATTCGGAGGTACGTTACTTCCTGACCGATCATTATAGTAGTAAGTGTGTAGTAGCGAAGGAAATGTCGATGAGAAGAATTGATCTTGACCGTAAGATTACTATCCCTTCGGCAAAACTTGGAAACAACTGCTGCACTTCTTCGGGGAGCGGAAAAGGACCGTGGTACCCTTGCCCCACTATGCCGATCTCGGGGTACGGTTCTACAATCAATAATCTTCGCTCTCGTCTTCGCTGTGCTGTGCTGTCCGACTCTCGTCGTTCTCCATCCAAATAGCCCGCTTTCGTTCATAGTCGAGGGCTTTCCACCAGGTGTTGCAGGCATCGAGGAACGCTTGTCCCCCGTCATCCGCCGGATAATTCGCCGCAGACAATCCCGTAATCCGTTCCATTTTCGGGAAGTCCACTGCTAACCACCAGGCATCGAGGTTATCTCCGAACTCTTCGAGCGAGCAAAACCATACGTGCTCCTGACACGCGTCGCACCATTGATCGTCAGAATCCGCGTCTATCGAAGATGCGTATTTCAGCGTATTAGGATCGACCCATGCCATCATCTGTATTTCTCGCGAGCCGCATTCCTGACAAACAAGGACACTCGACTCCTTAGCAGGGCATTCCTCGTCTTGTTCTCGAACAGCACACGCAATGTGCTCGATCAACAGCCGTCGGTTGTCTCTATCGAGAGCGACATAGAATCGTCGGACTCCACCGCACAGGTCAGGTGCAATACTTCGGCACCACACTTTCCACACGCTCGCAGCCCGTGTGCCGAAGATCGTGCGGCATTCTTCTTCGCACCAGCTATCCCGCATATAGTCGAAATAGCGGTCTATAATACTTTTATTTCGTTTCATCGGTTCGTTTTTTTATACGTCATTTATTAATCAAGATTCATTGTCAAATCAGAATCCGCATTTCACGTATGAATTTCCCAGCCGCGGATTCTCGGTTCGCAGTAACATCCCGAACGATCGGGTGTACCGTGATAGACCAGTCCGCCGACAATGCCTGTACTGCCGTCGGCATAGCGCTGCCTGAAAAGAAAGGAATAAGGCGCGGAATCCTTATACAGTTCGATTTCACAAGGACAGTTCGGATTCCGCTCCCACCGTTTCAGATCGTTCAACCGTTCTTCCAATGTTTTGTCGCCGATTCGTTCGGCATAACGCACTACTTCGTCGTAGTGCTCCTGACACATAATTTTCATATTGAGTTAAATTACAGGGTGAATATTTGAAAATCCTATTTTAGTTTTTCCGCCAAGCGATCGATCAATTCACGGCATCCGCACAATGACGGGGTACGGAAACCTCGGCTCACGCCTTTGCAATGGATCTGCGTTCGGGATAAATCGGCGATCCGTCTTTGCAGCATGCCGAGCGTCCAGGGATGGATATTGATCCCATATTTGCCGCACAAGGCAATAAAGAGTTCCGTTTCGACGAATCCTCCCTCCCGAAAAGCAGCCTCGGCCCGTTTCAACGACGTTCTCAGCCGCGCTTCCTCTTGCCGCTGTCATCGTTTTTCCCGTTCGATCCGCACTTGTTCCCGTCTTCGATCTTCCGCAGCGTACAGTTCGCGCATACGGGCGCGATGCCCCTTCAACGGCCGGGCATCCCAACCCAGCGCTTCGAAGGCTGCCACGTAAGACGACGGAATCCACTGGCGGTTCTCCATACGGCGTTGCACGGCGGCTCGCAGGTTGCGAGCTTCCGCAGTCCGCGCTTCGATATATTCCTTGCGGAGCATCCCTCTGCGAAACATACTTCCGGCTTCGAAACAAACGTCGCCGACGCGCAGTACGACGACAATTATATCGTTCGCCTTACGGAACCGGTCTTTTATAATGGGATACCATCCGACGTGTTCGTTCAGGAAGGTCACATCTTCATAGGCCGCGACGATCCGGTCATCCCGACCTGCGGCCTGACGCAATAATTTCACTTGCATAGTCGTATCGAGGTTTTATAGGTTCGGCAATTCGACCGTCAAAGGTTCGAGATAGGTGGCCAAATGTCTGATAAACTCCCGTCGGAACGATACGTCCCGATCGCATCGTTTCCAGAGTTCGTAAACATCCATCCGCTCCTGCTCGATAGCACGGGCGACGGCACGGCCGTGCCGCAGGTCGTTCTGCCAGACCCCCAGAAAAAAGAGATAGAGAATTTCCTCCTCCAGGCGTTCGTAACCCTCCTTGCGCAACAGTTCGGTCAGGGGTCCGTATTCCTCCTCATGAAAGATCTGCGGTTGGATATTGCCGGGCGCATGGCAGACGATCACGCACCGGTCGGCGATGACGAAGATGTTTTTGATGATTTCGTGGCTCATACTCGGTAAATTTTATGGTAAAACAAATGCGCCTCGTAATCGTCGCTGATTACGGGGCGAAACGGGGCGGAATGATATTCAGAGGTCTTGCAGCATCATCCGCAAGACATCGAAAAGCTGTCCGACTTCGAGGTTCCGCACCGGCACGCAGCGATCTCCTCCGTAGTCGTACGACAGGCAGGCATACAACACAGCATGTTTTATCTGGAAAGCTGTGACATAGCATTTATCCTGGCGTTCGTCCGATGCCGGATATTCGTTGCCCGAATCGAGGCTTTGGCCCGTCATTTCGGAAACGATTCCTGTCATCAGATCGACGAGGCGTCGGCGGTGTATTCGGTCGATCGCCTCGTATCGTTCCAGCATCTTATCTCTTTCCGTCGCGGTTCGGCTGTCGGAAAGTTTCGCATCCTCCGTTCGGAGGTTCTCGTTCGGGATTTCCTCTCCCGTGTAGGGATTGAACAGCGGGCCGTAGGCGAGCGGTTCGGCTTCGACAGCGAAGATTCCGCGCTCGGAGTCGCAGAAAAGCTCCATCGGAACGGGCGTCGTCGCAACGACATGCCGCGCTTCGGATTCGGAAAGTCCGCTTCCCGTCAGCGAAGCGGCCCGGCGTCGAAAGGTTTCGGGCGTCGAAGACTCCGAGAGCTGCAAGTCGAACGTATCGCCCTCGGTTTCGGTAACGATCAGTGTGTCGTCATTCATAATGTTATAGGGATTTAATGGATATGGAGTGTGGGCGGAACGTAACAGACGATCCGTTCGTGCCGAAGATCGTCGTAGAGAATCTTCACGGGTTGCGGGACGTTGTAGATATGGCAATTGGAGATCGGCGCGTCGAGCGCATCCCACTGCTCCTGCGACAGAGGTCTCTCCGCAGGGCGGTAGCACCAGACGACCAGCTGCCGGGGCAAACGTCCCGGAAATACGGTAGCTTTGTAGTCGTGCAGGAACGTCTGGAACGCTGCTTCGTCGCCGATCTCCCGGCCGTTCGTGCGGTAAAGATCGCTGCCGCACGGACGTTCGATCCGATAGACATAGAGCCTGCGCCACGCCTCGGTCGTAAAGTCGCCATAGAGCGGATCGGGTTCGCGGTAGCTCCACCCCGCGACTTCGGCTTCGAAGCGGATCGACCCGTTGCCGCAAGGTCCGTCGTGACCCCAGATTTTGAAAGAACCCCGCCGGAGACCCTCATAGCGGAATGCGGCAGCCGCGACATGGGTAAAGGGGCCTCCGCTGCTACAGCACTGTACGCCGTCGTTCGTCCGCGAGGCGAAGGGATCGTAAGGATAGATACAGACGGTGAGCATATCGTTTCTGTCGTAGGCGATCAATGCACTGCCGGCATAGTCGCCGTGGCGGGAAACGTATCGCACCCGATCGCCGCAATGCGGCCTGTCGGCGCTGCGTGTCGATTCGATGTATTTCTTCATGGCATTGACCGCTTCGACGTCCTGCTGTGTCAGGCCGTGTTCGTGGTCGTAAAGCGGATTCAATGCCCGTAACGTGTCGAGGGTATGACTTTATGCAGTCATTTATTATTCATTGAATAAATTGCAGGTATTTCCTTGCAATGGAAGACTTCTGCAATGGTTTCGTTATGCTGCGAATTTACCGCCCAGCCGGGATTCGACACGATCGATCGCATTTTCGATCATTATCGGCGTGGTTTGCACATAGATCTGTGTCGTGGTGATCTGTTTATGTCCCAGTATCTTGGAAACTGTTGACAAAGGAATACCCTGTGAAAGGCAGAGTGTCGTGGCGAACGTATGACGTGCTGCATGAAAGGTTATGTGCCGTGAGATACCGCACTGTTTGGTAATACGACGCAAGGAGCAATTGATACTGCTAAGTCTCGGCATATCGAATGCAAGCGACGAGGAGCTGTTCCGCGATACTTTTCCAGAAGACGCAAAGCTGCGGGGAGAAATTTGATCGTATACTCTCCACCCGTTTTGCAACGGTTACCGTGTATCCGCAGGTGCCCCTTGGTATCCGGTATGATTTGTTCACAGGTCAGATAGCGCATGTCTTTGTAGCAGATTCCCGTAAAACAGGAAAAGAGAAACAGGTCGCGGTGGTATTCGTGTTTGGCACTCTTCAATCGTGTCGTCTGAAAAATCCGCAGCACCTCCTCGCTGAGAAAGGTTCTCGGTTCCCTCGGAGCGGAATAGCGGTAAAGTGCGAACGAATTCCGCGGCATAAGACCGTTGTTGAACGAAATTTTCACCACGTTATTCCAACGATCCATGTAGCGACATACGCTTCCCGCCTTCGAACGGCAGACAGTTTTCAAATAGACGTGGTATTGCTCGATGAACGACTGTTCCAATTCGAGCAGCGTAATATGGTGGAGGTTGTACTCGTGTTTCAGAAAGGCCCGGAGATGACCCAGCACCGCCCGATAGCACCACCAGGTACTTTCCGAGCGATCTACGCCGATACGTTTGAAAAGATCATTCGTGTAATGTTCGAAAACCTCCACAAGAGTCTGGTATCGTTCGCCCATACCCAGCCAGGCATTCTTGACCTTTTCAGCCGTGACGTAGGCATCGTGATCGCAAATCGACTGATAGTGTTTGCCGATCTGGATGCGGATATTGTCCAGATGGCGGTTGATGCGTTCCGACTCGACGCATTAGCCTTCGACCCATCCCTCCTTTAACGAACCTTCCACAGTTGTTCCGGAACGTTGATTTCGGCACTGAACTGAGAAATCGTGCTGTTGATCGTGCTGCGGCCCATAACCGGATAGACTGCACGCGGGGGGTTCTTTGTTCGTTTGAGGTAGAACAAGACCTTGAAAGTACTGCGCATAAACTCTGCTTTTTTAAGGTGGACAAAAATAATTTCGGCAGAGTCGTCCGGCAAGATGAATATAAACGTAATAGACTGTAAATAACCGTTGTATGTAACCTCAGGCATCCCAAAACGAGGTAATGATTTGGAAACGCAACTCTCGGTTATTTATGCAGAATGATTCACATTCTCTCGATATTTCAATACCGATATGATGAATAACAATCTGAATATCAGATAATATGCTTTAATATACTTTTTGTAGATAGCCGTTGTGATTTTTGGGGCAAAAGGTGGTGCCAAAAGCATCCGCCAGGCGAAACGTCAGGGAACCGCCGACGGCCGTGCCTAAAATGCTGTGCGGACAAACTCGCGCCCGCGTTTTCAACGGCGCAGCCGCTGTCCGTTCTTCTTCCCGCTTTTTCGCAAGGCGGAGCGATGGTGCGCTACGCGCAACGACGATTATTCGTTTGCGTCCGCACATGGCAGGCCTCCGGCCTGCCCGATTGTTCTGAGAAAGAGTCTCTCCGTTGTATGCCTAAGCAAACGAACGGGGCCGGAATCCGAAAGTCCCGACCCCGTCTTTCCGAAACGGCCGTTGTCACCTACCAGATGCCTCCCGACGTCGGTACGGCGGCGGAGCGCACTTCGGCCGAGGCGTCGAGCACCTCCTGCGGCACGGTCGCGTCTGCCAGCGCGCAGGGCAGGGCAAGGGCGAGCAGCAGCAAAACAAACAGGCATAGATGCTTTTTCATGGAAAGTCTCCTTTGCTTGGCTGTGTTTTCCAATATGAGCAAAGTGTCGGGTTCTCTCTCATCCGTCGTGCTTGGGAGAAG
>ENA-ORRN01001470-ORRN01001470.1-human-gut-metagenome-genome-assembly--contig:-NODE-1470-length-16323-cov-3.849766_pt1 | contig 16323 bp, 18 predicted proteins | sample MGYA00242174_ERZ509132 | MGnify/ENA primary metagenome ERZ509132 (study PRJEB26280, sample SAMEA2338671) | human gut metagenome | biome: human gut; feature: human-associated habitat; material: faeces... | reverse complement strand
TTGCGGCATCCGCAGCGTCCGTCATCGCTATGGCAGGCACGAAAGTGCTGGTGTCTCCGGTGTCCATGCTCATGATCCACAACCCCATGACGGCGGCATTCGGCAATTCGGAGGAAATGCAGAAAGCCATCGAAATGCTCTCAAGCGTTAAGGATTCCATCATCAACGCCTATGAGATCAAGACGGGGCTGTCCCGTGCAAAACTGTCTCATCTCATGGATGCGGAGACCTGGATGGATGCGAACAAGGCTGTGGAACTCGGCTTTGCGGACGAGATCATGAGCCGCGCTGATGAGACTAGGGACATGGCCACACCCACCGTTTCCATGCTGTATTCCAAGGCGAACGTGGTGAACTCTCTCATGGAGAAGATCGCCGCAAAATGCGCCATCGACCCCAAGCCAGCCGTGCCGGAGCGCACAGGGCGCTCTGTGGACGAGCTCAGAGCCAAGCTGAACACCATCAAAAACTACATTTAATATGGAGGTATTTCAATATGACGATCGTTGAACTGCGCGAAAAGCGCGCCAAGCTGTGGGCTACGATGGAGGGTTTCCTCGACACCCACCGCAATGATAAGGGCGTTCTGTCCACTGAGGACGATGCCGTTTACGCCAATATGGAGAAGGAACTGAACGACCTCACCAATGAGGTCCGACGCATGGAGCGCCGCGACGCCATTGCCGCAGAGCTTGCGAAGCCTGTATCCTCTCCCATCACCGAGCAGCCACAGAAAGCGGCCGGCGAAGCTAAGACCGGCAGAGCGTCGGGTGCCTACCGAGAGGACTTCGGTCTGCATCTGCGCGGCAAGCGTATGCTTCACAATGTGCTCTCCGAGGGCGTGGATGCCAACGGCGGCTATCTCGTCCCTACCGAGTTTGAGAAGTTCATCGTGGATACGCTCAAGGAGGAAAACGTGATGCGCCGTCTGTGCAAGGTCATCACCACCGATAACGAGCGCAAGATCCCCGTTGCCGCGACCCATTCTACTGCCGCGTGGACAGCTGAAAACGCCGCATACACCGAGAGCAACCCCACCTTTGGCCAGAAGCAGATCGACGCGTTCAAGCTCACCGACCTCTGCCGTGTCAGCGTGGAGCTGCTGCAGGATGCCGAGTTCGATATCGAGGACTACCTCATTCGTGAGTTCGCCCGTGCCTTCGGCATTGCAGAGGAGCAGGCGTTCTGTGTCGGCACCGGCACGAACCAGCCTACCGGTATCTTCACTGCAAACGGCGGTACCGTCGGCGTCACTGCTGCCAGCCAGACCGCGATCACCGCTGATGAGGTCATCAGCCTCGTGTACGCACTGAAGTCCCCGTACCGCAGGAACGCCAAGTTCCTTATGAACGATGCGACTGTGTCCATTCTTCGTAAGTTAAAGGACGGCAACGGCGCGTACCTCTGGCAGCCTTCCGTTCAGGCTGGTCAGCCGGACAAGCTGCTCGGTTACGAGCTTTACACGAGTCCCTACGTCCCGACCGCTCAGTCCGGTGCACTCACCATCGCATTCGGTGACTTCAAGAATTACTGGATCGGTGACCGTGCAGGCCGCACCGTGCAGAGACTCAACGAACTCTATGCCACCAACGGCCAGATTGGTTACGTTGCGACCGAGCGTGTAGACGGCAAGGTCATCCTGCCGGAAGCGATCCAGCTTCTGCAGCAGGCATAAGGAGGGGTCTGTATGTCAAACAGTTACATTCCGCCGAAACCAACTGGACATAATGCACTGAACTATACCGAGCAAGGCGGCGACATCACGCATATTGGCGGCACGCTGATCATTGAAGAAGGAGCCTATGTGGAAGGCCTTTCTCTTCCGATTTTCAGGAAGGCGCCTCAGGAGGACAGTACCGCGACAACTGTCACAGCCTTGAGAGACGACTTCAACGATCTTCTTGTAAAGCTTAGGCTGGATCAAGGCGAAGATATATCCAAGTAATGAAAGAAGGCGGCAGAAATGAGCACGCTGCTTGAAAAAGTAAAAGCGAATCTGATCCTGGGTCATTCGGTGGACGATGAACTGCTTCTGATGTACATCTCTGCCGCCGTATCCTACGCGGAAAGCTACCAGCACATCGAGGCGGGCTACTACTCCACCCACGATATGCCGCCGACCACCGAACAGGCGGTGATCATGCTTTCCTCGCATTTCTATGAATCCCGCGACGGGTCCACGGGTGGTTTCTTTGCGGATCGTCCGGAAGCGGCGCGGCAGGTATGGAATACGGTCAACCTGCTCTTACGGCTGGACCGGGATTGGAAGGTGTGAGCATGAGCTTTGGCAGAATGAACCGGCGGGCAAGCATTATAGAAGAAATCGTAGATAAGAACAGCGAGGGTTTCGCGTCCAAACAGGATGTGACCCTCGCTTCTGTTCCTATGTACCGGGAAGGCAGGCATGGCTCGGAGCGCTGGGCAAACCTTGCCACGTTCTCCGAAGCTACGGATCTGTTCCGGTTCCGGACGATTCCGAATGTGACCGTTACGACAGGCCAGTACATCCTGTGCGATGGAGAGCGGTTCGACATCATCTCGGTGGAGAACGTTGGCAGCAGAGGCATGTATATTGAAGTGCTGGCAAAAAAGGTGGTGAGTTCCCGTGGCTAAAGCAGATATCCAGATGCCGGAGAACTTCCTGAAAAGCATCCAGCGCCTCGGTTCCGAAGAGGACCGTATCGCAGAGAGCGTTCTACAGGCCGGTGCCGAGGTCGTTGAAACGAATGTCCGTTCCCAGCTTTCCGGGGTGATCGGCAGCGGAACGAAACTCCCTTCCCGGTCAACGGGGCAACTGCTCTCTTCGCTTGGCGTTTCCACAGTAAAGCTCGACCGCAGCGGGAACCACAACATCAAGGTCGGCTTTGCAGAACCGCGCTCCGGCGGCAAGAGCAACGCGAAAATCGCAAACATCCTAGAGTACGGACGCCATGGACAGCCTGCAAAGCCGTTTCTGAAACCGGCGAAAACGGCGTCCAAAGCCGCGTGCATCGAGGCGATGAGACAGAAGTTCGACGAGGAGGTGCAGAAGCTATGAGCATTCTGGAAGACTTGACCGCTCTGCTTCCCGTGCTGGATGTCCCTATGGAAACCGGCGTGTTTTCCAACATGGCTCCGGACCAGTACCTGGTGATCGTACCGTTGTCGGACAGCTTTGACCTGCATGCGGATAACGAGCCGGGGATAGATATTCAGGAAGCTCGGCTTTCCCTGTACTCAAAAGGCAGCTATACGGCTGTAAAGAACCGGCTGGTTCGACTACTGGTCCAGAACGGATACACCATTACCGACCGGCAGTACTTAGGCTTCGAGCCTGAATCCGGCTACCACCACTATACCGTGGATGTGGCCCAATACTACGAATATGAAATGGAGGAACGATAAATGGCAACAATCGGCCTTGATAAACTCTACTACGCACCGATCACGGAAGACGCGAACGGTGAGGAAACCTATGGAGAGCCTGCGGTGCTTGCAAAGGCGATCTCGGCAGAGCTTTCCGTTGAACTGAACGAAGCGATCCTCTACGCGGATGACGGCGCAGCGGAGGTCGTGAAGGAATTCAAGTCTGGCACGCTCTCCCTCGGCATTGATGACATCGGAGCAGAGATCGCAAGTGCCCTTTCCGGCGCGACCATCGACAAGAATGGTGTCGTAATTTCCGGATCGGACGATGGCGGCAATCCAGTAGCTGTGGCATTCCGGGCAAGGAAATCGAATGGCAAGTACCGATACTACTGGCTGTACCGCGTGAAATTCGGTATCCCGGCCACCAACCTGCAGACGAAAGGCGACTCGATCAGTTTCCAAACGCCTACCATCGAAGGCACGATCATGCGCCGCAACAAGGTGGACTATAACGATAACCATCCTTGGAAGGCTGAGGTTACCGAAGGTACTGAAGGCGTAAGCTCGGCAGTAATCAGCTCTTGGTATACAGCAGTGTACGAGCCGGACAACCCTTCCCCGGCTTCATCCTGAGTTGATGGAGGCAATATATGGAAAACGATCGCAGTGCGTTCATTAACATTGGCGGGGATGAGTACGAGCTCATTCTGACCACAAAGGCAACCAGGGAGATCGCTGGCAGATACGGCGGCCTTGAGAACCTCGGGGATAAGCTCTTAAAGGGTGAAAACTTTGAGATGGCGATCAGCGAGATCGTGTGGCTCATCACGCTCCTGGCCAATCAGAGCATTCTGATCTACAACCTGAAACATGCAGATAAACCGAAGCATGTCCTCACAACGGACGAGGTCGAGCTTTTGACGGTGCCTTCCGATCTTGGCGAATATAAGACGGCCATCACAGAAGCGCTGTACCGCGGTACAAAGCGGAACATCGAAAGCGAGACAAACCCAAAAAACGCACAGGTCGGGTAAGCGACGAAGAGTTGTTTACCCGGCTGCTTTATTTCGGCATCGCCCAGCTTCACCTGACGCAGGATGAGGTCTGGACGATGCCTTTTGGTCTATTGCTGGACCTGTTCGAATGCCACAAGCAGTACAACGGGCTGGCAGAGCCCAAGCGGGAGCATTTCATTGACGACATTATCCCGGACGGGATCTAAGGAAAGGAGGCGGTCCAATTGGCGGACAATTTCGGATTGAAGATCGGTCTGGAAGGCGAAAAAGAGTTCAAGAAAGCGCTGGCGGACATCAACTCCTCCTTCAAGGTTCTCGGGTCCGAGATGAAGCTGGTCGCGTCCCAGTTTGATAAAAACGACAAATCGGTAAACGCGCTCACCTCCCGGAACACGGTCCTGAACAAAGAGATCGAAGCGCAGAAACAGAAGATCGAGGTCCTACGCGCCGCGTTGCAGAATGCGGCAGAGTCCTTTGGCGAGAACGACCGCCGGACGCAGGCGTGGCAGATCCAGCTGAATAATGCGGAAGCTGCCCTCAACGACATGGAACGTGAGCTTGCCGATAACAATGCTGCCTTGGATGAAGCCAACGCTGGATACGGTCGGGCCGTGGATGCGCTGGACGGTATGGACCGGGAAATGGACAACGTCACCGACAGCGCAGACGACATGGGTGACGAAATCGATGAAGCCGGGGATGCCGCCAAGGATTCCGAGAGTAAGTTCGAGAGCCTCGGCAACGTTCTGAAAACAGTCGGAGCCGCTATGGGTGCGGTACTCGTTGCCGCAGGTGCTGCCGCCGTGAAGCTGGGCAAAGAGGTCATTTCCGCTTTTGCGGATTACGAGCAGCTGGTCGGCGGTATCGACACCCTGTTCAAGGATTTCTCCGGGAAACTGCAGGAGTATGCCGAGGGCGCGTACAAGACGGCGGGACTTTCTGCCAATGAGTACATGGAGACGATCACGTCTTTCTCGGCCAGCCTGATCTCATCCCTTGGCGGGGACACGGAAAAGGCTGTCGAGTATGCGGACATGGCCATTACGGATATGTCCGACAACGCCAATAAGATGGGTTCCGATATGTCCGCGATCCAGTCGGCTTATCAGGGGTTTGCCAAGCAGAACTACACCATGCTGGACAACCTGAAGCTGGGCTACGGCGGCACCAAGACCGAGATGGAGCGCTTGCTCAAGGACGCGCAGGCGATCTCGGGCATCGAGTACAACATCGACTCTTACGCGGATGTGGTCGAGGCCATTCATGTGATCCAGACAAGCATGGACATCACCGGCACTACTGCAAAGGAAGCCGAGCACACGATCTCCGGGTCCGTTAACTCCATGCAGGGTGCGATCAAGAACCTGATCACCGGCTTTGGCCGTGCGGACGCGGACATGGGCAAGCTCTGCAAGGACGTGATCGACGCCTTCAAGAGCGTGGTCAAGAATATCACGCCCGTGATCCAGAACATCGTAGCCGCGCTGCCCTCTGTGGCCGGTGCGCTGATCGAGGCTGTCGGAGAACTGCTCCCCGTGCTGCTGCAGACGGTGACGGGGCTCTTTTCCGAGGTGCTGACCACCATTGTGAAGCTGCTTCCGAGTCTGATCCCCGCAGCGGTTCAGGCGATCATGACGATCGTGAACGCGATTATAGAAAACCTGCCGCTGATCATTGACGCAGCGGTCCAGATGATCGCAGCCCTGGTTCAGGGAATCGCTGACGCACTGCCTACACTGATCCCTGCTGCAGTACAGGCGATCGTGACCATTGTACAGGGGCTGATCGAGAACCTGCCCATGCTGCTGGATGCGGCGCTGCAACTGATCGAGGGGCTGGTGCAAGGCATTATCGAGGCGCTCCCGATGCTGATCGAAGCACTGCCGGAGATCATTCTGGCGATCGTCAATTTTCTCCTCGATTCCATTCCGGAGATCATCGATGCGGGGATCAAACTGCTGACCTCGCTGGTGAACGCGCTGCCGCAGATCATAGCGAAGATCGTCGAGGCGATCCCAAAGATCATTGACGGCATCATTAAAGCGGTCATAGGTGCGATCCCGCAAATCATTCAGGCGGGCATCAAACTCCTGATAGCACTCATTCAGGCGCTGCCGGAAATCATTACTACCATCGTCAAAGCCATTCCGGAGATCGTTTCCGGTATCGTCGACGCGTTCATCGGGAACATCGACAAGATCATTCAGGCAGGCGTAGATCTCTTTGTAGCCTTGATCGAGAACCTGCCTACGATCATCGTGGAGATCGTAAAAGCGGTGCCGAAGATCGTGACCGGCATCGTGGACGCGATCGTTGGCCTCACCAGCAAGATGGCAGATGCCGGTGCAAGCCTGCTCAAAGGCCTGTGGAATGGCATCAGCAACACGGCAAATTGGCTGTGGAACAAGGTGAAAGGCTGGGCAAACGGCCTGCTCAAGAACATCAAAGGTCTCTTGGGTATCCACTCCCCGTCCACGGTGTTTGCCGGAATCGGTGAGAACATGGGCCTCGGTCTTGGCGAAGGCTTTGTCGACGCCATGGAGGATGTGGAGAAGGAGATGCAAAAGGCGATCCCGACCGACTTCGATCTGGAGCCGGTGCGTGCTGCGGCGAACTTCGATGCATCTGCGGTGCTGCCCTCTGCGAACCTGTCCGTGGCCGCTACGGTCTCTGCCATGTTCGACCTTATGAAAGCATACCTGCCACAGATGGGCGTAAGGCAGATCGTGACGGATACCGGCGCTGTGATCGGGTGGCTGGCTCCTGAAATGGACAATGCACTCGGGCAGATGCAGAAGCTGAAAGTGAGGTACGCATGAGCTATATCCTGTTTGGAAACAAGAACACACATACGGATTACGGGCTCATCGTAGCCCCGTATGAGATCCCCATGCCCACGGCACAGACGAACTTCGTACCCGTTCCCGGACGAGATGGGTCGTTGGACCTGACAGAAGCTTTTGATGCGATCAGGTTCAACGACCGTATCATCCTTCTGACCCTGTACGCGACCGGAGAATACGACACACGGGTCTCCGCTTTCGTGAACGCTGTCCACGGCAAACGGATGCAGATCGTATTCAGCAAAGACCCGAATTATTACTACACGGGCCGTGTGGATGTGACATCCATATCAAAGCGCGACGGGTATTGCGAGATTGCCGTCACCATCACGGCAGAGCCGTTCAAAATGGATAAGCAGGAAACCGCTGTCACCGTGACCGGCAACGGAACCGCGATCCTGAGAAACGCGAGGATGCCGGTCGTCCCGTTCGTGAGCAATACGGAGCAGGCTACATTGACATTCACTGCTTCCGGGAACACGGTGCGTCTGCAGATGTCCCCGGGCGGCCATTTGAACGGCCAAATGTACCTGCCCGGTGATGAAACAAGGTCTGTGACGGTCGAGTCCACAGGGACGACCATCTTCACATTCCGGAAAGGACGGCTATGATCTATACCATGTATTCGGATTCGGACATCCTGTATGATCCGAAGTTCCCCAGATATCTTGTTATCGACCCGATTCTTGACCTCTCCGTCAACGAACCGGGTCTTTTAACGTTTTCAGTCCCGGACACTCACCCGGCAGCGTCTCGGATACGGAAGCTGGTTAGCTGGATCAAGGTGTACCGTGACGGGCGGGTGATTTTCAGAGGCCGGGTCATTAAGGACGAGCGGAACCTGTCCGGGCAGACGAAGTACACCGCCGAAGGGTGCCTTGCGTACCTGATCGACAGCGTGTGCGACCCGTATGAGTTCACTGGAACACCTGCGGAGTTCTTCGCGTTTCTGATCAACCGGCATAACGCATCCGTTTCTGCAAACCAGCAGTTCCTGATCGGAAACTGCACGGTGACGTCGGACTCGGAGCTTGAGTCGCATTCCGTACTTTACGACTCCACATGGCAGGTGCTCAAGGAACGGCTCGTCAAACGGTATGGCGGATACCTTTACGTCACGTACAACTATCTGGAAAAACCGGTCCTGAACTGGCTGGCGGCCCCGCCGGACACTTCGACACAGACGATCCGGTTCGGGGAGAATCTGATCGACATCGCTGTCACAAAGGACGCCGATGAAACCTACACGGCCTGTGTCCCCTTGGGTGCACGGATGTCGTCGATCGATCCGGCATACGAATCGGATGCCCGGCTCACAGTGGCAGACGTCAACGATGGCGATCCGCATCTTATCGATACAGCAAATGCTGCAATCTACGGAACCATCTATGCACCGATGTCACTCACCACGTGGGACACGATCAAAACGCCAACGAACCTGCTCCAGAAAGGCTTGGCGTGGCTGGCCTCCTCCGGCGCACGGCTGAAGGAGACGATCTCGCTCACAGCCGTGGACCTGCACTCACTGGATGCGGATGTCGAGTGCTTCCAGTTTCTCGACCGGGTGATCGTGACCTGCGGGGATATCTGTCCGCAAGCGGAGTTCGTGCTGACGAAGATGACGATCCCGCTGCAGGAACCGGCAAACATGCGTATCACGCTGGGCGACAGCCGCATCTCGCTCGTTACGGAGAATACGGGCAAGATCGCAGACGCGGTCGACCGGATCGGGAGCATTGAGGCGGATTACGTTACAAACAGTGAAGCGACCGAGATCGTGCAGCATGAGATTACAAACAACACCAGCATCCTGCAGTCGGCACAGCAGATCCTGCTTTCCGCGCTGGAGGACTATGTGACAACCTCCGACTTTCATGCGCTGCAGAGCTCGATCGAAACGACCCTTTCCGTTATGGCCGGGACCATCGAAGCGAACTTCACCGAAACGACATCGGACATCTCAGCCCTCAACGGGGATGTTTCTCAGCAATTTGAGGTGATCCGTGGCTTTATCCGCATGATCGCATCGGGCATCGTGATCGGCAAGAGCACATCGCAGATCAAGCTCAAGCTGGAGAACGACATCCTTTACTTTTTCACAGGCGACGAGGACTCCGTTTCCACGGAAAACGCGATCGCGTACTTCTCTTCCGGAAAACTGTATGTGAACACTGTGCAGATTTTGACAGGTATGCGCATCGGGCCGTTCGCATGGATGCCGGAGTCGGACAACCTGAACTTTAAGCTACTGGAGTGATGATATGGCAACAATCTCAACCCCGATTCATTCGGGTTACACGATCATAAACGGGTCCATCTCGGGCGGCTCTTCTTCCAAGATCGGCACGTGGATGGAGTACAAGGTGGTATCGCAGTCGATTACGAACAATACCTCCACGATCCGGTTCTATGTATTCCTTGCAACACTGTCCGGTTCTTACAATGTCTACGCCAACAACCATTCGGGCACAAACCGTGGTGCCATGTCAGTCACAGTCGGCGGGTCAACGGTATATACCCGTGAAAAGAACGGTTTTGCAACCGGTACGGCGGTATCTGCCAGCAACTATACGACTCAGTACAGCACGGGATACAGCAGCGCGTCCGGAAAACCGTTCCTGACAGTATTGACCGATAACGCCTCCACGGAAGCAGCAGCTTACGGCGAGTGCACGATCACTCACAACGCAGACGGCACAAAGAGCGTAACGCTGGCATGGTCAGGTGACTGCTCTTTTTCCTCGTCGATCGGAGTTATCACCGGGTCGGCAACGATCTCGCTCCCGACGATCCCCCGGGCAACAACGCCCTCTGTTGGCACCCTGACGATGGGAACTGCGTCCACCATAACGCTGAGTCCGGCGTCTTCCACGTTTACGCATACGCTCCGGTACACGGTCGGTTCCGCTTCCGGGACGATCATTACGAAGACGGCGAATACCTCTGTCAGCTGGACGCCTGCATTGACGCTTGCCAATCAGGTACCGAATGCGACGACGGCGGTCGGCACGCTGTACTGCGATACGTATTCCGGCAGCACGCTGATCGGGACCAAGTCCGTATCGATCACGCTGAACGTACCGGCATCGGTGATCCCTTCAGCTACGTATACGCTGACGGACTCCAACTCGGCAATCGCAACAAAGTTCTCTGCGTTCATCCAGTCAAAGTCCAAGGTCAAGGTAGCGATCACGGCAAGCGGAGCTTACGGGTCCACGATCGCATCTGTGACGACAACCATCAACGGCACGACGTATACTGGCACGTCCTTTACGACGGACTTTCTGACCGGAAGCGGGACGCAGTCCATTTCCATTACGATCAAGGACTCCCGTTCAAGAACGAAGACGGTATCGGGCACGTTCTCGGTTCTGGCGTACAAGTCGCCGTCGGTCACGGATGTGGCAGTGTTCCGCTGCAACAGTTCCGGCGTGGCGTCCCATACCGGCACCTACGCGTCGGTCAAGCTGAAGGTGACAGTCACATCACTGAACAGCAAGAATGATGCGTCGATCGTGGTCCAGTCGAAACGAAAGACGGAAACATCGTACTCAAACCTCAAAACATGGACCGGGTCGTATTCGGTAAATGGGACCTATGTGGTGGGCGGCTCGCTCTCCAACCAGTATGCCTACGATATCCGGATCGCCGTTTCCGATTACTTTGAGACAGTATACGCCTACGCGGATGTTGCCACAGCGGACACGATCTTCTCCATCCGCAACAACGGTCTCGGTCTCGCGATCGGAAAGATCAGTGAGCAGAACAAGTTCGAGGTCGGATGGCAGTCGGAGTTCCATGAGGACGTCACCTTTTATGGTGACGTTGCTTTTTCGAGCCTTGCATGGCTGCGGGACGCGATCTTCCCGATCGGGTCGATTCGCATGACGACGAGCACAACCGGAGCGACCACGTTTCTTGGCGGGACTTGGGTGCTATGGGGTGCGGGCAAGGTTCCGGTCGGCGTGGATGCCAACGATACGGACTTCAGTACCGTGGAAAAAACCGGCGGTGCAAAGACCGTCACGCTGACGGCGGATGTCGCGCTGGGCGGCGAAAGCGATCCGTGGACGGCGGCGAACATGCCGAGCCATAACCATGCGCTGTCCAGCGGTACTGTGACCATTACGGAGGCAGCCGCACACACGCACCAGGCGGCGTCCGGTACATATAAGGTCGGGTCTGGCTCTGGCAGTACATATAAGTACTTCACGAATGGTGGCACGACAGGCCCAGCAACAACAGGTTCAGGCGGCGGGCACACGCATACAGCCAACTTGTCCGGGAACACCGGCAGCAAGGGCAGCGGTACGGCGCACAGCAATGTCCAGCCGTACATCACCTGTTATTTCTATAAACGAACGGCATAAGGAGGAAGATATCATGAAGGAATTTTGGATCTCGATTCAAGTAGCGTTTACTGCCATCGGGGGATGGCTCGGATGGTTTCTGGGAGGATGTGACGGATTGCTGTACGCATTATTGGCGTTTGTCGTGATCGACCATGTGACGGGCGTGATGTGCGCCGTTGTAGACAGAAGGCTCTCTTCTGCCATTGGCTTTCGGGGGATTTTCAAAAAGGTACTGATCTTTACGCTGGTGGGTATCGGGCATATCCTCGACGCGTATGTGATCGGGACAGGCTCTGTACTTCGGACAGCGATCATCTTTTTCTATCTGTCCAATGAAGGCGTGTCTCTGATAGAGAACGCGGCGCATCTGGGACTTCCTGTCCCGGAGAAACTGAAAGCGGTTCTGGAGCAGCTCCATGACCGTGCGGAAAAGGAGGACGAGCATAATGAATAACCTGAAGACGTTTCTCGACTACCTGCATGAGCAGGTCAAGAACCACTCCATCTATGTGTGGGGAGCGCAAGGCCAGCAAGGAGCCGCGATCACGGAAGCGTGGATCAAGCGCCGGGAGACCTCGGATGCGAACTACAAGCGTGCGGTGGCGTTCTGGAAGAAGCAATGCGCTGCCGGATACGGAGATGTGCTCCGAGCGTTCGACTGTTCGGGGCTTGGAATGTTCTGGCTGCAGAATGTATCCAAAATACTGAAATCCGACTGCAACGCCCACGGGCTCTACGGGAAATGCAAAAAGCTGAAGAAAGCCGACCTGCGGGTCGGTGATTTTGTTTTTAAGATCAACAGCACCGGCAGAGCGACGCATATCGGGTATGTGGCGGACACGGACATCAACGTGATCGAGGCGCTGGGCCGCGACTACGGCGTGGTAAAGCGTCCGCTCAGTAAGGGCAGCTGGAACGGCTTCGGCAGGCCGCCCTTCTGGACGGAGGAGGAAGTCCGGGAGATCAGCGGCGATCCCGTGCCTGCACCGGTTCCCCCGGAAGGGTTCGTGTTCGATCGCGCACTGAAGTACGGATGCCGTGGCGCGGATGTCTGTGAACTGAAGAAGCTACTGAAGGCGGCAGGCTTTGACGGGCTCACGCTTACGAACAGGAACTACTACTCGAAAACAAAGAAAACTGTCAAAGCGTTTCAGAAGGCAGAGGGACTTGAGGTCGACGGCAAGGCCAGTCCGCTGACAATCGCGGCGCTTGGCGGCACATACAGGAACTGACAACGAAGGCTTGTCCGGGATTCCCGGATGGGCCTTCTTTTTTATGCCCGTTTTCGTTCAGACCAATCGATTCCCTCCAGTGGGTAGTGAGAGGAACCCCTCTCGGACTGGAGGACAATCTCATGACCAACGAGCAAAGAGAAAAGATAACGGCCCTGCGTCATCAGGGCTTCGGATATACGGCGATTGCCAACAGCGTCGGATTATCAAAGGACAGCGTCAAAGCCTACTGCCGCTCCCACGGTCTCGCCGGAGAAAAGGCAGAGAGACACAGCCTTGCAGAGGTCCCCACGCAGCTTTGTCTGAACTGCGGAAAGGTCCTGATCCAGCTCCCCGGACGTAAACAGAAGAAGTTCTGCTGTCCGGAGTGCCGGACGGCATGGTGGAACGCTCACCCGGAGGCCGTAAAACAGAAGGCTGTTTATACCTTTACCTGCCCAGAGTGCGGGAAGGAGTTCACGGCCTATGGAAACGCCAAGCGCAAGTACTGCTCCCACGGCTGTTATATTGCAGCCCGGTTCAAAGGCGGTGATGCCTGATGAGCAAGGAGGAGCTTCACAACGATATGCTTTACCACGCAGCGATTTCAATGGCGAAATCCATGCTCGAAAAGGGCCTGATCACCGAGGAGGAATACGCTGAAATTGATACAATTCTGCTCGAAAAATACCGGCCATATTTGGGTACATTATTATCGGAAAACGCTTGATATTCCGGCCTTTTAGAGTGATATATAGACACTACCGGAAGGAGGGATTTCATTGAAAACAGTAGAGAAAATCGAGCGAAAACTGCCAGTTCTGAAAACAAGAAAGCGAGTCGCTGCCTACGCCAGAGTGTCGATGGAATCCGAGCGGATGCAGCACTCGCTTTCTGCACAGGTGAGCTATTACAGCGCACTGATTCAGAAGAACCCCGAATGGGAATATGCTGGCGTTTTTGCGGATTACGGGATCTCCGGCACCGGCACCAAAAAGCGTGATGAGTTCAACCGCATGCTGGCTGAGTGTGAAGCCGGAAACATCGACATCATTCTCACCAAGTCCATCCAGCGGTTTGCGAGGAACACCGTGGACCTTCTGAACACGGTCCGGCACCTGAAGGACCTCGGCATTGAGGTGCGCTTCGAGAAGGAAAACATCAATTCCTTGGGCGGCGACGGAGAGCTGATGCTTTCCATCCTTGCTTCCTTCGCACAGGAAGAAAGCCGCAGCATTTCAGAAAACGTCAAATGGGGTACGATCAAGCGGTTCAAGCAAGGCATTCCCAACGGCAAGTTCAGCATTTTCGGGTATGAGTGGCAGGACGACAAGCTGGTCATCGTACCGGAGGAAGCTGAGATCATCCGCTGGATGTATGCCGAGTACATGAAAGGCGCATCCCGGATTGAGATTGGCAGGGCCTTGATGGACCGAGGCATTTATACCCGGCAAGGAAAGCCGTGGGTGGACTCCAATGTGAAGGTCATCCTGACAAACATCACCTACACCGGGAACATGCTTTTCCAGAAGGAATACTGCGAAGACCCCATCACCAAACACCGCAGAAAGAATTACGGCGAGCTTCCACAGTACTTCGTCGAGGACACTCACGAAGCCATCATCCCGATGGACGAATGGCAAGCGGTACAAGCCGAGTTCAAGCGCAGACGGGACCTTGGCCCCTTCGGAAACAAGTCGCTGAAGCTCTCAGCTTTCTCCACCAAGATTACCTGCGGCTGCTGCGGCAAGCACTACCGCCACAGTGGGAAGCGTAACACCGCCGGTGAGGTTTACTACATCTGGACCTGCCAGACGAAAAGCCAGAAAGGTGCGTCGGCTTGCCCTTCAAAAAACATACCGGAGAAGATGCTCCAGAACACCACTGCCGAGGTGCTGGGCCTTGTAGAATTTGATGAGGCTGCTTTCAGCCAGCAGATTGAGGAGGTCATCGTCATCGGAGACGACACCTTGACCTTCCGCTTCTACGACGGCCACGAGGTCACGACCAAATGGCAGTCAACCGCTAAGACCGACTGGTGGACAGACGAGCGGAGAAAGCTCTGGGGAGAACGACACAAGCGAAAGGATACTAATCCAAACAGACACTTGTTCTACGAATTCACCGGCTTCATCAAATGCGGCTGCTGCGGTGCGAATTACCGCTGCCAATCCGGAAAGCGCAAGGACGGCACCCCAACACGGTCTTGGTACTGCACCGGCCCGAAGGACAAGTGCCACAACCCCGGCATCCGGGACGAGACCATGAAACGGCTGGTGACCGACGTCCTCGGCCTTGACGAGTTCGACGAGGCTGCGATGGACGCCCAGATTGAAAACACTACAATCCTCGACCACACGGTTACATTCCATTTCCGGGACGGCCATACCGAATCCAGAGACTTCTTGGATAAGCGGCATGGCACTCCTTGGACCGAGGAACGGCGAGAAAAAGCCAGAGAATCCATGAAGGCCGCTTGGACAGACGAGCGCAGGGAGACAATGAGCGAGAGAATCAAGAAAATAAGGAGCGAAAAGAAATGGCCAAATCCGTAACTACCATACCAGCGACGCTGTCACGCTTCACGGCGGCACCGATCAACAGCACCAAGAAGCGACGTGTGGCGGCCTACGCTCGTGTCAGCACAGACAACGAAGAACAGCTGACCAGCTATGAAGCGCAGGTCGATTACTACACCAACTACATCCAAGGACGGGACGATTGGGAGTTCGCCGGTGTCTATACCGACGAGGGCATCACCGGGACGAACACCAAAAAGCGTGAGGGCTTCAAAAGCATGGTAGCCGATGCCCTCGTCGGGAAGATCGACCTGATCATCACGAAGTCGGTCAGCCGGTTTGCCAGAAACACGGTTGACAGCCTTACCACCATCCGATCCCTGAAGGAACACAATGTGGAGTGCTATTTTGAAAAGGAAAACATCTGGACCTTCGATGGCAAGGGCGAGCTGCTGCTCACGATTATGTCCTCGCTGGCACAGGAGGAGTCCAGATCCATTTCCGAGAACTGCACATGGGGCCAGCGAAAGCGGTTTGCAGACGGCAAGGTCACAGTCCCGTTCAAGCGGTTTCTGGGCTACGACATGGGACCGGACCACAACCTCGTGGTGAATCCCGAACAGGCCAAGCTGGTCAAGCGCATCTACGGAATGTTCCTGCAAGGCCAGTCGCCGTTTCAGATTGCCCGGACGCTGACCGAAGAAGGCATTCCTTCACCCGGGGGCAAGGACCACTGGAACCCCAGCAACATCAAGAGCATCCTCACGAACGAAAAGTACAAGGGCGATGCGCTGCTGCAAAAGTCCTTCACGGTCGACTTCCTGACCAAGAAGAAAAAGGCCAACGAGGGCGAAATCCCGCAGTACTATGTCAAAGACAATCATGAGGCCATTATCGATCCAGAGACCTTCGAGATGGTGCAGACCCTGATGGCCACCCGCACCAAAGGCCGGAACCGCAAGAGCTCGGTCAGTATCTTCTCCAGCAAGGTCAAGTGCGGCGACTGCGGCAGCTGGTACGGTCCGAAAGTCTGG
>ENA-ORRN01001468-ORRN01001468.1-human-gut-metagenome-genome-assembly--contig:-NODE-1468-length-16353-cov-6.919254_pt1 | contig 16353 bp, 20 predicted proteins | sample MGYA00242174_ERZ509132 | MGnify/ENA primary metagenome ERZ509132 (study PRJEB26280, sample SAMEA2338671) | human gut metagenome | biome: human gut; feature: human-associated habitat; material: faeces... | reverse complement strand
GGATCTATATGGAAAAATCATATGAAGAATTACAAGAGGAACTAGATGCTTTAATGGAAAAAATAGATGAATCAATGACTATGACAAGAAAGCAACAAAAGGATTTAGATAAAATGGAAAAGGCAATGATGAATGAATCAAAGCCAATGAAGTTAGAAAGTAGAAAGGTAGAATTCACAGAAAAGGGACAATATAAAACGGAATTTGATGAAATGACAAAAAATGCATTAATAAATGCTCAAAAGAACATTATAGTGTTAAGAGAACAAACAGAAAAAGCATATCAAGATATGCTAATGAAAACAGTTAGAAAGCAAAAAGCAATAGAAGAAAAATTGGAAAGTATGAGAGATAGAGACTTAACACCAGAAAAACTTGAACTTGTTGAAAACAGTGCAAGAAAAGCAAGAGAAGCTGTAAACACTGAAATGTTTGAATTCCAAAAGAAACATTTTGAACAAAGAGCAACTTTAGATAATTATGAGGATAGTATCAAAAAATATGCTTTAGAGTTAGGTGTAGAAAAAGAATTAAATGAAATAAACCCAAAACAAGTAATAGAAGAATTTAATGAAACAAAAAACAAAGCTGAAAAACCAGAAACAGAAAAGGCAGAAACTGAAAAAACAGAGCAAGATAAACCGGAGCAGGATAAACCGGAACAAGATAAGCCAGAACAAGACAAGCCAGAACAAGACAAACCAGAACAAGACAAACCAGAGCAAAACAAACCAGAACAAGATAAACCAGAGCAAGATAAACCAGAGACAGAGAAACCAGCATCAGGAAATCCAGTACCAGGAGCACCAACACCAGGAAAAACAGGAGCAAATGAAATTGAAGAAATTGTGCTTGAAAATAATGCTGAAGAGTTTAGCAGAAACTGTTCATTAGAAGAATTTAAAAAAGAAATATTTGAAGATGTAGATTTTGTAAAAGCAATATTCGAGACAGAAGAAGCCACACCAGAAGAAAAAGACGAAGTAATAGAAGCAATGTATGAACATCCAAAAATGGACAGAAGATTACTATATAAATTAACACATGATAAAAATGCAAATCCAAAACAATTAAAAGCATATTTAGATATGGTATCTTCAAATGGAGAATTAAAACATTTTTCTCAAAAAGAAGTTGAAGAAATAAGAAAACAGCTTCCAATAGTTGTATACGATTTAAAGAAAAGAAATCATGTAAAATTTTCAGAACGTTATGATAATTACCAAGATGCATTAAAAACCCAAGAATTATTCGAAAAGATGGGATTTGAGGATAAAGTGGAAGTAAATGTTGGATGGTTTGATAAAGCACTATTTGGATTAAAAACTAAATGGGATAGATTTATCGAAAATAGAGATAAAAACTTACTTCTTTCAGATGGTTCAGAAAAAGAAAATACAGCACCAGAAAACACAGAAACATCATCTTTAAGAGATGAAATAAAAGTTAAAGCAAATCCAGAACCACAAAAAAGCGAACCAGCTCCAGTAGAAGCTAAAGAGCAAAAAAGCGAAGAAAGATAATTTATAAATAAAGTACAAGGCAAAAACCCTTGTACTTTATTATGTGCAAATATAGGAGGAAGCTATGATTTTACAAGGAAAAGCCACAAGTGGAATAGGAATAGCAAAAATGTGGGTAAGTAAAATTGAAAATATATTTAAAGAAAAAACAGGGATGAGTGTGTTCCATGGCACATTAAACGTAAAGTTAGACATTAATTATAAGATACAACCAGACTTCATAATTTTACCCGAAGAATATGGAGGCACTCAAAACGTTTTAGTAAAACAATGCAAAATTTTTGGAAACACGGCATATATAGTAAGAGCGGAGAAAAACCAAAATGGTACAGGAGATTACAACCTACAAACAATAGAAATTATTTCAGATATAAACTTTAGAAACAAGTATGGAATAAAAGATAATGATGATATTACATTAGAAGTTTAAACTTTTTTAGTTCTAAAAATAATATCTCTAGCATATAATTCTAAGAGTAAAGAAATTAAGGAGTTATATGTTGGAGATATTTAATTTTTTTTCAACAAACATTTCCCAAATACTAAAAAAAAAAAAAAAAAAAAAAAGCCACTAAATGAGTTAGAAGAGATACGAATAAGAAGTAACGGTTATATCACAGTAAAATTGAACAATTCACAAGAAGTATTAAAAGAAAAAATAACTTACCAGGAAATACTAGAAACATTGCAAATTATGTGTAATAACTCAATATACTCATATCAAAACGAAATAAAAAATGGCTACATAACAGTAAAGGGAGGGCATAGAGTAGGAATTGCCGGAGACTGCGTTATAGAAAATGGCAAAGTTACAAATATTAGGTACATTTCAAGCATAAACTTTAGAGTAGCAAGAGAGATAATAGGGTGTAGCAACATTGCTTTGCAATACATATTAAATACAAGAGAAAACACAATATATAACACACTAATCATATCCCCACCAGGAATTCGGAAAGACTACACTTCTAAGGGATATTGTAAGAAACATAAGTACAGGTATAGATGAAATTGGTTTTAAACGGAATAAATGTTGGGTTAGTAGATGAAAGAGGGGAAATTTCTGGGCTATACAAAGGAATACCACAAAATAGTGTGGGACTAAGAACAGATATATTAGAAAACACACCAAAGCCAACAGGAATAAAAATGCTAATAAGATCAATGGCACCACAGGTGGTTGTTGCAGATGAGATAGGGACATATGAAGATATAAAAGCAATAAAAGAAGCTGTGTGTTCTCGGAGTAAAAGGTATTTTTACGGCACATGGAGAGGGAAAAGAAGAACTAATAAAAAACCCAGTATTAAAAGAACTAGTAGAGGAAAGAGTAATTGAAAAGTATTTGTTTTTAGATAGAAATAGAAAGATAGAAGTTGCATAAATCTTTTAGGAGGAAATTTAATGCTAGGAGTAAAGATATTAATTTATAGCTCTATATTTTTGGTGTGTTCAATTATAGGGTTACTAAAATCTCAAAAATATGTATATAGAGTAGAGGAACTTCAAGAGTTTAAAAATGCTTTAAACATGTTCAAAACAAAGATAAAATTTACATATGAACCAATACCAGATATATTTAGCCAAATATCAGGAAGTATTAACCCAAGTGTTGGGAGCATATTTAAAATAGCAAGCTATAACATGAAATTCTTTCCAGCAGGAGATGCCTGGAATAGAGCTGTAGATACAGATATATTAAATATAAGTTTAGAGGATAAAGGTGCACTTAAAAACCTAAGTAAACTTCTTGGAGAAACTGATATAGATGGGCAACTAAGCCAAATTGAAGTTACAACATCATTCTTAGATGAACAAATAAGAAAAGCAGAAAAAGAAAAGGAAAAAAACGAAGGAATGTATAGAAAATTAGGAATGATAGTAGGTTTAGGAATTGTAATTATTTTAATTTAAAAAATTGGAGGGAAAAATGGAAATAGATTTATTATTTAAAATTGCAGCAATAGGTATTTTAGTTGCAGTGTTGCATCAAGTTCTAGTACGAGCAGGCAGAGAAGACCAAGCTATGATGACAACTCTTGCAGGTGTAGTAATAGTTTTATCAATAGTTATAAAAGAAATAAGTACATTATTTAACAACGTAAGAGTAATATTTAATTTATAGGAGCAAAGATGGATATTATTAAAATTATTGGTGTAGGAATTGTTGCACTAATTATTATTGTTATTCTAAAACAGTACAAGCCTGAATTTGCAATGTATGCATCAATTATTGCTGGTGCAATTATAATCTTTTTTAGCCTGGATAAAATATCAGCCATAATAAATCTTCTAACAAGTTTAAGTAAAAAAACGGGCTTGAATGCAGAGTATTTAAGGATATTACTAAAAATAACAGGTATTGCAATACTCACAGAATTTGCAGTAAGTATTTGCAAGGATAGCCGGAGAAAGTGCAATTGCAAGTAAAATAGATTTTGGAGGCAAAATAATAGTTATAAGTATGTCTGTGCCAATAATTTCAGCACTTTTAGAAATTATATTAAAAATAATTCCATAGAGGAAAATTTATGAAGAAAATACTTTTTTTAATAGTGTTAATATTATTAATTCCACACCCGTGTTATGGAACGGAAACAATATTAAATGATCAATTAGAGGCATTAAACCTTGGTACATTCATACAAGAGGGAGAAAAATATACAAAAGAAGCAGTAAAGCCGATGTCATCACGTCCATGTGTAGAAATCTATGCTGGATATTTTGATTATTTTGAAAAAGATCGTATCCAAGTTATTGGTTCAAAAGAACTTGCAATATTTGAATTATTAGATAATAATGTAAAACGTGAACGTTTAGAACAATTATTTAGTTACAATTCACCAGCCTTTGTATTTACTAAAAATGCGGAAGTACCTAAAGTGGTAGTAGAAGTTGCGATAGAAAAACAAATGCCAATTTTAAAGAGTGATTTAACAACATCAGCTTTAATTGGTAATCTTCATGCCTATTTATCAACAAGACTTGCTGAAAGAATTTCAATTGATGGAGCAATGCTTGATGTATATGGTGTTGGTGTATTAATAACTGGTCGTGAAGGAATCGGCAAAAGCGAAACAGCTCTTGAACTAATCAAACATGGTCACTTACTAATATCTGGTGAAGAAACTCACCTATATCAACGTGAACCAGGAATGTTGATTGCGGAAACTACAGAAGTAATGGAAAAACTAATGGATATTAAAGATATTGGTATGGTCAATGTTGTAAATCTATTCGGTATTGGTGCATTTCGTTCTAGTAAACGTTTAAGAATGGTTATTGAATTAGTTACATCTGATGAAGAAATCAAGAAAGATGAAAAGATTAAATTCTTTGATACTGAAATTCCTCATATGACAATTGTTGTGGAAAAGGGCCGTAACATTGCTTCTTTAATTGAGACAGCAGCTTTAAATCAGCAATTATTATTAAATGGCTTAAGCGGTGAAAAAGAATATGCAAAACGTAAAGCTAATGATGTAATAGGAAGAAGGAAATAAGAGTGAATATATTATTAACCAATCTTAGACCTGAATACCATAATAAAATCGCATTTAGTCTTGGTAACTTTGATGTTGCATGGTATGCAATTATTATCATGTGTGGGGCCATCATTGGTACGATAATTGGTTACTTTGGTTTTGCGAAAAAATTAGGGTTGAATTCAGATATCTTAATAACTGGTTTGACCATTGGAGTTTTAGTTGGAGTTATTGGAGCGAGATTATACTATGTGTTATTTAACTTCAGACATATGGAGATAAAAAACTTTTGGGATGTCATAAGTCCCCGTGGCGGAGGCCTTGCTATTCATGGTGCCGTACTTGCGGAATTCATCTTTTTACCAATATACTGTAAAGTTAAAAAAGTTGATTTAGTAATTTTACTTGAAATTGCAATGCCATTAATATTACTTGCACAAGTTGTAGGTAGATGGGGCAATTTTATGAACCAAGAAGCCTTTGGTGGTCTTGTTCCATTTACAGGTGAAGCAGTTAACGGTGTTTTGAGTGATGCACAACTTCAGGAACAACGTACTTACCTTGCTAATCATTTAGTACCTGAATTTGTTATTAATAGGATGTATATAGCCTATAGTGGTGCACCTGGATTTACTCTTGCAGGATACTATCAACCTACATTTCTATATGAGTCATTCTTTAACCTAATGGGTCTTGTTCTTTATATGGCCCTTCGTAAACGTGTTAAAAAACTTTATATTGGAGATGGTTTAAGTTTTTACTTAATATGGTATGGTATAGTTAGATTCTTCATTGAACTTATGCGTACCGACCCATTAACAATCGGTAATACTGGTATTAGAATTGCGGTTGTAACATCAGTTGTATATGTTATAGTAGGCCTTGCGATTGCGATTGTAAGGAGAGTATTAAAATATCGTTTAATTCCGTGTCAAGATGTATTCTATGGCGAAGGCTATAGTATGATGCTTGATGAGACTAAAGAAAATAAAAATAACAAATAAGAGGTAAAATATGAGAGGACCAATAAAGAATGTCATTTTTGATTGTGATGGTACTATCCTTGATACTTTTAAGTTAATTGAACAAGTTGTTATTGAAACTTTTAAAATTATTGAGCCAAGTTACCATATGACTGAAGAAGAGGCACATACTTTCTTTGGTCCTTTTTTAAATGATACATTCAAAAAATATTTTGATAAACAAGAAGATGTAGATAATGCAGTTGAAGTATATAGAAAACTATGTGAAGAGTTAACTCCTAAATATGTTAGAGCATATGATGGCATAAAAGAAATGCTAATAGTTTTAAAACAAAAAGGATATAAGATAGCAATGGTATCAAATAAAGTTACAAAGGCAATTATCCAAGGGCTTGATTTATGCAATATAACTAATTACTTCGATTACATTGTTGGAGCTGAAAAACTAAAACAAGCTAAACCTAATCCCGATGGGATTTATCAAGTATTAGATTATTTTAACGCACCAGATACTACTTTAGTAGGTGATACCTTAATTGATATGAATACCGCAATTAATGCGAAGGTAACATTTATTGGTGTAACTTGGTGCCAAGTATCAGAAGAAAAATTTAAATCTCATGGAGCTAAATTTGTTGTAAATAACCCTCTTGATATAGTCACAATACTGGAGAGAAAATATGAGCTTTGCGAGTGAAGTAAAAAAAGAAATTCTAAACATTGAAGATATGTCAAAGTGTTGTGAAAAAGCATTAATCTTTGGTATGCTTCAAGGCACAACGGAAATAAGTATTGCTTTAGGTGGTGTTAAACTGATAATAAAATCACCAATACTAAATGCGATTAAAGTAATGATTCCATATTTAAAGAAAACATATGGGATTAAAATAGATGAAGGCTTACAAACAGTCAAAAATGCATTAGGTAGAAGATACTACTATCTAGAAATAAAAGATAATGTTTCAAAAATTATAAAAGATTTTAGCTTAATGCCTTATGATGAAATAACAAATTCTAATTCAATTATTAAAAAAGAATGTTGTAAAAATAGTTTTGTTAGAGGAATGTTTGCGGTTAAAGGTTCAATCAATGATCCTAGAAAACAGTGTTATCATCTTGAAATTAACTGCAAAAAAGAATCAGTAGCAATAACTATTCAAAACATTTTAAAAGAAAAAGAAATAGAATCAAAAATAATCATGAAAGGTCAAAACTATTTATTATATGTAAAAAAAAGTGAAGGCATAAGTGATACATTAGCTCTCATTGGCGCATCCTCTGGTGTTTTCTATTTTGAAGATTCTAGAATCTACCGTGACTACGTTAATGCGGCCAACAGACTAACTAACTGTGATGTAGCAAATGCCAGAAAAACTGCTGCTGCTTGTGAAGAACAACTAGCAATGATAGAAGTAATTAGAGAATATGGTTACTTTGATAAGATGCCAGTTAGACTTCAAATTATTGCGAAAATGCGTGAAGAATACCCAGATTCATCACTCGAAGAACTAGCAGAATTCTCAGATAAAATGTTTGGTAAAATGATGACAAAATCAGGTATTAGTCACTGCATGAGAGATTTAAAAAACTACTATCAATCATTAAAAATAAAAGAAAAATAAAACTACTTATTTAGAATAGGTAGTTTTATTTTGAAAACAATTATTCATATTTTTTCTTGTAGTAGAATTCTTCATCATGATCTGGGATTGCCCACGTTACAATTGCAAGTACCGCCGCAACACCAACGATTGAATATATAATTCTTGAAATAACAGTACTTAAACCATCAAATAAGAATCCAACTAGGTTAAAGTCAAAAAGTCCAACTAGTCCCCAGTTTAATCCACCAATTATTAAGACAGTTAATGCAATGATTTTTAAAACTTTCATAAATACCTCCTAATATAAATTTACATTAGTATTATTTCCAAATATAAAATAATTAATGCTGGTAAATTTTATATTTTGTCATTAAAAAGAAAGTAATAACATATATTTTATTGAATGAGGTGTATTATGAAGAAATTAACTAAAACTATTGTTTTTTTATTGGTATTTTTATGTGCTGTAACATTAACAAGTTGTAAAAAGGAAACAAAAGTAGAAGAATCATTTCCTGAACTTGTTTCAAAACTTAAGAGTTATAAATTAGTTGGTAAACTAGAATCAATGTTTCCATCAGGAACAAAAGAATGTGAAATTAGTGTATATTATAAACAACCTAATTTATATCGTGTAGAATTAAAAAATGCTGGCAATAATGAGCCACAAATAATGATTAAAAATGCAGATGGTATATATGTATTATTACCAGCTGTCAATAAAATATTTAAGATTAATAGCAATTGGCCAAACAATTCAAGTTATCCATATATTTTACAATCACTTAGTAAAGACATTATAGGTGATGATAATCTATTAATAAATAAAGATAAAAATATTACAACACTTGAATTTAAAGCTAAACAATTTAATAATGCGGTAGTAACAAAACAAAAAGTAACATTTGATAATGAAACTCATCTACCTCAAGAAGTATTAATTTATGATGATCAAGACACTTTACTTGTTAGATTTAAAGTAGATAAAATTGATACAAATATTGACGTTGATGATAAATATTTTAAAGTTAATGACTCAATGTCAACTGCTCGCCTTACATATGCTTCATCACCAATTGAGTTTGACCGTTTAATTACTTATCCAACTTATTATCCTGAAAAGACTACCCTTCAACAAGAAAATACAATGGGTAATGGTGGTATTAAACGGGTTATTATGAAATATGGTGGTCAGTCGCCATTTACAATTATTGAGCAATATGTAATTAATACTGAAGAAATTAAAACTGAATATGTTAGTGGTGATATATATACAATGGGTGGAGCAATATGTATTCTTGCGAATAATACAATTCAATTCTATGATAGTGGTATTGAATATACTCTTGCCTCTACTACACTTGATTATTATACGTTAATTCATGTTGGCGAATCATTAAGAACTGCAGATTTAAAATAAAGAATAAAAAAAAGATCTTGTTTTATATAAACAAGGTCTTTTGTTAAGCAGTTTTAGTTATTTAAAGTAACGATCAAGCAATGCAATTAGAGCTTTACCATGTCTTGCTTCATCTCTTGCCATTTCATGAACACTATCATGAATAGCATCAAGATTTAATTCTTTAGCCTTTTTAGCGATTGCCATTTTACCATGGCATGCACCATTTTCTCCGGCTAACATTTTTTCAAGATTTTCTTTAGTTGATTTGCTTACTAAATCACCTAACATTTCTTGGAATCTTGCTGCATGTTCAGCTTCTCCATGAGCAATTTGTTCAAGAACAACCGCAACTTCAGGATATCCTTCTCTTAGGGCTTGACGTGCCATCGCAAGATACATACCAACTTCACTACATTCACCATTAAAGTTGTTTCTTAAACCTTCTAGAATTTCTGGGTCTACACCTTGTGCGATACCAACGTGATGTTCAGCTGGCCAACTTAATTCTTCTTCAACATAAGGTACAACCTTTTCTCCTCTTGCTTTACAAACAGGGCAGATTGGTTCTTCGCCATCTTTAACATCAAAAATTTGACCACAAATTAAACATTTATATTTCATTTAGTACCTCCTATTATTTTTAATTTGTTTTACACTAATATTATATAACAAATCAATAATAAAAAGTGTAACAAATGCAACAAGAAAAATTAATGATAAAAACTTTTATCAATAATATTCCAATAACCAGTTTTATCAGAACCGCAGCGTTCTACTAAATTATAGTTAACAAGTACTTTTTTGTTTCGTCTAATGGTTTCTTCAGATTTACTTAAAATATTTGAAAGTTTATTATATGTCATATATGGATCAGTTGTAAGAAGCATATATATATCATATTGTGTTTTATTTAATTTTACACCCACATTTTCGTTTAATGAAGGGCAATTTAAATCTAATGTTTGTTTATAAAAATTGTTTTGATGGTTTAATAATACTTCTTTATCAAAAGGAATGATGACATTAATGTATTTTTCGTTTATATCAAAAATTTTTTCCCATACACTTTGATAACATTTGGAATGCCATGACCAGTTTGTTCAACATAATTTAAGTCAGCTAATATTCTCATTAATTCTTTGTTTCTAGGGGTACTAATACCTTTGTAAAACATTTCAACTGTTTGTCCATCCGGAAGTCCACTATGAGAAATAATTTCGATTCTATTATCGAATATGTAAATTGCAGGTTCTACAATAGTCCAATCATTATGAGCTATCGCATTAATAAATATTTCCCTTAAAGAGCTCATATCAAATAAGCGTTTGTCAATTCTTTGACCACTTTTAATAATTGACATAGCATAGTTTTCGGCTTCCAAACGATTAATAATTTTATCTATTGCAATTAATAAACATTTATAACCATATTCGCTTTTTTCTGATAACTCTGATTTATCTCTACCTTTAAATCTAGCTATTTTAATTGATACTCTATTTTCATCTGCCAACATTTCTGCCAATAAGTTATATTTGCCGGTTGTTGTTAGTAAATGTAAATTTTTCTTAAAGGTACGGTTACTAAGATGATAATTCTTTTCAGTATAATAGATTTTTAATTGTTTAAAAGTTAAATCGTTTTGAGTGCTTTCTATTTTAGTAATGTCACATTTTGGTGAATAGATTTCTTTATACCTAGTTTCTATCTGCTTTTCTGTCATACTCTTGCAAGTAGTTCCAACTCTAATATAGCACCCTTTTGAACTACGGCCATGTCTACCTATGTAATATAATAGATTTCCGCGAGTTACGTTTACTTCAATAATCCAAAGAGCGTTAACCAATTTAGTAGAAATGGTAACCAACTCTTGTGGATTTGGCAAAATGCAATCAGTAATAATATCCGAAATCTTACACATAGTTTCATCAAGATTATCTACACCACAAATATCACCATTGTCATTTACTCCAATGTATATTGTTCCATTATGAGTATTTAGGAAAGCTACTAACTCTTTTTCAAAACTAGTAGTTAAAGAACTTTTTAATTCAATGGTTTCAGTTTCTTGATATCTCATTATTATTTTTTCTTTCTTTTTCAGTGTAATGTAAAACAATAGTAAATTTATCATAATAAATAAAAATAGTTTTCCAGAAAAAACTAGAAAACTATAATGCTACGAATGATGATACGTGTATTGGTATAAAAAATTCTATAAACTAACTTATAGAATTACTTGACTAAAATGGTGATCTGTACGGGATTCGAACCCGTGAGTGCATGCGTGAAAGGCATGTGAGTTAAGCCGCTTCTCCAACAGACCAAAAGATGGCGGAGTAGAAGGGATTTGAACCCTTGCACCAGTTTCCCGGTCTATGCCCTTAGCAGGGGCACCTCTTCAGCCTCTTGAGTACTACTCCAACGCTATAATATTATATCTTTTTTTAATAGTTTTGTCAACTAATTTGTGTTTTTAGTGTGTTTTTAGATTTTTATAAAATTGTAAGTATAAAAAAAGCATACCTACTTATAATAATAAAAAAGTCAAAAATGACTTTAGAAAGGACAAAAATATGCCAAAATTAAAATGTAAAGTTGAACAATGTATTTATAATTATGATTGGTTATGTGGAAAAAACTACATTGATGTAGATGGACCTGATGCGAAAACCAAAAAAGAAACTAGATGTAGTAGTTATCAATGTCGTAGTGCCGATAATAGTAATTACGAATTTGCGGTGTTGGGCGGACTTAATCCAAGTATCATGACAGAAGTTTATTGTGATGCTACAAATTGTGTTTTCGAAAAAGGCCAAAGATGTTATGCTGATAGAATTGAAATTAAAAATGTCAATGGTGAACTAAAACTTGGTGTAAAAGAAGGCGCAAATAGAGAAGTAACCAACTGTCAAACATTTGAATGTAAAGACTAAAATAACAGTTTTAAGCTGTTATTTTTCTTTTTTGATTAAAACAGTTGCATTATTATAAAAAATTTGATATAATATTAAAGCGCTAGGGGCATCGTACAACGGTAGTACACCGGTCTCCAAAACCGTCAATGTGAGTTCGATTCTTACTGCCCCTGCCATGGCGAATGTGGTGAAGTGGTTAACACAGCGGATTGTGGCTCCGTCATGCGTGGGTTCGAATCCCATCATTCGCCCCATAAAAGAACTAGAATTGTGATACGAGAAATCTGTCACAATTTTTTCATTTTTAGGGCTAAAAAGGCTAAAAATGCAGAGTTCGATACCGTTTAATAAGGAATTTGCCTTATTTTTAGCCTCATTTTTAACTACATAAATCAAATCATTAATTTAGGGGGTTGCAATTCCAAAGGCTCAAAATGCTAGGGGGTTGCATTTTTTTGTGCCAAAAACAGAGGGGGTTGCATTTTCAAAAGCCAAAATTTGGAGGGGGTTGCATTTTTGAGGTCGATTTTTGCAAGGGGTTGCATTTTGAAAAAAAGATATTAAAGATTGTGAATCGATAGACATTTCGCCTGAAAAGTGCTATAATAATGCTAGTTTTGTTATAGTAGAGAGGACATAAAATGGATTATCAAAAACTAATAAAAGATTTGAGAGAAAAATTAATACTTTCACAAGAAGACTTCGCTAAACTTTTAGGAGTTTCATTTTCGACTGTAAATAGATGGGAAACCGCAAAACATGATCCAACTATTAAAGTCAAAAGAAAAATCATTGAATTATGTAAACAAAACGATATTGATATCGAGAAGTATAGAGGTAATTAAAAAATGGATTTTATTAACAATATTAACAGTGAATTTAAGTCAGTTTTAGATTCGGTAAAGGAAGAGGATAGACTTGGAGTTCACTCTTTTCATAGATATTATGGCAAACTTATACCAGCAATTCCTAGAGCAGCTATAAGAGAGTTCACAAATGAAGGCGATGTTGTTTTTGATCCATTTGTTGGATCAGGCACAACTGCAGTTGAAACATTATATGCCGAAAGAAATTTTGTTGGAGTAGAAATTAACCCATTATCGGTTTTGATTTCTAACATCAAAACTGCAAACTATGACGTAAAAATACTGAATAGATTAGAAAAAAGAATTATTACATTGGTAGAAAATGATGAAGAACCTGTAACTGAAGAAGAAAAGCCTTTTGTTGTTAACAGAGAACACTGGTTTAAAAATTTCGTTCAAGATGATCTAATTAAAATAAGACGTAATATTCATACTGCAGTAGACTTTATAGACGAAGAAGAGCAAAAAAAATATGAGGATTTCTTATTGGGCGTTTTATCAGCAATTGTAAAGCAAGTAAGTAATGCGGATACTGCACATGTTTTTCCAGGCATCAGTAAAAGAATGAGAAGACTTGAGGCAGAAGGAAAAATTGATATACATGTTTTAGAGACATTTAAACGCGGACTCAAGAAGAGAATTAAATACATAGAAGAATTTGGACAACATAAGACGTCTGCCATAATTTTAGAAGGAAATTCTTCTAACATTGATTTGTCTAAGTATAAAGACTCTGTAGATTTAGTTGTTACAAATCCACCTTATATATCATCAGTTAGATATGCTGAGACATTAAAACTTGAATTATATTGGATGGGAATATGTAAAACAGCTAAAGAATATATGGAACTTTCAAATTCAATGATAGGTAACGATCATATTAGCAAAAAGGTATATCAAGAAAAGCATACAACTAACTACGATTTTATTAACGAATACATTGATAAGTTGTTCGATATTGATCCTAAACAAGCTGAAGTTGTATATGAATTTTTCACTTTAATGGAACAAGTAATTAAAAATATTAATTATGTGCTTAAATCTGGTAAAAAGTTAGTGATGAAGATTTCTGATAGCAAGATTAGAAAGATTAAGGTTCCTACAGGGAAACTATTAACTCAAATTGCTCTTGAAAATGGTTTTAAATTGGTTGATTATTTCGACGATAAAATTAACGAGAATAGTAGAAGTTTATTAACAGCAAGAAACCAGCTTATCGAGATGGCAACGGCTTCCCTGTCCGACCTGATGAAAGAACACCCGGAACACCGGGCAGAAGCGAAGCAGGATTTACAGCTTTTGAACGCCCAAAAGATGGGGGAACATGAAGCGGAGATTGAAAAAATCAAAAATGTGTTCCTGGCTATCCTGCGGGACATTAAGAAAGACATAGACAACGGGGAACAGCCGGGAGAAGCTGTGACCGCCGCTATGTTCCAAGCCATGCGGGACGCACTGGCGGAACAGAAACAAAAACCGCTTTCCATCGACGATGTAACGGCGATGATAGCTGGACAGATCGGACAGCTTGCACCGATGGATGAAGAAACTGCCGACCTGTTCAAGCAGTTGGCAAAAAAGATGATGAAAGGAATAGAATAATAGCCTGTTATTCGAGATAATAATATGCCATTAGTAAAGCATGACTACCCTGTTTTAGAGTACGATACCGCATCAAAAGCTGTTTTTCAGCCGGGAAATGGGAAAAAATGTTTTCCTGCAAAAGCAGTGTTTGCTTTTTTAGGAGACGAGGTTGAAAATTATGCACATACCCATGATGGAATACAGATAGATGAATTTGAAAGTGCAACAAGACGATATCCTATTTATGAATGTCTTTATAATCAGGAGAAAATATGTCTATGTCCGGCTCCTGTGGGAAGTGCTGCTGCCGTCCAAGTTTTAGAATATTTAATTGCAGGGGGTGTAACAAAGATTATTTCCGTCGGCTCCTGCGGCGTATTGGAAGACATCCCGGAAAATAGATTTTTGATACCTGTTTCTGCATTGAGAGATGAGGGAACATCTTACCATTATCTTCCTCCCTCCCGAGAAGTAGAGATTTCAAAGGCTGGTATAAATGCGATTGAATCTGCTTTAAGCCAAAAGAATATACCATATTGGGAAGTTAAAACATGGACAACAGACGGTTTTTATCGAGAAACAGTAGAAATGGTTCAGTATCGGAAAGAAGAGGGATGTCAAGTAGTAGAAATGGAATGTTCCGCATTGGCGGCGTGTGCAAAATTTAGAAAAGTTACATGGGCTATGCTGCTTTTTTCAGCCGATACTCTTGCAGACCCTCATAAATACCAAGAAAGAGAATGGGGAAAAACAAGTATATCCATAGCCTTAGAATTAGCCTTAGACGCTGTTTTATCAGTTGTTGAGGAGTAAAAATAAATACATATAGGAGTTACAATGAATATAAATGAATTTCCACAACAAGTAAATCAAGTTATTTCAATAGCAGAAACCATATTACAAGGTCAAATATTGGGGATATATTTATATGGTTCAGCAACAATGAATGGGCTGCGTCCAGATAGTGATATAGATATACTGATAATTACTAAACAAGAATTGAGTAATTCAATCAGAGCAGATCTAACAAAGCAATTATTGAAAATTTCTGGCTCCGTAGGCTGTATTGAAAAAAGACCTTTAGAGGTAACTATTATCAATCAATCTGATATTGTTCCGTTGCAATTTCCGCCAAAATGTCAGTATATGTATGGTGAATGGCTAAGGGGAGAGATGGAAGCAGGAGAATATCCGCAAGCCTGCAATGACCCAGATATAATGATTTTATTATGGCAAGCAAGAAAAAATAGCATAACTTTGAAGGGGGCGGAAAGCAAAGAGCTTATTCCCGCTATCCCATTTCACGAAATTAAAAAAGCAATTCGGTTTTCTTTACCTGGTTTGATTTCCAGCTTTAAGGGTGATGAAAGAAATGTGTTATTAACCTTATCACGAATGTGGTTTACTTTAGTAACAGAAGAAATCACGACAAAAGATGTTGCCGCAAAATGGGTAATTTTAAAATTGCCGGAGAGATTCCCCCCCCTGCTAACAACGGCAAAGGAAGCTTATTTGGGAAATTTGTCTGATGAATGGGAGACAGTAGAAAAGGAAGCGATGGCACTTGTAGAATATATGAAAAAACAAATTGAGGAATTACTTAGAACAGAGTAGCAAAGTTAGCGGGGCCAATCAACGGTCAAGATGAACGGCGCATAAATGCGCCGCCGTTGACAGTCCCGCCCGTCTTTGCTGATGGGCAATCAAGGCGGGAAAGCCCTAAAATGGCTTCCCGCCCATTTCAATCTTGAGAGAAGAAACGCTCCAAAATCAGAAAGAGAGCGGTAAATCTGAATTGCGAGGGAGAATGTAGATGAATCAAGGAAGAATTATTGTGATTACAGGTTCGCCGGGAACAGGAAAGACAACAACTGCGTCGATTGTCGCAAAAGAATCGAACATGGATAAATCTGTGCATATGCACACAGACGACTTTTTTCATTATTTAAGCAAAGGAGCAATACCGCCGCATTTACCAGAGTCCAACGAAC
>ENA-ORRN01001465-ORRN01001465.1-human-gut-metagenome-genome-assembly--contig:-NODE-1465-length-16369-cov-3.752973_pt1 | contig 16369 bp, 18 predicted proteins | sample MGYA00242174_ERZ509132 | MGnify/ENA primary metagenome ERZ509132 (study PRJEB26280, sample SAMEA2338671) | human gut metagenome | biome: human gut; feature: human-associated habitat; material: faeces... | reverse complement strand
ATCCGGAAACCGAACCTCCTGCTACGGCCTCCCACTGACTTGCGGGGGATTCCTGCGGCGTGCGTGAGCCTTACAAGCCACGGCGCTGCAGGAATGGGTTGTTTGCCAAGAACAGCTTATGACGGTCCCAGAGGCGCAGCGCGCCTCTCGCCGGGGGATGAGAGAAATACGGCGAATACATTCGACATACTTCAAGCAGCCGCACCGATGCTACCGGTGCGGCTGATTTATACTAGAGTTTTTTAGAAGTTGTGCTCCTGAATGGAAAGGAAAATGAACTATGGCAATTTCCATGAAAGATGCCTACCGCGTGATGTTCAAGGAATTTCCTGATGTCGTTGATGTTGACCAGATGAGTCAGATGCTCGGAATCAGTACCAAGACAGGCTACCGGCTTTTACAGGAAAATAAAATCATGCACTTCAAAGTCGGTCGTACATACAAAATTCCAAAGCTACACATTCTGGCATACCTGAACGTGTTGCAAAATGGATAGCCGTCGCATCCTTGCTGCTATCTGCCAAATCCGCTACAATAAACCTTGTCAATGGCAGGTGGATACGGCTACACCAAAGGAGGGTGTTTTTATGGTAGCAGGACATCTGCGCGAACAAAACGGCTTATACCAAATTATTCTCAGCTATAAAGACGGCGACGGCAAGCGAAAAACAAAATCCATCAGTACCGGTTTACCGGTCAAAGGCAACAAGCGAAAAGCTGAGGCCATGTTGATGGATGCGCGGCAGACATTCGTGCCGCCGGTTTTTGCGGTCGCGCCGCTGGAAAAAGCAAAACCAGATGAGCTTCTCTTTACGGACTTTATCCTTGAGTGGCTGGAAATGATGAAAAACAGTGTAGAAACGACAACCTACGCTTCTTATTGCATGGTCATCAAGCGTAAGATCGTTCCGTATTTCAAGGATAAGCGGATTTTGCTGAAAGACCTGACCCCAAAGGATATTCAGGACTACTACCAGTATTCGCTGAATACAGAGAAAGTCACGGCAAACACGGTCATTCATCGCCATGCCAACATTCGTAAGTCTCTGCAATATGCCGTAAAGATCGGTCTTATAAACTACAATCCGGCAGACCGAGTGGAGCGTCCGCGCAAGCAGAAATACATCGCTTCTTTTTACAATGAACAGGAGCTTGAAACGCTGTTTGCCGCCGTAAAAGGAAAGCCGATTGAGCTTGCCGTAATCCTCGGCGCGTTCTATGGTCTGCGGCGTAGCGAGGCTGTCGGTCTGCGATGGGATGCGATTGATTATGAGCGAAAAACGCTGACGATCAAGCATACCGTGACGCAAATGAATGTTGACGGCAAGCAGACCATCGTGGATAAAGAGCGTACCAAGACAAAATCCAGTTACCGCACCTTACCACTCGTCGCGCCATTTGAAAAACTGCTGCATGAGCTGAAAGCGGAACAGGAAGAACATCGCAGGGTCTGCGGCAGCGCGTATTGCGCGGAGTTTCTGGATTACATCTATGTGAATGAAATCGGTGAGCGAATCAAGCCGAACTTTATCACACAGAATTTTCCGCTCACGCTGGAAAAAGCCGGTCTGCGCCGTATTCGGTATCACGATCTTCGTCATAGTTGCGCGAGTTTACTCTATGCAAACGGTGTCAGCTTGAAAGACATTCAGGAATGGCTGGGGCATAGCGACATTTCCACAACCTCAAATATCTACACGCATCTGGATTACAGTTCCAAGGTGTCCTCTGCAAACGCGATTATTGACTGTTTTCCAGCATAAAAAATCGCCGCGAACCTGCACAGTCCGCGGCGACGGTGGTGCCGGTGGTGGGACTCGAACCCACACGAGTGTTACCCCAACGGATTTTGAATCCGCCTCGTCTACCATTCCAACACACCGGCAGTTATTTTCAGAGCTTCTTCTACCTGAAAAACAACCTCGGAAGTTGGAGGGATGTTCAGGAGGGATGCTCGTGAAAACGAAAAAATACAGTATTCAAATGTCCTTGATTTTCAAGGGAAAACGCCTGCCCGGATACCGGCGTGCGAAGTAGATTTTGAGTCCACTACGTCTACCAATTCCATCACACCGGCATCGCGCTGTTATTATACAGCATAGCGCGCAGAAATTCAAGAAAAAACTTCCGAAAAATGTGTTATTCCTCTGATTTCATTTGCTCGTTGAGGTGTTTGCAGAGAAGCGCAAGGGATGCGGCCATGTTTTCGTTCTGGACGAGGATGTGGTCAGGCACGTTCAGGTGCTTGGGGGCAAAGTTCCAGATGGCCAGAATGCCGTTATTGATCAACAGATCGCAGACGCTTTGGGCCTGCTCTGCCGGAACGGTGATAATACCGATTTTGATCTGGTCGCGGCGGCAGATCTCACCGAGCCGGGACAGGTGCATGATGGGCTTGCCGCTCTTGGAGGTGCCAATGATGGCGTCGTTTTCATCAAACGCCGCGACGATATTGAGGCCGTATTCCGCAAAGCCGGAATAGCCCAGCAGCGCACGGCCAAGCTTGCCTGCGCCGATCAGAACGGCGTCGTTTGTATTGCCGTAGCCCAAAAACTGTTCGATATCGGCAACCAAAGCCGCACGGTTATAGCCGATCTTCGGGCGGCCGCCGGAGGAAACGAGCGCAAGATCCTTGCGCACCTGCACCTCGCCCATATGAAGCCCCGCCGCAAGCGCCGTGGCGGAGATATTGACGCCGCTGCTCTCCGGCATACCTTTCAAATAGGCAAGATAGGTCGGCAGGCGTTTGAGCGTCGCGCGGGATATTTCTTTCTCCATGAAACCGCTTCCTTTGCTGATATCGATATAATGTATCGATAAATTTATATCACATCTGCGGCTGTTTTGCAAGTCCCCTCTCAGCTGTAGATCTGACGTGAAATCTCACGGCGCAGGCGCAGCATGATGCGTTTTTCAAGCCGGGAAATATACGACTGCGAAATGCCCATGATGTCTGCAACCTCCTTCTGCGTCTTCTCCTGCCGGCCGCCGAGTCCAAAACGCATGGAGACAATCTGCTTCTCCCGTTCTGGAAGACGTCCGAGCGCCTGACGCAGAAGCTGGTGATCAACATCGTCCTCCAGCGGCCGCATAACAATATCGCCGTCTGTGCCGAGTACATCGGACAGCAGTAATTCGTTGCCGTCCCAGTCGGTATTGATCGGTTCGTCGAGCGAAACTTCCGTCTTCTGGTTAGCAATCTTGCGGATGTGCATCAAAATCTCGTTTTCAATGCAGCGCGATGAATACGTCGCAAGCTTGATGTTCCGGTCGGGCCGGAAGGTGTTGACGGCCTTGATGAGTCCGATGGTCCCGATGGAAATCAGGTCCTCGAGATTGACACCGGTGTTTTCAAAGCGGCGTGCAATATACACAACAAGGCGCAGATTGTGCTCAATAAGCGTCTGCTTGGCCGCCTCATCACCCTGCTCCAGCGCGGCGACTGCCTGCCGTTCCTGCTCGGGCTTCAGCGGTGCAGGCAGCACGTCGCTGCCGCCGATGTACATGATCTTCCCCGGCTGCAAAAGGCCGAGCTTCTGTAAAATAGCCTCTAATTTCATCCAATCGTTCCTCCTATCAGCGCATCATAATTTCCTCCGTCTGAAACGGGCGTCGGGGAAAAAGCCGCGAGGCAGCGCTTCCGAACGCCCGGCTTGACCTGTATCTCACAGCGCAGGCACAACAGGAGTCCGGCCTGTGTGCCGACGCATTTGTAGCTTAAAAGCCGCGCCGGAAGCGCTGGATCGCGCGTTTTCAGCCGCAGCAGCAGTTCCGCCGGGTCCGCGAGCGCGGCAGGCGTGATAGACACATCCGGCAGAAGCGCCCGCAGTGCATCCGCCTCTGCGACGAGCACGCGTTCGCCGGTCATAGGGTCACGGAGCGTACAGCCGGTGTCGTGCAGCGTGCGGACCGGGGCATGATTAGCCCCATACAGAAGCGTCATGGACCGGATCTCGCCGCCGTGCTGGGCCGTGCAGGAAAAGACGGTATAGCAGAGCATATACAAAAGTCCTGCCAGTAAAAGAAGTCCCAGAATGCTCACTGCGTAGAACGTGCCGCCCGGCAGGACGAGAACGTCTGTCCCGAACAGCTGTGCGGCTAAAACCGCAGCACCAGCAAACGCACAACCTGCTGCGAGAAACAACAATCCCGTGCGGAGGGTTTGACGGCTCGCGCCGAATGCGATCAGCAGCATCACGACGAGGCTTATCAGCTTCATTGGAAGCCCCTGCAAAACGCCAAGCGGTGCGAACAGAGTTGCAGCCGCGTACAGTCCGCCGAACAGAGCCGCTGCCAGCAGTCGCAAACGCGCGATTCTTCCGCCGCCAAGCTTTGCCGCGCAGATGAGCAGCAGATAATCCACCGCACCATTGAGAAAAAACGCCTCGTCTGCGTAAACTGTCACCTGCACTCCTCCTCCCCTGTTTGTCCGTGCTTCAAAAGCATACGCCGCAAAGGCAAAAAAAGAGGTCGCAATTCCAAGCGGAATTGCGGCCTATCGTTCGTCATGTTTTCCTTGTAATGTCAGATCTGCTTCCCGTCGCGCAGAATCTGACGGATGCTCTTTTCCGCCTTACTGCGTGGGAGCATGAGTTCGTGCCCGCAGCCGGTACAGCGCAGACGGAAGTCCATGCCGCTGCGCAGGACAAGCCACTGCTTCGCGCCGCAGGGGTGCTCCTTTTTCATGACGAGGATATCGCCGACCTGTACGTCCATGCTTCTATCTCCTTCCTTCCCCCGCCTGCATATATTGGAGCAGGAATTGGGGGGGATCTTATGAATCAGTTTCTACCGGAGGGGCTGTACCCGCAGCCGGAGGGATATACCAGAGAGGATCTGCTGCTGGCAATGCAGCAACGGAAAATTTTGCAGGCAGCTGCAATCAAATGCGACGAGCGGCACAATCTGCATGTCGCGCTCGGCTGCTGCAAGGGCATTATTCCTCGTGCGGAGGCTGCGCGGGGCATTCTTGGCGGCGAAACGCGGGATATTGCGATTCTGTCGCGCGTGGGGTGGCCCATATGCTTTACGGTTATGGGCTTTGCGCCGGATGGAACGGCGCTCCTGTCTCGGCGCAGCGCGCAGGAAGCGGCGCTGGAGCAGATTTTCCGTGAAAACAGGCCCGGCGATATCCTGCCCGCCGTAGTCACCGGGCTTGCGCCGTTCGGTGCGTTCTGCGACATCGGCTGCGGCGCATCCGGACTGCTTGGACTGCGGAATCTCTGTGTATCCCGGCTTACACATCCGGGCGATCTGCTGCGGGTCGGGCAGCGGCTGCCTGTTTTGATCCAGTCACTCGATCCGGCGAGGAGGCGCGTGGCACTGACGCTGCAGGAACTGCTCGGGACGTGGGAAGAAAATGCAGCCCGGTTCCGTCCCGGGCAAAGCGTGCCCGGTGTCGTCTGCGGAAAGACGGACTACGGCGTTTTTATCGCGCTGACACCGAATCTGTGTGGTCTGGCAGAACGAGACGATACGTTGGAGCCCGGCCAGCCGGTATGTGTATACATCAAGGCCATCCACCCCGAGACGCTCAAGCTGAAGCTGACCGTCCTGCATCGGCTGGACGCCGCAGCCGCTGCCGTTTACAAAGACACAAGGGCGGCTAGATGTGTGGCGGTACGGAAGCCGGGAGCACGCAAAAAACGTGACGGTGTTTTAACATTTAGGTGCGGCAAATCCGTAAGCATTTCCCAGTTTCAGCGTAGAACCGATGCCCATCGTCCCCTACAGGCGCATACGAATTCGCCGCAATCTTTTGCATAACCGCTGCGTGTCGTCAAACGCGCCTGATAAAGAAGTGAGCGGGGCGGCTTGTGCCGCCCCGCTTGCACGATTCAGGACTTACAGCCAACTCGGGTCAGAGATGAGTTTCTCCCAATACTCGTAGTCGTTGGTCTTTCTGGTGTAGGTGTGGCTGTTGGCAGCCTCCTCAACATCGAGATAGTACCAGGACGTGGTGCTGACGTCATTGAAGGTGTTCAGGCCGTTGAGCAGATCCGAAGTGTTCTGCGGCGCGCGGTTCAGGACACGGTTGAGAATGGCGACCGTCTCAGCGCGGGTGATGTATTTATCAGGCGCGTAGGTCGAACCATAGCCGTTGATCCAGCCGAGTTCATAGGCTCTGGCAATATAGTTTGCCGCCCAGTGGCCCTTGACATCGGAGAAGTTCGTGTAGGCATTTCCATAGGAATTACCGTCGCAGCGGGCAATCATTGCAGCGATCTCCGCACGGGTGATGGGATCGTTCGGACGGAAGTAGCCGTCAGAACCGCCGTTGACGATGCCGAGTTTTGCCATGGTGGACACAGCCGTATTGTACCATGCCTTGGCCGGAACATCTTTGAAGGTGTTGTAGCTGGTGGTATAGGTTCTGCGCGTTGTGTCCGTCAGGAGGCGGTAGAAGATGGAGGCCGCCTCGGCACGGGTGATGGTCGCGTTGGGCTTGAACGAGCCGTTGGGATAGCCCTTGATATAGGCATAGTGGTCTTCGCCGTTGAGCATGTATGGAACAGTGCTCGTGGTCTTCGACCACATGGCGGTGAAGGTGTAGGTACTGCCGGACTTTGTCAGATCCCAGCCGTAGAAGGTATAGCCGGTACGAGCCGCATCGGAAAGCGTATAGTCCTTGTCAATCTTGAACGACTGCTTATTTACGAACGGCATGTTGTTCAACCGGGCCGAGCCGCCGTTCGGGTCGATCACGATGGGGGTGTCAATGTAGAAACGGGCGTACTCGCTCTTAGCGTCGTCATAGTCATAATAGAAGACGCTATACGTCTCCGACTGGCCGCTCTTCGTCCACATAGCGGTGAAGACAGGCTGACCGCTGCGGTCATAGGTCTTATCCCAGCCATAGAATGTGTAGCCGGTACGGACGGCGTCATAGAGCGTCACATTTTTTGTCACGCTCAGCACAGTCTGTCTATCCACATAGGTAGAATCCAGATAGGCCGTGCCGCCGTTCGGGTTGACGGTAACGGAGCCGCCGTAGGCAAGCGTCTCATCCATAACGCGCGAATAGTCAAAGTCAGAATATGTGATCTTGACGCTGGAAACTGCCCATCTGGCCGTGAACCGGGCACGCACAGTGTCATAATCCCAGCCGATAGACTTCTGCGTGCCCTTGTAGGCGAACGTCAGCGTGCAGGAACGCGTGATCTTGTAGCTGCCGGAAACGGTGATTCTGACGCCATCCAGATAGGCCTCGGTGCCGCCGTTCAGATCGATGTAAACAGAATCGCCTGCGTTGACCGTGACCTTCCATGCCTGCTGGTCACGCGCATCGTTGTAGGTGATCTCACAGGCCGAAACGGTATCGTTGTAAACCGGATACAGAATCAGATTTGAAGAGACAGTGATGTTCTCGCCGGGTGCATAGACGTTGCTGCCGTTCGTTGTCCAGCCCACAAAGGACTTTCCGACAGGAAGCGTCCACGTCAGCGGGAAGGTCTTAAGCGCATACACGCCGCCGACATTCACATCAACTATATCGGCGTCCCGCAGGGAAACCTCCGTAAGCTGCCGATAGGTTACAGTGTACGGGCCGGTGGGCGGCGTCACATTGTCCTTCTGCCAAACAGCGTACAGAACAGCGTAGGTGCGTCCGGCAAACAGTTCGGATACGGAAACAGTCTGGCCGTCGTTATAGATCTTCTGGCCGTTGGGGTCGGTGGCCCAGCCGAGGAAGGTGTAGCCATCTCTGGTAAAGTCATTGGCGCGGAGCGTGACTTTGCCAAATGCAACGTCACTCTCTGTGAGCTGCTGCAGTCTTTCGCTGGAACTTCCATAGCTTCCATCGTTTGCTTTGAAGGTGATGTAATTCCGGTCAACTTCCGAACCGGCGGCCATAGCTGCCGGGATCAGGCCAACTACCATGACAAGGCACAGCAGAAGCGCCACAAAACGTTTTTTCATAAGCAATTCCTCCTTAATTTCATCCCCGGCAGGCGCTTACTTGCCGGGAGCGCATGGTACGCGTGTGGAACCCCCACACGCGCACCGGTTTGCAGGGGCTGCGCGGCGCGCGGTTCCTGCCCATCTTCTATAGATATCGTAGCATAATGGTTTTCAGAACGCAATAGGTGGTTTTCGGGAAACGTCTGCTTTTTCCGGGAAAAATCGAATTTTTAAGAATTCTTAATGAATTTATGTCAACTTGTTTTCCAATTTATGAATAAGGTTCTTTGATTAGGCTGAAACGGAAGTTCAAGCCTTTTCCGCTGCACGGTACACAGCAGAAAAGGCTCGTTCGCGTTTGTTATTCTTCTGTGTCCTCCGGCTCCGGCTTTTCGTCTGCCGGACGGGGCTGCTTGGTCGTGACGACGGCCTCCACGCGGTGGATGGGTGTGCCGAGGGCATAGAATTTTTCCTCATAGCCGGTCATGATGCCGACAGGGCCGTTCGCGTGCAGATCGTCGGTGACGTTCCGCAGCTGTAAAAAACAGCTTTCCATCTCCGGCAGCGACCAGGCGAACAGATTCGCGTTGTCGGTCTTGAAGTGGATCTGCCCGCCAAGCTTCAGCACCTTCTTGTATTTTTCGAGAAAGGTATGGTATGTCAGGCGGCGCTTGGCGTTTTTTTTGCGCGGCCATGGGTCGCAGAAATTAATATAAAGCAGGTCAATCTCGTCGTCGGCAAAAAACTGGTCAATATTCGCCGCATCAAGCGAGACAAAAAAGACATTTTTGAGTCCTTTGCGGATTGCAGCCTCCATGGCAAGGACAAGCGCGTCCTGCACGCGCTCGATGGCGATCAGCAGCACATCCGGCTCGGCCTCGGCTGTCTCGACGGTGAATTTGCCCTTGCCGCAGCCGACCTCGACGCGAAGTTCCCGGCAACTCGGCATCAGGCTGCGCCATTTGCCGCGCAGCGCCTCCGGGTCGTGAATCCAAACAGACTCGCAGGCCTCCATCCGCGGGGCCAGATTGTTTCTTCTTCTCATTCGCATACGCGTTTCCTGCTCTTTCTGAAATGTTGGTGGGGTGGAAACCCTTGTAGGGGCCGATGCCCACATCGGCCCGTTGGGAAGTTGTGAATTCGCCGTAGATCTCCGTGAATACAGTGCATTCTGCCGGGCCGATGTAGGCATCGGCCCCTACAACCACGTTTGGACGTACATACGGATTCGCCGTAGATTCACAAAGGTGCAGCTGCTTTCCGTCGTGCGGAGCACAGAGCCCCGCCCTTGCCGGCTGCGGCTGCTTTAACGGAACGTATTACGGTTCTTCCGGGGTCCTCGGCTTCTTTGCCGGTTTGGGATCGCCGGAGGCGAAGGCCCAGATTTTGTTGAAGAAGGACTTATTGAAGTAGAACAGCCAGACGGCGACAGCGCCCAGGGCAATGGTCAGAAGGGATGAGACACTCACATCGGACAGGAAGTGCATGCCCATACGCAGGCGGGAAACCGCGACAGCAAGCGTCCAGACACCGCCGATGGCCATGAACAGCTTTTCCTTATTGTGCAGACGGCGGTAGAGCGTCGGCAGGAGGATCAGCAGCATGGAGCAGGCGGCGCAGGCCGTGTGGCCGGATGGGAACGAGCGGAACTCGTCAGATGCAACGCCGTCAGCGACAAGCTTTTTCTTGAGCGCTGTACCGGCCTGCCACCAATTTGAAAAATAGGTATCGTTGCCCGTCGCATAGATCAGGCGCATGCGGGCACGGCCCCAGGGAACCTTGATGATATTGATCAGCAGCATGATGCCGACGCAGACTACAATCACTGTGCAGACAAAGCGCAGAATCGTCTTGGTCTGACACTCACGCGTCAAAAACAGCAGCGCAAACGCAGTGAGTGCATCAATGAATACCGTCACGAGCAGCGCAACTGCCATGGGCAGAGCGGATACGTTGTCCGTCGCCTCATGAACGGCAAGGAACATGCTTGCAAGGGTCAGACAGACGCCGAACGCCAGCAGAATAACGTTCAGTTCCGGGCGGAACTTGGCGCGGTGGACGATCAGCAGAACGCCGCAGCCGGCCAGCAGCGAAAACGCTGGCAGTTCGCCAAAGGCGGCAAAAAACTGGCCGAGCGAACTTTCGTGACCGGGATAGAGGAATTTGGAGATCGGCAGATCCCAAATTGAACCTGCTACCAGCAGAACAAGCAGCACAAGCGAAGCTGTCAGCGCGCAGCGTGTATAAGTACGTTTGAGTTTTTTCATGAATTGCCTCTTTGATTGGTTATTTTTTGACAGTATAGCACAAATGTCCGCAAATGACAAGTTGACGTGTGTTTCAAAAGCTGATATCATCGAAGCGTCAACTGACGCTAGAAAAGAGGGTGCGTTATGAAGCATGTGCAGTTTGATTATGTAAACAGCTTTTCCTGTCTGGCGGGCGCATGTCCGGATACCTGCTGCAAGGATTGGCAGATCATTCTGGATTGCGACGCCATCGCGCGCTACGCTTCCCTGCCCGGTGAACTGGGCGAACAGGTACGGGCGGCAATGGTGACGGAAAACGGCGAGACTCGCTTCCGGGGACAGGATGGGAAGTGCGTCCTGCTGCGCAAAGATGGGCTTTGCCCGCTTCAAGCCGCGTATGGTGCAGAAATGCTCTGCCGCACTTGCTTTACGCATCCGCGCTTTACCGAAGAATACGGGCAGACAGCGGAGTTGACGCTCTCCGCTTCCTGCCCGGAAGCGGCGCGGCTTCTTCTGGAGCACGATGCACCGCTGACGCTGACGGAAACAGACGACGGCGGGCCGGTCGTGCCAAATGATCTTGACCCGGAATTGTACCCGGCACTGTTTGCCGCGCGGGCTGCGTCGATCCGGCTGGCGCAGGATCGCACGAGGCCGATTGCAGACCGTCTGGCCCTCATTCTGCTGCTGGCGCGGCGGGTGCAGCGGCTGCTGGACGAAGGACGGGATGAACTTGTCCCGGTGCTGGCGCGGCGGTTTCTCGGGAAGCGGTATCAAGAGCGGAGTCTTGTCCGGCTGGCGCGGCTGCGCAGCAGAAACGGACGGTTCTTCCCGTGTTGGATGGTCCTCAACAACATGGAGCACCTGACGCGCCGCTTTGAAGCTATGCTGGATGCTGCTGTCAGTCAGGAAACGCCGCCCGCTTCCTTCCGGGACGCATTTTTCGTCCAGTACGAAAATCTGACGGTCTATTTTCTATTCCGCTACGCACTCAAGGCCGTAAACGACCGGCAGTATCTGGCGCGGGTCGAGCAGTGCGTATTTCATCTGCTCTGCCTGCGCGAACTTAGCGCAGATGCTGCAACGGTGCAGGAATTGACTGAAGTGGTGAGTCTGTACAGCAAAGAGGTCGAGCACTCGGCAGAAAATCAGGCGCTGCTGCTGAAGCTTTTCCGGCGAGGGACGCTTCGCTGGCAGTATCTGGCGTCGATTCTGGATCTTTGACCAGCTGTTCACCAGAGGCGGACAAAATTTGCTTCTGTTTTGCCTAGAAACGGACAACTTTTTTCGTGGAAAGCGACGAATTTCAAAATTCTACTTTACTTTCAAGCGTTAAAGTGCTACTATAATTAGACCTGAAAGCCACCATAAATAAAGGAGATATTCTATCTTGAACAATCGAAATAAACGGTCTGATCCTGACAGCCAGCTTTACAGCGCCATTCTCAAGCTTCAGACTGTTGAAGAATGCTACGATTTCTTTACCGATCTTTGCACTTTCTCTGAACTCAAGGCCATGGAGCAGCGCTTTGAACTGGCAAAGCTGCTGAACGATGGGCTGATCTACAACGACATTTTGGAGAAGACCGGCGCTTCCAGCGCGACCATCAGCCGCGTCAACCGCAGTCTCAACTACGGCATGGGCGCGTACCGCATCATCTTCGACCGCATGAAGGAAGAAGAACAGAAGCAGCAGAAGGAGCAGCAGGCGTGAGCGCATATGAATCGCTTGCGGCCTGCTACGACGAACTGACCTACGATATCCGATACGAAAAGACACTGACCTTTTTTGAGCGGCTGTGCGCGCGGGAGCATGTACAGCCGCATTTGGTTCTGGATCTGGCCTGCGGGACGGGTTCTTTGTCCATGCTGCTGGCCGAGCACGGATACCGGGTGATCGGTGCAGATCTGTCGGAGGAAATGCTGGCTGAGGCAGAACAGAAGGCACGGGACCTGCCGGAGGACATCCGTCCATTTTTTATCTGCCAGCCGATGCAGCGGCTGCGTCTGGCAGAGCCGGCCGACGCGGTCATCTGCGCGCTTGACAGTCTCAATTATCTGATGCGCCCGGATGACTGCCGGAAAACATTTCGGCGCGTATACGACGCGCTGAAGCCTGGCGGGCTGTTTGTGTTCGATATCAACACGCCTGCTAAGCTGCGCGGGTTGGACGGTCAGGTGTTTCTGGACGAGACGGATGATACATACTGCGTCTGGCGGACAGAGTTTGACGCAAAAAAGCGGCTATGCTATTATGGCATGGATATTTTCCGGCTGGACGGCGCGCACTGGACGCGTTCGTTTGAAGAGCATATCGAATATGCCTACGAGCCGGACGAACTTCTCAGCTGGCTCCAAGAAGCCGGGTTCACGCATGTCCGGCAGTATGGCGACCGCGTGCTGCGCGCACCGAAGCAGGACGAGCAGCGCATTTATTTTTCCGCAAAGAAGGACTGACTATGAAAGACGAACTTGTACGCGCCATGACAAAGGACGGCTTTGTAAACGCCGTCGCCGTCACCACGACCGGCATTGTCGAACGTGCGCGGCAGATCCATAAAGCACTGCCGACCGCCACGGCGGCGCTTGGCAGACTTTTGACCGCTGCGTCCATGATGGGCAACATGCAGAAGGTTGACGACGGCTCCATCACGCTCCAACTCAAGGGCAGCGGGCCGCTGGGCCGGCTTTTGGCCGTATCGGATGCCGAAGGCAACGTGCGCGGCTGGGTTGAAAACCCGCAGATTTCCATGTTGGAAAAGACACCCGGCAAGCTGGACGTCGGCGCGGCTGTCGGGGCGGACGGAACACTCACTGTGATCCGCGATCTGCGCATGAAAGAACCGTATGTCGGTACGATCGACCTCGTCTCCGGCGAAATCGCCGAGGATATCACGTCGTATTTCGCCCAGAGTGAGCAGATCCCCACGGCCTGTGCGCTCGGCGTTCTGGTCGGCAAGGATCAATCCGTCACGGCGGCAGGCGGCTACATCATCCAGCTGCTTCCCGGTGCACCTGACGATATCATTGACAAGATCGAGGCCGGCATTCAGAACGCCGGCGCAGTCAGCCGACTGCTCGCGGCGGGAATGGACGGTCAGGTCGTACTGGAAACCGTACTGCACGGATTTGATTTGGAAATCCTCGAAACGCAACCGGTCGAATACCGCTGCTATTGCTCACGCGACCGCGTGACGCGGACGCTTATCAGTTTGGGCCGCAAGGAACTGCAATCTATTGTTGACGACGGCAAGGACATTCACATCGACTGCCAGTTCTGCGACAAGATCTATGATTACACGCCGGAACAGGTACGGCAGATCCTGAAAGAACTGGACGAATAATTACAAACAGCACGCCCGCTGCGGCGTGCTGTTTCACTACGGAGGAACTATTATGATTGTATCTTACCAGACCGGAATGGAATTTTTGCAGGATAATCAGGCGTACTTGCAGACAAATCCCTATCTCTCCACCTTCTTTACGCTGGATGCCCCGCTTTTGAAGCAGGCAGATAAAATCAACTATGCGCTCCGCTGCGAACAGGGAGACAAGCGGCTGCTGGCCTTGAAGATCGAGCCGTACAATCTGCTGCTGTTCGGCGAAGAAGCCTGTGTACCGGAACTGCTGCGGTTCCTGTTTGACGGTGGCTATGAGATCAAAAATTATCTCTGCGCGTCAGAACTTGGCTATGTGCTGATGCAGAAAATGCAGTCGTATGGACGGTGCTATGAAGAGGCGCTTGCCATGGACTTTATGGAGGCGCGGAGCATCACCGAGCCGTCCGCACCGGAGGTCGAGACAGCCCGGGAAGACGATCTGGACGAGATCTTTGACTGCGCGCAGCGGTTTGTCTCTGACTGTGGGCTGCTCGATAAGCCGGAAAAAGAGCCGTTCCGCAAGATTTTGGATTCGTTCCGGATCATCCGCGCCGACGGAAAGATTGTCAGCATGGCGCGCATTGCACCGGCTACACAGGACGATCTGCGGCTCGTGCTTGTCTACACGCGGAATGAATACCGCGGGAAGGGTTACGCACGCAAGGTCGTCAACAGCGCCAAAAATGAGATTTTGACGTCCGGGAAGCGTGCAACACTGAACGTTGATCGGAAAAACCCGGTTTCGTATCATCTGTACCTGTCGCTTGGGTTTGAGCGGATGTTCTCGCAGGGGGAATTCAGACGAGTGGAATAGGATAAAAACGGGAGGAACTGCTCGATATGAAAAATCAAAAAATGCGTTTAATAATTGGCGTTGTGCTGGGCGTCGTGGTCTTATTTTATATCGGCGCGATGTTTGGATTCTTCCCATTTACGATTTGCGACGATCTGGTTATACGGGCAGTCGCCTTCTGCACATTGATCATCTGTCTGGTCATTGCGGTTTGTACCTGTTTTATTATTGATTTCTTAGATAAAAAATAGCACTCTGCAGGGGCCGATGCCCAAATACGCAGATGCACCCGGATTCGCCGAAAATTTCTATAGAACAGCTGCATCCTGCCGGGCGGAGCAGAGCCCCGCCCCTACCAACTGCGTTCCCTACATCACATTCTCCACCGTCGGCAGCTCCATGCGGCGGACGTGCTCGAGGCGGGCGGTGAGTTCGCCGCAGGCGGCGAGGTAATCGTCCAGATCTTCCAGCTTGATAAACGCCTCGAGCTGCGCGAACAGGGCCAGAATTTCGTCGACCTCTTCGTGGTGCAGGAATATGCCTAGAACCGTCTCGCGGCCTTCCCAGAGTTCTTTGGCCTGCTGCAAAGACGCCACTGCTGCGGTATACTGCTCCTCCTCTGCCTGCCGGATGGAGCGCTCCAGAAGCTCGACCGTCTGCTCACCGGAGGCGCGCACATAAAACAGGGAAAACAGCCCCACGGCAAGGCAGAGCGCAAACACAAGACACGCGATCAGAATATGCTTCATGTCTCATCCTCCCGCATGGCAGCAAAATACAGCTTGCCGCCCGGCTCGCTCGTGAGCAGATAGACGTCCTGCACGCGGCAGTTATAATTTTTCAAAATTTCCTGCACCCATGCCTCATCCCGACCCAGAAGCGGCAGGTTCTGCCGCATGAGCCGCCCGGAGGCAATGACAGTGATTGGCAGCTTCCGCGCCCCCACCTGCACCCCGGCGTCCTTGGCGGGCGCCGGTTCGTATTTCGGATAGAGAAACGTCGAGATCGCGCCGCTCGTTTCCAGAATGGCATACTGTACCTGCGAAAGGTCTGTCACGCCCTGGATGCGCAGATATTCTGCCAGTTCATCCGTATTGACGCGCGTTTTTTTAAGATTCTGCTGCAAGAGCCGCCCGTTTTCGATCAAAATAACTGGTTTGCCGCACAGGAACCGCCGCATGCCCACGCTCCGGTATGTCAGCACGGACAAAACCAGTTCCACGCTCAACACGACCAAAATCGGCAGCAGACCCGCCAAAAGCGGCGTGCCCGTTTCCTGCATCGGCACGGCGGCCAGATTTGCAATCAGCATCGTCACAACGAATTCCATCGGCTCCATCTCGCCCAGCTGCCGCTTACCCATGAGCCGGACGACAAGAATCAGCGCCAGATACAAAATCACAGCGCGAATGAGTGAAATCAGCATAAAAAACTCCTCCCTGCCTAGCATTTACACAAGGCAGGGAGGATATACCTGAGAAACCTCTGCTTCTATTTTGCCAGATACTCCGTGCATTTCGCCTGCGCATCGCGGGCAGTTTTTTCTTCGTCGATGCAGGCGAGGCGGCCTTCGCGGACGGTGATCTTTCCGTTTACGACCGTGTAATCGACCGGGCCGCGCACGCCGACGGTGGCAAGAACGGACTTCGGGTCATAACACGCCCCGACAAGTTCCATCCGGCGGCTGTCAATCAGGAACAGGTCGCAGCACTTGCCGACGGCAAGGCTTCCGATGTCGCTGCGGCCGAGCAGCCGCGCGCTGCCGCGCGTAGCGATTTTCAGGAAATCGTAGCCTGAGGGTGCTTCGCGGCTGGAATTGAGCCGGTGCAGTAAAAACGCTGTGCGCAGTTCCTCCATGAGACTCGAGCCGTCGTTGGACGCGGAGCCATCAACACCGAGGCCGACCGGCACGCCAAGCTTCAGCATGTCCGGAATGCGTGCAATGCCGGAGGACAGCTTCATGTTGCTTGCCGGGCAATGGCACACGCCGGTGCCTGTTTCGGCCAGAAGCTTCAGTTCTTCATCGTTAAAATGAATGCCGTGCGCGT